>Ga0233432_10003109_pt1 | contig 15150 bp, 13 predicted proteins | sample SI_122_August201_6_FD_179870 | JGI IMG/M metagenome (GOLD analysis project Ga0233432, IMG submission 179870) | Seawater microbial communities from Saanich Inlet, British Columbia, Canada - SI_122_August2016_10_MG | ecosystem: Environmental > Aquatic > Marine > Inlet | place: Canada: British...
AATGACTTACTGCAGCAACAGGTTCAACGACACGCCCAAGGCTGCTGCCAATTTCTGCGACCGTCAACACTCGACTGCTCACCTCGTTGCGGAAACGGTCCATCTCCATGGTTCCACTAGAGACTGCAGTCTGCATTTCACTGACAAGTCGCTCGATGTCTTTTGTTGCAAGCGCTGTCTGGTCAGCAAGACGACGGATTTCCTGAGCTACAATTCGAAATCCTCGCCCAGCTTCACCAGCTTTTTCGGCTTCAATAGTGGCGTTCAGTGACAGAAGGTTTGTATGCTCGGCAACTTTGGCAATTGTTGTTACAACAGTTGTGATACCCGCAGCGCGCTGGCTTATTGATGAGAGTTTTCGCGTGAAAGCATGCATGGATTCATCAAGTTGTTGCATGGACACTGTCATGCGATCAACGCCAGTTTGGCCCTCGTCAGCAACTGATTGTGCTTCTCTGGCTGTTTCACGGACGTGGCTTGTCGCTTCAAGAAGCTCATTGCTTGTCGCTGATATTTGACTGACGGCAGCCGCTATTTCCGCGGTTGATCCATCGAATCGACTGATGACATGTTCTTGCTGCCTGAGCGATGCTGTCGTGTCAGCTTCTACCGTAGAAAGCCTCGCGCCTGCAGTCTGGATACGTCCTATGAGTTGACTTAGTGAATCGTTCATACTCGTAAACGCTTGGAGTAATCGTCCGACTTCATTGTGGCCCGCTTGCTGTGGCTCACTCGTGAGGTCGCCGGATGCGATTGCCTCTGCTACGGCAGCGGCGTGTCCAACAGGCATGGCAATAGAACGACCGAGCCAGACTCCGGCTAGGATGCCGGGTATGCCAATAGCACAGGCCGCAATAAGCCCAGCAAAAGCCTGTTTCCAGATGACGCCATACGCCGACTTTGTTGAGATTGTTACAAGAACCGCGCCACCGAGAGAACCGTCCGCTGTCAGTATTGGTGCAGCAACGTGATATCCATGCACATCAAGGCGACCAATTGGCAACTGCTCTAAAATGCAATCGCAGACAATGCCCCTATCGTTGTCTGTCAAGGCATTCAGCTTCTCTTTAGACTGATTTTCACCAACGCTGCGAGTCACAAGAGGAGTTAGTTCAGATGACAGGATTGTAATTTCCTGCACATCGCCACCGATAAGTTGATCTAGAAGTCGCTGAAGACCAAGGTTTTGATCGAGTCGGTCAAGGTACGATGCCTCCATGCCAACCTGCACGATACGCGGTTTATCGATGCCGCCGACTCCAACGTACTTGAATATCTTGTCATCGGTTTCTCGTTGTTGTGCTTTTTGGATGACACTTTGTGTTTCACCTTCAAGGAGTCGGTAAAAAGCAGATGCTTGAGGCTGTTTAGTAGGGTCTGGTGAGAAAGTGAAGTCTTCAGCGTCATTGGTGTAGATGACGGTTCGTCCACTGGAGTCTGTGGCCAGGAGTTCGATCCCAGCAGCGTCGGCTATTGGCTTGAGCTGATCTCGGATGGTTTTAGTGGATACGCCTGCCGCTTCGCCAATCGATACCAAAGATGCGAGCAGTGACGCTTGTGTTTTCATCTGCTTGCCCATCTCGTCTTCAACCTGGCGAGGGACTTCGGCCGCGAATGCTGCTGTACTTGCAAGGCTGGTTGCGATGCTATTGCCACCAACACGTACTTGCTCCAGAACGGCTTGACGACTTGCCAGTGTTTCAACAACAGTTGTGACAGCAGCTACAAGCGTGATCAGAAGGGCAGCAATCAGGGCAATACGGGAACGAAGCGACATGGGCGGGAGACCAGCGAGGACGGGTATGTTGTCACACCCAATGCCATGAGAAGACAACCCTCAAGGCTAGCCCATCTTCTGCGACCGTGCCAGTTGGTAAAGCCCGGTACCAAAAAAAATCTTGTTAAGTCACGCTTGGCAGTCGTCAGAATGCTTCGTTGTGCCCTGCGACCGTTACAATCGTTGTGTTTGAGGGTACGGTTTTTACGATTGGAGGACGTCGCAAAACGAGATCACGGGGTTCTTGTAAAGAATTAGCGAGCCAGCAGCCAACAATAGGCAGGAGCGTAAACAGCGGCGCGGCAATCCACGGGAGCCATGGCGAAAGTCCAGTCTGATGCCTCGTGACACTTTTGGACGCATGGTCCGCAATGCGGAAGTGACGATCAATCTGCATAAAATGCCCTGAATGAGTACGAGACAACGTACAAGCAACGTTTTTCATTTCGAGAAAGGCATGAAACCTTTACTCTGACGCAGATAAGTAGCTCTTTCAGCCCTCGTGTGGCAACGGAGATTTAAAGAATTCCGTAGTCTTCGAGCATGGGTAAGCTAGGGTAACAGTGACCGAGGCGGGGATCGAACCCGCACGGAGATTCCTCTCCACGGGATTTTAAGTCCCGTGCGTCTGCCAATTTCGCCACTCGGCCGAGTGTTTTAGGATATTAGCTGTTCATGGTACTTCTCCGCAAATGGTGTCACATTTACCCGCAGGTCTGGAATTCAAAGCCCTCTCAACGTAGTGTCAGAATTATGAAAAACGTATTTGTGCCTCCCAGATTTCGTCGATCCCAAAACACGTGTTTGCACTGGACAGGCAGGGCGTTGAAGTGACTGAAGAAAGGTTCATGCCGATGCCAGGTTTTGATGGATTCCTCGGAAGCCGAGCATCGATCGGTATGGACGTTGTAATCGTCGGGCTTCTTCTCCTGTTGCCAATTTTATTGATGAGCATCATTGCCGTAAGGAGAAGGCATTATCGCGTCCATAAGGCCTTGCAGATTTTTATTATGACGGCACTCTTGGCAGCAATTCTTATCTTTGAAATCGATATTCGGTTGTTCAGTGACTGGAGAATTCGTGCTGCACCAAGCCCGTACTGGCCAATAGGTGTCGGGACTTCGCTTGCTGTGCATCTTGTGTTTGCTGTGTCTACACTTGTACTGCTTCTGTGGGTGTTGATCGAAGCATTCTGGAAATTTCCAAAACCACCAGTGCCTGGAAGCCATAGCAAAAGGCATCGTCGGATGGCTCGCTTGGCAGCCGCTGATCTCGTGTTGACAGCTGTGACGGGCGGTTTTTTCTACTGGCTGGCTTTTGTTGTCTGAGGGGTAGTGGAGTTCCCAGCTCTCATTATTGTTCGGCTCTAGTTTGTTATTCAGCTCTAGACGGGGACTGATTCAAGATCATCCGCGGCAATGCATCTTATGATGCTGGTGATTTGTTGAGCCATCTGCAGAGACCGATACCACCAAAGTAGAGTGCTGCCAGTGGTGTTGCGAGAAGCAGCATGCTATACGGATCGGCTGGAGTTAGTATGGCCGCAGCAATAAAGATCACGACAAACGCCATTCGCCACTGGCTGGTGAACGTTTTAACTTCAACAATGCCGAGCCGGTCGAGAAATACCATAACCAAAGGAAGTTGGAACCCAAGTCCAAATCCAACCGGAAGAAATAAGACGAAGCTAAGCCATTCACTTATTCGTGGGTCAGGATCAAGTCCAAGCCATTCGTTGAAGGCGAGAAGATACGTAAGCACGAAGTCAAAAACGAAAAAGAACGCGAGAAGCACGCCGGCCGCAAAAAGACCGGTACTTGCCGGCAAGAAAATGTGTACCACTTTTTTTTCATGAGGGTAGAGTCCTGCCGCAACGAAAATCCACAGCTGATAGATGATCCAAGGCCCTGCAAGTACGAGCCCAACAAGGAACGACGCCTTCACGTAGATACCAAACGCTTCTTGGGCGCTTAGTGTCGTGATGCTTACCCGGCTGTCTCTAGCAAGTGGCTGCCAAAGGAGAATTGGGGCTAGTGATTCCGTATCAAATGATTCTTGCTGGCTTATGTTGGGCTTGGCGCCAGGTAGTCGGCTGGGGTGAATTTCACGGAGATCAAAAGAAAGATTGTGCTGTTCAACGGCATCCACGATTTCTTTTCGCGAATATGGGAGGGTCGGGCCTCCGGCCCGCCGAGGCGTCCAGGCATCAAATGTCTCGATAGCACGTTCCGTGTAGTAATCTCCCAATGCTTTTCGCAAAGGAGACTCAATGATGTGGATAACCGGTTTCGCGACAAAGAATCCAATGGCAACTCCACAGAGAAGACCGATCGCACCGCGAATAAGGCATGCCCGTAATTCTTCAAGGTGCTCTCCAAATGTCATCGTCGAACTATTGAAGAGATCGTCTTTGTCCGGAGTTATGGCGTTTTTTGTCATTTGTGAAAGCCGTTTGTACCTATGCTGTACCCAGATCACTATGACTCACTTTGATCTGCTCTGAAGTACTGCAGCAATCCAAGAGTAATCAGCTACTGTCGTCTGTGCCATGGCTCGCTTTGTTTGCTGCACAATAGCGATAATTTGCCAGCCAAAACTGCTTGGCAGTTTAAATATAAGGCCCAACGTGACACGAATTGTGTCTCAAGAAGTGGCGTTTGCGATTCGTGGCATAAGGCAGGAGGCTATCCGTCATAGTTATCAAGAAAGCGATGGGGAGAGACTCTCGTTAAGCAGGATAGGGAAAGAATGATTACAAGATTTTTAATTGCTGCTGTTTTAGTTCTGAATTGCATCCTTTGTTTGGCTGAGAATTCACAAAAGAAAACAACTGATATCAAATCTTCGACTTCGGAGCACGCCGCGAAGCGAAACACGTTCGAAGGTTCGGCAGCGGTTAAAGAACCTGCTACTCTCATGTGCTTGCCTGGCGAGCTTATCTTTTCTGAAACTTTTGATCCGAATGCTGTGTCAGATCGGTGGGCCTTTAAAGGAGACTTTATTCTCCGTGATGGTAGCCTTCGCCGAACGAAGCTCTATCCAACTGAAAATCGTCGCGTTCGGATACAGGACGCTTCTTTTTTCAACACAATTATTCAGTTTGATTTCAAATTTTCAGATCGAACAACAGATATTCGTCTAGTCACTGGAAGTGGTGGTCATTACAACAGCGTCACCCAAATTCGCCAAAACTATTTCCAAGTGAACACACCAAATGATCGTGAAGCTGGCTTTGTTCCCTCGCACCTTGGTGAATGCATAAGCCTTTCACGAAAAGATTTATGGCAAACAATGACTGTCGAGTATTGGAATGATGAAGTGGCCGCTCATACTTCAACTGATGCATTCGTGTACGGGTCGCATCCTATTGTGAATCGCACCCGCGAATATTTGGCATTTCAATTCGACTTTCCTGGGGCCTCTATCGACAACGTTTTCATTTGGGAGGCGATTGGACAAAAGAAAAATTGGGAGTCGGTTCGAAATCAACTCACGGCTACCCAAGAAAGGCGACCACTCGTACCGAGGACAAAAGAAGAACGAAATAAATATAATTTGATTAACGTAAAATCGGATCTCACCCGCTTCGACAAAACGTATCAGGAACTTGTTGCGCTCCACGAATCTCTTAGGTCATCGTTACACACAACCTATCCCGGTGCCTTCCAGACACATAAGCAGCTTTCAAAGCAAATTGCTTATGTGAAAAAGAAAATAAGAGAAACGGATAGAACATTTAAAGAGATGGAAATCGCGGTCAACAAAGCGCGCAAGGCAGAAGACGACTACATCGTTTCTTTAAACCCGGACTTACAGGCACTTCGGTCCGATAGCATTCCCCAGCATCGTTTTCTTTCTGAACAGGCACAGTTTAGAAGGCAGCTAGAAAACAATAGCGACGTGCAACTAGGAGCGTTAGTGGCCAAAACAAAACGATTGCAAAAAGCGATTGAGCACTCTTATCCTGAGGCATTTAAGAGTGTTGATGAAGCCATTGAAAAACGACAAGCAGTCAGGAAATCTCTGAATGAGGACCCGATGTTTCAAGTGCTGAACCAACAGGTGGTCGAAGCTGGAAAAGCCGTCAAAGAGTATGAGCAGAAGGCGTTAGGCAACCTTCACGTCGAATAGTCTCAAGCGAAAACATGTGAATGCCATAGTTCAGAATTTTTTGTCTCAACCACCGATGACACCAACATCGCAATCTGCGTACTTTCGCTTGATATAATGCAAATCAGAAAATATGAGACATAGACAACTGTTATTATTCGCAGGATTAATTATCAATAGCTTGTGTACAGCCACGCATGCTATTGATCTTCATTATTATCGGCAGGTCAAACCTGGGAAACCAAAAGCCATTGAATGCGATGTCTTGGTCTATGGTGGCACTCCTGCGGGTGTGACTGCGGCGATCCAAGCTGCACGGGGAAGGAAGAAGGTGACCTTGCTTTCCTTCAATCAGCATGTTGGAGGACTGACTTCTGGTGGGCTGACTGCAACAGATGTTGGAAACCGAAAGGCTATCGGAGGAACGGCGATCGAGTTCTATGACCGCATCGGGAAACTCCGTGACTTTAGTCCATCGAAAGCCGAAACTCTTTATTTGAAAATGCTCAAAGAAGCTGGCGTGTCGGTTCTTTTTGAGCGATGTTTGAAATCAGTAGTGGTTAAAGATAGACGATTGGCATCTGTCACCATGGAGACTAAAGAAACTTTCACGGCGGCGATGTTTGTGGATGCGACGTACGAGGGTGACCTGTTGGCAGCCGCTGGGGTTTCATATCACGTCGGACGTGAGCCTGCCACTACCTACGAAGAGTCTTTGGGTGGGCAATGGCAGGACATCTCGCATATCAATGTGTACCAGTTTTGCAGGCTACCGGTGAGCCCTTTTCGAAAAGCAGACGACCCGAAATCAGGTTTACTCCAAGAAATCTCATCCGAGCCAACTGGAAAAAAGGGTGACGGTGACTTTAGAGTGCAGGCTTATAACTTTCGTATGCATCTCTCAAACAGACCAGGAAAAATTCCCTTCCCAAAGCCAGGTGGATATGATCCCGATCGCTATGCCTTGCTAGCCCGTTTTCTGAATTTCAAAACTGATCCGGCCATTCACTGGACACTCAATTACACAACTAAACCAATGACGGATGGCCCTGTCCAGATGCGCAATGGCGACAGTAACAATGCCGGTAGTTTTTCCACAGATTATATCGGCGGTTGTCACAACTGGCCGGATGGTACCTACCAACTAGTGTCGTTGAAACAACTCCCCGCACCTCGGCGTGGGATGCCAATTCCACTCAGTGAATTATATCAATTACGGGAGGCAATTTTTCAGGACCATGTCACTTACCAACAAGGACTTATGTATTTCCTGGCCAATGATCCTCAGGTCCCGCAGACGTTACAGAAACGAGTTAATGCCTTCGGTCTTGAACCACGCGAATTTACTAAAACGGGACACTGGCCCCATCAACTTTATGTGCGGGAAGGCCGTCGCATGCTTTCGGATTACGTGATGACACAGGCGAACTGCGAGTCAACAAAGGTGGCCGAGGATTCCGTCGGGCTGGCGGCCTACGCTATGGATTCTCACAATTGTCAACGCGTTGTGGTTGAGGAAAACGGACAGGCAACGATACGAAATGATGGAAACTTCGGCCTAAAATGTCCGAAGCCCTACCCAATTTCCTACCGCTCAATCATTCCCAAAAGAGAGGAGTGTGAAAACTTACTGGTTCCTTTGTGTCTTTCTTCATCGCACGTCGCTTACGGCTCAATCCGCATGGAACCGGTCTTCATGATCCTTGGCCAAAGTGCAGGGATAGCAGCTTGCATCGCAATTGACGACAATATTTCCGTTCAGGACGTTGAATACGGCAAACTTAAGGAACGGTTAATTGCGGCCGAGCAGCGACTGTAGATAAGGCATGAAAAGATTGCATGGGCGGTGACACGAGCCAATCCGTCAGCTTCATAAAGAGTCCTACTCAAATCAGAGATAATAAAGTGTTTGCTGTGGGATTGACGAATCCTTATCGCCCGCTGGACGAGTTCTTGCTGAAATTTGTCCCGCCTTTGATGCCGTGTGTGCTAAGAAAAGTATTTCCGAATCTTTTTTAGACAAACGGCAATTTATTTTGAATCGGTAGGCTCACTTAGAACAAGACGGAATCCAGTATGTTTCATTTGTTTCCCTACATAGAAAGTAACACTTAGTCATTTACTCTTTTCAAGACCTAATTCCTCCCAAGAATTATTTATCGGTCTCTGGCTGGGTCCGGTTGACCTCGTTTAGGAGCGTTAATACCAAGAAGACAAACCTTCAATGTCTCGTTGTCCGTGGAAGCAAAGATTTCGCTGGGATTCTTCAAAAATCGTGTTGGCAATTTGTCACTTCAGGATTTTTCTCGATCATTTCAAACGCCTAATTATACTAGTAATTGCGTGCTGGCGGTGGCTTGTGAACTTCTGCTGTGATTTTTTCCCTCCGACGATGTAGATGAAGGCTCTCCTACCATTGAAAACCCTGAAAACAATTATCCTGCTCCTGAGTTTTTTTTGCATTTCAGGCCCGATCAAGGCAGCTGTTAAATTAGCTGAACAGCCGAATCTTTCGCCTGATGGTAAGACACTTCTATTTGTTCGAGGTGGTGACGTTTGGCAGGTACCGACCCGAGGTGGTCAAGCCAGCCGTATGACCTCGCATTCAGCTAAAGAGAGTCAGCCCATCTTTTCTCCCAGCGGCCAGCGTGTCGCGTTTGTCAGCAATCGCACCGGCAGTAATCAGGTTTATGTGATGCCCGCGGCGGGTGGTCAACCAAAACAGCTGACCTTTCATTCAGAGGGTTATTCATTGCAGGACTGGTATCCTGATGGCAAGAGCTTATTGGTCCTCGCCTCTCGCGATCACCATTGGAAGTCATCATCACGCTTCTTTCGAATCAATTCCAAGAAACGGAGTCCAGAGGAACTCCTCTTCAACGGCTACGGTGCCGAAGGCAAAATCAGTCCTGACGGAAAAACTTTACTCTTCGTTCGAGAGGGGGAACGCTGGTGGCGAAAGGGCTATGTCGGAGCACGGTCCGCACAGATCTGGACGTTTGGACTTCAATCAGGCACGTTCAATAAGGTTCTGGATACTGCGGCAGGTGATCGTTCGCCTGTCTGGAACAGCGATAGCCAATCATTTTTTTATTGCAGTTCACATGGTGCTAAAAATGGGGCACGCAACTTGTGGCAATATGAACTAGGCACAGGAAAAACTTCTCAGCTCACTGATTTTGAAGATGATTTGGTTGCCACACCAACCATCTCAGCGGATGGCCATTCGATTGTGTTTTCAAAGTTGTTCGATCTGTATCGATGGCATCCCAATGCGGCAGAAGGTGCTGCAAAGATCAGAATTCAAATCATGACTACCGGTGAGCAAGCAGATGTTTACCGACGAATCCTGACCTCCGCATCAGATGCAGCCTTCAGCGATGATGGCTTGGAAATCGCATTTATTTCTGGAGGTGATCTGTGGGTCATGGAAACTGAGTTGAAAGAACCAGTTCGTATTACGAAAACCGCTGAGTTTGAATCAGATCCAATTTTTGCTGAGAAAGGCAATGCGATTCTTTTTGTTGGCTGGAAAGATGGCCAGCCGGATATCTTAAAAGTCGAGCGGGCGGATCCATCCCTCTACTGGTGGCAGTCTGAAGAATTCAAACTGACGAAGATTACCGATGATGCAGAAAAAGAATCCAACCTTCAGTTGAGCCCCAATCAGCAGGACCTTCTATTTGCTCACGGTCGTGGAGATTTACGTGTCTGTCACTTGGAGACGGGGAAGGCAGAAACACTGGTGGATTCATTCAGTGCACCAGCATTTGATGTGTCGCCCGATGGAAAATGGATTGTTTATGCTCGTACAGACAATAATTTCAATAGTGACATATGGATTTCGTCAATTGATCAGAAGTCCGAAGCAATCAATATTTCACGTCATCCAGATGATGAATACGGACCCAAGTGGTCTCCGGATGGCAGCAAAATCGCTTTTTACGGTCGCCGTTCCGACGATGAAATCGATATTTATTATGTTTATTTGACACGAAAAGATAACGATCTCGATTCCCGAGATAGACGCCGCAAGAAGACACTGGAAGCTCTTAAAAAATCTCGTAGTAAGTCTTCATCATCGACAAAGCTAACGGAGTCGGTGAAGAAGCCATCTAAAACATTCGCTCAGGATAAAAATGAAAAGTCGGATTCCAAGCCAGATGAAAAGAAGGATTCCAAGACGGATGAAAAGAACAAAGCAAAGCTAGCTGAAGAAGAAAAACCGGATCTGCCGGAAGTGAAAATTGACTTTGAGCGTATTCACCGTCGTCTGGAGCGCCTCAGTAACGCGAATAGTTCCGAACGGGTTCTAGGCTGGTCACCTGATGGATCAAAACTGATCTTTACTGGCACGGTTAAAAATGAGTCGGGCACTTGGTACGTGTCTTTTCCTGATGAGTTTACCCCCAAGAAAATTACAAGCAGTACAGGCAGTATTAAGGGTTGGTTGAAATCACCGGATCGCATGCTTTGGCTTGTCAATGGCGTGCCTGCTGTTCAGCCACTTTCCGGCAGTAGCAAACGGTATTCGTTTTCTGCATATCAGCAGTTGAGCCGATCAGAACGCTTTCGTGCCGGCTTTGATGCGGCGTGGCGGGTGCTGCGTGATGCATGGTATGACGAAAACTATGGTAACCATGACTGGAATCAGATTCGAAATAAATATAGGGATACAGCCTTCCGTGCTCGCGACATGAGCGAATTCGGCCAAGTGGTGAAACTGATGCTTGGGGAACTGAACGGTTCCCATTTGGGTTTTTATCCCTCTAGTGATCTTGGATTTCGCTCCAGCAGCTCGGGGCAATGGAGTATCACCACGGCCCACCTGGGAGTGCGATTCGATCAGAAGTACAAAGGTCCCGGTTTGAAAATCAAGGATGTGATTGAAGGTGGTCCTGCTGCAGATACCGGAAGCCTGCTATCAGAGGGTGAAATCATTCTTTCGATTGACGGCACGAATGTCAAAAGCGGAATGGATTTGACCAGAGTGCTCAACGGACGGTCCAGCCGTAACATCCAACTTACCGTAAAAACGACAAGGCAAAAGGCCAGCGAGCGGAGCGTTTTGATCAGGCCAACAAGCTACAGCCGGATTCGCAGTCTGCTGCATGACAAATGGCTAGATGATAACCGCGAGATGGTCGCCCGGAAGGATAAAAAAATCGGTTACCTACATATCCAGGGCATGAACTGGTCCAGCTTCTTCGAATTCGAGAGAGAACTTTTTGATGTGGGTTATGAAAAAGATGGCTTAATCATTGATGTCCGTGACAATAGTGGTGGTTCAACGACTGACCACTTGCTGACGGCTTTGACTCAACCCGAACATGCGATTACTGTGGCCCGGGGAGGCAGTCCGGGATATCCACAAAGTCGCAGAGTCTACGCGACATGGAGTAAGCCGATTGTCGTCCTGTGTAATCAGAATTGTTATAGCAATGCTGAAATTTTCTGCCATGCCATTAAGAATCTGAGGCGTGGTCGGCTTGTCGGTGTTCCAACCGCGGGTGGAGTAATCAGCACCAGATCAGTCAGCGTGATGGATGTGGGACGTATTCGTGTTCCCTACCGTGGATGGTACGTGAAAAGTACTGGGGAAGACATGGAACTCAACGGGGCCAAGCCCAACTTCGTTGTTTGGCCTCAACCTGCGGACATTCCCAATGGAATAGATCGTCAGCTGATGAAAGCCGTCACTGTTCTGCAGGAAGACATAGCGACGTGGAAAAAACAGGAACAGCCAAAGCTAATTAAGGCTACGGAACGGTGATTCGTATCGAGCAAAGGAAAGAAGGTGACAGGCATAGCTCCCCAAGCTGGCCAAAAAGTTGTTTTTCATAGATGGCGTTCTGTACGCGGTCACAACCAAGTACAGATTGGTCTTTACAGTCTGTTATTTGATCCAATTTCCGTCTCTCTGCGAAAAGGCCTGCGATAGTGAATTCCCACACCTGACTCATTTTCACTACTACGTTTTCGGACCAATTGGCGTTTGAAAAAGAGCAAGTTCAGCTGTAAGTCCAAGGCCAAATGCCATCGCGATGCACGTTCTGCTTAGATCAAAACCACGTTGTTTATTGATTCATCATGAAAGGTCAAAAGGTTCGTTCTCACTTGTGAATGATACAACTAGTCAGAATTTGGCTAAATTTGACCAGTTAGAAATCGGGGTATCTTCGTCACGTTTTGTGACCTTATGGCCTAAAATTCGCGGGTTGGGGCCGGGTTTTGCCCTGAAACACCCCGCACCTTACTGTGTTGTCTCATTAATTGTCGGGCTCTTACTTGCTTGTTGGTGGGAGAGCTAGTCGACAAGGAAGAATTATTTCAGCCATTTCTTGGTTTTGATGGTAGACTGAATTTGCAGGGTTTCGGATTGGACAATTCCGTTCAGGCGAATGCTGCTTAACTCTTTAGGAATCATAATGGCTGAAGGCACTATTAAGCGACTTACTGACAAAGGTTTTGGGTTCATTGACGTCGGCACTGGCAAGGACTTGTTCTTCCATTCAAACAGTGTTGAAGGAACGACTTATAACGAACTTCGTGAAGGACAACGCGTCACTTTCAACGAAGGGCAAGGCCAAAAAGGCCCATGCGCTGAGAACGTGCAACTAGCCAACGAGTAGGGATTACCCCTGGGTAAATGGCGACTGGGAATGCGTCTGGCGACTCGTGCGGTAGTTCTCGCGTGCGAGAGGCAGTGCTGACTTCTCATGATGTTCGACCAAACCGAAGGCAGGGCCGTCCCTGCCTTGTTTGGTTGCCACTGTGTTGAGACTCACGCGTTCCGTAGTCGATCTCCTTGCTCTCCATGTACCCGGTTCGATGATTTGTTGCAGGTCGTCATAGGCAGCGTCACGTTTGAACGTGTTCCTTCTGCCATCGTTTTTCTGCCTGCTTCTCTGGATTAATCCCTCGGCATCGATATCCATGGAGTCAGGTATCCACTCAATGCGAATGCGATCATTTTTCGAACTCTCGGGATGATACGCTGTGTCTTGTTCTGTCCCAGCCGGAACAGGTCACTGGCAACAGGTGGCAATACAGCACAGGAACCCACAACGATATCCTGTTCAATCGGGTGCACTGGTTCGATCTGCCGTGCATCATTCATTGGTGATTTCTTCAATCATTCCAACACTACGGATCGTTCCGTTGGTATTGCTTTCCTAGAAACAGACTCAGGAAATATGCGGTTAATAGCAATCGCAATTTTGCGGACATATGTTTCCGTTGGTGGTGCCTGCTGACCGTTGCGTTTCGCCTGCGTTGGCGTTTGTGTCATGGTCTTTAGTATTTGATATAGCAGAGGTGGACCGAATTCAACCGCCTGCATAGCGGTTTATGGTTCCAATACGGTGGCAACATTCTACGGGCGGTTAGTACGAGTTGTTCCTGTTTTCTTTGTGCTCGCTACAACCGCGTTAATTAATTGGTGCGAATGTCTCCAGCCTCCCGGCGTCTACTTTCCGTATGGGTAGCAGGCCTGTTTTAGAAAATCAGGAACGGCCTGAAAGCCGGCTAATATTCAGATTACCGAACGGCTGCGGTGGTGTAAACGTTTCATTTGGAGCATGAATCGGGTACGGAATCGGGCACAGCTATTCCGAGCCTGCTGGCGGGCTTGCTTATGCGCAGTCTGATAAACTGCACCCATGCAAGACGATCCGCCAAAAGACGACACAGTCAAATTAAGTAGCAGGACGTTTGTTACCTGTGGGGGATGCTACAAAGAGGTAAGCGACGACGCAAAGACATGCCCCTACTGCGGCAAAACATTAATTGCAGAATGGAACTGGTTAATTTGGATATATGTGGTGGTTATTGCTGGTGCAACAATTTACCTTCTTCGGCAATAAATAACCCAAAATAGACTGCATCGATGCAAGATGATCCACCACAAGACGAGCCTGACGAATTCGGCAACATGCTGGACGATGCACCCACCACGCCACCAAATCCATACGGGGAGGAACGATGAGATTTTTAATTGCTGCTCTGGTTCTGAGTTGCGGTCTTTGCATGGCCGAAGACCTCCCACAAAATGCAAACGGCATTAAGACCTTGACTGCGAAACAAGCCGCTGAGTTAGTGGCGAAGTTTGACGGGCACCTGTCCCTTGACGACCTGACTTCAATCGATGAAGACGTTGCCCAGGAGTTGGCGAAGGTTAAACGTATCTTGAGACTTGACGGCCTGACTTCGATCGACAAATACGTTGCTCAAGAATTGGCGAAGTTTAAAGGGTTATTTCTGTCCCTTGACGGCCTGACTTCAAGTGACAAAGACGTTCTCAAAATTCTGAAGTCAAATAAAAGCATTGTCTTGCCTGAAAAGTACAGTGACAAAAAAGACTAAACCTTCGGTGTTCGCTTCATGATGTCGTCGGCTACGCTGTGAAATTTGCTGTAGAATTTGTCTGAATGTCCGAAAGTTTTGGAGGGGTTTCTATGACAGAAGAGAAGTCGATTGCTAGAAAGCGTATGGACAAGAGGGTTGCCATGTTTTTGGTTGGCCCCATTGGCCTATACGTTGGATTTTGGATCCCACCGGTTCTGTTGAACGCAGGGAACCCGCCCGATTTTCTTGAGGCTAAAATACTTTGCTTAACTATTGGCGCTGTTACAGCCTTCGCGGCAGCCAACGGCTACTACAAGGTTATGCAAGGCCGTTATATGTTTGGGGGAAAGAAAGACTGAACCTTCGGCATTCGCTTCAGCAATAAGAATGGCGGCAACGAATAAACGCTGCCGCCATTCTTCTGATCAAGGCCGGTCGCGTTTCCCCTTGCAACCCGACGCCTTCCTGACCCTTCCAGCGTGAATAATCCGCCGGGTTGAAATTGCATATTGCGACACGCCGATGCATTTTGCGTCGGTGCAGCGGAATGCAATGAATTTTGCTTCAGTAGTCATAGCACTACGAAACAAGTCTCTTTTTGGTTCACAGGACTTTTGGCACGCCGTTTGTACTAAGTATCAATACCCATTCACAGCAAATACGACCAACTCATAAAAAGGTGAAACCATGTTCTTCGATAAAAAGAAAATTAGACGAACCCGAACCCGTCCTACATTTCAAACAGAACTTCTTGAATCAAGGGCGATGTTTTCTGCCACAGAAATGCCAGCAGTTGATGGTTGTCCAGTAGATGATATCGGGCTGGACATTCCTGCATATGAAAAGCCATACGGTCAAGACGATTCCGCGTCAGATTGGCGGCAAAAATGGGAAAACGCAAAAGATAACATGGAAAA
>Ga0233432_10003111_pt1 | contig 15148 bp, 8 predicted proteins | sample SI_122_August201_6_FD_179870 | JGI IMG/M metagenome (GOLD analysis project Ga0233432, IMG submission 179870) | Seawater microbial communities from Saanich Inlet, British Columbia, Canada - SI_122_August2016_10_MG | ecosystem: Environmental > Aquatic > Marine > Inlet | place: Canada: British...
CTGGGATTCCAACTTCTTTACAGATGAGTTTGATCAGCTGCACAAGTTTGGGGACGGCGTCCATTTGAAGGAGAGGAAGGTACCATTGGTGGATCTCGAGAGCCTCTTTGATTCTTCCTTGCTGAACAAGGGTGTAGATGGCGTGATCTTCCTTTGGAAAAGCTGAAACCGTTCCAGAAATCCAGCCTTTAGCGCCGAGGCATAGGCTTTCAAAAGCAACAGGGTCGAGGCCTGCCAAGACCAAAAACCGGTCGCCAAATTCGTTGATGATGTCGGTGATTCTAGTTGTGTCTCCGCAAGCTTCTTTGACACAGACGACGTTGTCGATTTTTGCTAGTTCCTTGAGGTGAGGGATGTCAAAGTCTACGCGGTAGGCCGCAGGGCAGTTGTAGACCATGAGAGGGTGTTTGGGTGCGGCAGAAGCAACAGCTTGAAAGTGGGCAATGGATTCACGCTTGTCTGAGCTGTAGGCCATGGCGGGCAACACCATGAATCCATCGACTCCGGCCTCGACAGCACCTTTGGTGTAGCGAACGGCACGAGCCGTCGTTAGTTCTGAGACTCCTGCAACGATGGGCACACGACCGTTGGTGTGCTTGACGATGGCTTCGAGAAGCATCATCTTTTCCTCCATTTCCAGAGAATTGTTTTCTCCACAGGTGCCTAAGGCAATAATGCCATTGGCGTCGTTTTCAAGAAGGTATTCGAGGTGGGTAAGGGTGTCCTCAAGGTTGATAGAAAAATCCTCATTAAAATATGTGAGGATGGCAGGGAAAATACCATTCCAATTGGGGTGTTCCATGTGTAAAACCTGGACTTAAAAAGGAAAAAGAAGAACGGGCAAAGCATAAGCTCATTTTCTTCTTTAAAAGATTGGCAAAAGAAAACATGAAGTTGTGCTTTTGAAACTATAAGGGGGTTCGTAAAATGGCACAAAATCACCTTTTCTGAGAAGAAGATAAATAGCATCATTCTTCTTGAGAAAGTTGTTGAGCGCCAAGAAACTTAAGAGGAATGAGATTGATGTTGAGCTCTTACCAAATAGCTTCTTCAGACCATGGGCCTCTTGCCCCCAGCGAGGGTTTGGAAGGCGTGGGCGTCGGTGATCAGGGCTCAAAACTGGAAAACCAAGGAAAAAGATCTTTGGGGAGGGAGTGGCCTTGTTCGGTAACGAGGATCTCGACCTCGACACCAGGAAATTGTGCTCTTTCTTTCCAGAAGGAAGCTCCTGAGAACCTTTTTTTGATGGTGAGGACGGGAAAATGCACGATGCTTCGAAATGGCATCAATGAGACTTATCAAGCAGGGCAACTGATTTTGATGTTTAAAGGGGATGCCTTAGAGGAGATTGAATCAGATTATAGTTTCACAGCTGATGTTGTTGAGTTTCGCATGGGAGAAGACGGACTAGGTGGTGACTTGGCTAAGCAGACATTGACTTCGGGGCATCAAAGCCTCTCGGCTAGAAACCTTATGGTTCCAACCTTGCTTCAAAAAATCGTTCGCTCTGTTTATTTAAGGGGTGAAAAGCCATCGTGGAAAGAAAATGCCTGGTTACGGGTCGCTCTATTGGAGCTTCAAGAACGTCAAGATCCTGTTATGTCCGAAAAATTGGGCCTTCACGACCTCGAGTTGGAAAAGCTCTGTGAAAATATCAGAGAGAACCCTCACCATAACTACAGCAATGCGGAGTTGGCCTCGATGCTCAAGTTGAGTTTAGGGCACTTTGTTCGACTTTTTAGACATCATCAGAAGATGTCTCCTAGGGAGTTTGTGATTCAAGCGCGAATGGATCGGGCAAAAGTGTTGCTGAAAACCACCACTTTGAACATCTCTGAAATCTCAGACGCAACTGGTTATCGTGATGTCTATCACTTTAGTCGTCAGTTTCGCCAAAAAGTAGGGAGCTCTCCATCGGGATACCGGAACATGGCGACTCCTTTGGTCGAAGTCTAGATCAATTCTTAAAAGAGACCCATTAGGGTCGTCACCTTGAGGTGGCCTAAATGGCTGGGGCGCTTCGCTCAGACCTTTGGTATTGCTCTAGGCGTTCTTTAAGTTGGAAAACGATATCAAGGTGATCGTTCCATAGATTGCACATTTCACCTGGGTCTTCTTCGAGATTGAAAAGTTGACCAGGGTTACCAGCGATAGGTTTTGACCCTCTAGGGGTGGGCCACCCTCCTGAGTCAGAACAATCTAGAATGAGTTTCCATTTGCCCTTTCTAATGGAGTAAACGCCAAAACTGGAGTGATGGATAACATCCTCACGAAGGCTTTTGCCACTTCCTCCTTTGGACTCTAGAATGGGCAAGGTCGAGAAGCTATCTTCTCCGGCATGATGAGGTAGCTCAGCACCAATGACTTTGGCAAAGGTGGCCATGGTGTCGGTCAGGCAAATGAGTTCACTGGTGGATGTGTTGGGGGTGACGACCCCTGGCCAGCGAACGAGATAGGGGACTCGGTGCCCTCCATCCCAAATATGGGACTTATACCCACGCCATTCCCCGTTGGATTTGTGACCATGGGTGTGGTATTGGTACTCAGGATTGTCTCCCCCTGATGTGACTCTGGAACCATCATCTTCGATGATGAAATCTCCTGGCAATGCGCCATTGTCGCTGGTGATGACGATCAAAGTGTTTTCTTCAAGGCCATGTTCTTTTAGGGAATCCATGATTTGGCCGACAGTCCAGTCGAAGAGCCAGACGAGATCTCCTCTTGGCCCGGCATGGCTTTTTCCTTTGGCGAAGTCCGGCGTGAAGCGGTCGAGACAGGGTTCATGGGGTGCATTGGGCGTGAGAAAGAGGAAAAAAGGTTCCTCTTCGTTACTTTTCTCTCGTATGTAGTGACATGCTTTTTCTGTGATGATGATGTCGGTATCTTTTGTGACCCAATCTTCAGCCATCATGCCCTCCCACTGACCAAAAGCGCCTACACCAATGAAGCCTTCTGATCCAGGATTAAAGAAATTAAATTTGTCATGAATAAAATGGCGGTTTTCAATAAAGCCATAAGGGGGAGCGCAGGTGCCGCAGCCGGAGTTCCAAAAGGCGTAGTCAAAGCCTAGGTCAACGGGTCCTCCAGTGATAGGAGCCTTGAAATCAATCTCACTTTCCTCTTCAGTGGGAGTGCCTTCAGAATTGTGGAAGGTGGCGCCGATGTGCCATTTGCCAATACAGGCGGTATGATAACCAGACTTCTTGAGGAGAGAAGCGATCGTGAGACGCTCTGGTTCGATGAGGGGAGCAGCGTAACCCCCGATGACACCTTCTTTGAGTTGACTGCGCCAACAATGACGACCCGTGAGAACTCCGTAGCGGGTAGGGGTGCAGACCGACGAGGGAGCGTGAGCGTCGGTGAACTTCATCCCTTGTTTGGCGAGCCTGTCCATGTTGGGAGTGGGGATTTTCCCTTCGGGATTATAGCAGCTCAAATCGCCAAAGCCCATATCATCTGCCATGATGTAGACGATGTTGAGTTTAGGCATGATGACTAAATAATTTAGTTGAGAGATGAGGAATTTTTGAAGGCATCAGGCTGTGGCAAGACGAGGCATCCACATCGGTTCTTTTCCGAGTTCAGCGTGAATATATTTGAGCATAAGTTCTTGTTTGAGATGTTGACTTTGGGTGTCATCCCAGAGATTGTTGATCTCAGAAGGGTCTTCTTGTAAGTCAAAGAGTTCTCCAAAATCTTGGTTAAAATAAACGGTTAGTTTATAGCGATCGTTGACGTAGGTTTTGAGGTGAAGTGTGGTAGGTTGGTGGTGATTTTCGACAATGATGTGATCTCGAACCATGTCCTTTTTCCCTTCTAAGACTAATTTTTGACTGAGGCCAGTCATACTGCGGGGTATTTTTGAACCAATCATATCGAGAAAGGTTGGGGCCAAATCAACAAGGGAGATCATGGCGTTGGTTCTGGTGCCAGGCTTAATCACTCCAGGCAGTCTGGCGACGAAAGGAAGTTTGATCATGTCTTCGAAATGAAAAGCTCCTTTCCCAGCGAGACCATGCTGACCAAAGAAATCGCCATGGTCAGTAGTGAAAACGACCAAGGTATGATCTGTCAGGCCAAGTTCGTCGAGTTTATCTAGGGTCTTGCCGATGTAGTGATCGAGAAAAGAAACCCTTCCATACAGGGTAGCGACTCGCTCTCGATTTTTTTTCATTTTGTTGAGGTGAGAGTGAACCCCATGACAGTCATGACCTCCTTCTTCTTGGTAAATCTGACGGTTGGGTTTTTCCTCTTGGGTCATTTGATGGTGGGGAGGATTTTTGTCGTGCTCTCCTTCGGTGACTGAGGGAATATCTAGGTCATCAGCATCATACATGTTGGCCCAGCGTTCAGGGGCAACATTGGGCCCGTGGGGGTCTGGGTGACTGATCCAGAGAAAGAAGGGGTCGTCTTTTTCTTTGTAGTCTTCTAGCCGTTGATTGGATTGCTCGGTGATCCAGGTATTGTAGTGAAATTCTTCGGGAAGGTCCCATATGGGAGCATCGAGAAACTCTGAGTTTCCGCCAAAATAGTTTTGCCAGTTAGGAAGATTCTGTTCAAGCCATATCGCGTAGTGTTGCCCAGCATCGCCATTCCCATGATCGCGATTCATGGCATAATCTTCAAAGCCATAAAAAGGTTCTTTGTAGGACTTCCAAAACTCTTGGTCATCCATGCACTCTCGAGCTTCAAGGCTAGGAAACTCATCGGTTTGTTTGATGGGCTGGAAGTGCCCTTTGCCAACGATGGCCGTTCGGTATCCAGCAGCTTTGAAATCATCTCCAACAACATGGGCATCTTCGGGGAGCTTGGTTCCCAAAGCCCATGCCCCATGCTGAGAGGGAAATTGCCCCGTGATAATTGATGCTCTTGAGGGAGTACAGGTTGGGTTGGGGCAATAGGCTCGGTCAAAAATCATCCCCTCTCTTGCAAGGCGATCTAGGTTAGGGGTTTTTAGTTTGGGGTTGTTGTACCCCATGAGAGAAAAGTGATGTTGATCACTGGTGATGAGCAGAATATTTTTTTTCATAAGAAGGTGGTTCTGACTGAGTAGACGGTTATTTTTTTGAGAGCCAATCGAGGGCTGGTGTTCCGAGCTCTTGTTGATGAGTGAGGACTCTGTTTTTTAGATTGGAAACGACACTTTGATACTCAGGCTCTAGGTAGAGGTTGGTGATTTGATGAGGGTCATTGATTCGGTCAAAGAGCACGCTATCGCCATGTTCAACTAGCGCCAATTCGTACTCTTTAGTAAAGATACCCGCTCGGGTGTGGGTGTTGTGGTGTAGGTGGGCGAAGTCATCCCACTCGAGATTCTTGTTGTTGAGTAAAGGGCTGGCATCTCTTCCTTCTTCTCGTCCGCATAGATTGATATTCATTAGGGAAAGAATCGTGGGCTGAAAATCAACGGTGCTCATGACCTCATTGATTTGGAGCCCGGCCTGCAGGCCTTGTGGCCAATGGATGATCATGGGAATGCGGTAAGCAGTTTCGTATAGATTGTTTTTGTCTTTTAGGCCATGTTCACCACCGTACTCTCCATGGTCGGTGGTGAACACGATGATGGTATTTTCATAAATCCCCTCTGTCTTGAGTTTCTCTACAATTCGACCAACACTGTCGTCGATGAGTTTAACTTCTCCGTAATAAAGAGCCATCCACTTCTTGAACTTGTCTTCTCGATTGGGAACATGATGGCCGAAAACCTCCCCCTGTGACTTCATAGCCCAATCGGGAAGGTTACTTGAAAAAAATGTTTCAGGCAAAGGGATGTCTTTGGGTTGAAACATGGTGTCGTAGGGAGGGCGAACCTGCACTGGACCATGGGGATCGGGAAGGCTTAACATATGACAAAAGGGGCGTTGGTCTTTCTCATCTAGAAAGTTGAGGGTTTTTTGGGTGAGCCAGTCAGTGGCGTAACTTTCTTCGTCTCCAATCATGGAGTAGGGGTAGACTTGAGGTTGATCTTTGGAGTTCATGGGGAAATCTTTGATTTTTTTCCAATGACCACGGTTGAACATGTAGTGATTGTCTTCAAAGCCCATGCCACGTTCAGGATGGACCCAGCCTGGTCGAGGGTCACCGTCGAGATGCCATTTTCCCACGTAACTTGTTCGATAATTATTTTGTCTTAGAACTTCGGCAAAGGTGATTTCGTCACGGTTGAGTGGGATATTATTGGAATAGGCTCCATTGGACGTTGGGTAGCGACCGGTCATAAAACATCCACGAGAGGGAGTGCACACCGCGCTATTTGTAAAGAAGTTACTAAAAAGTAGGCCATTGTTGGCTAGGCTGTCAATATGAGGTGTCTCTACGACCTTTCCTCCGTAACAACCTAGAGTCCAAGTGGATTGTTGGTCGGTGTGAATAATGAGAAGGTTGGGTTGTTGTGTCATATATATAAATTCTAAGGCATTCTCTTGGAAAGATCAATGGGTGATTGTAGACAATATTATAGAAAAAAGAGATCTAAATGGCAAGAATGGATAAAGAGGTGAGGCGACGTAACTCGAAGGTATATTAAAGAGCCAATCCCAACGATTCGTCTTGCATCTATGATTAAAGAGACAAAACGGTCACAAGAAAATCAAGAAAATCAAGAAAAGAAGGTGAAAGCATGAGTGAGTTGTGGGTCGATTTTTCGAAGAGCCCTCTGGCAATTGAAACAAAGAGGCCACAGTTTAGTTGGCGGGTGATGCTTGATGGCAGGTGTCGCTCACAGAGCGCTTATCAAATTTTAGTTTCAACAAATGATCAAAAGTTGGAACTGGGCAAAACTGACCTTTGGGATAGTGGGAAGGTTGCTTCGGCTCAGTCCACCCATATTGAATATCAGGGGAATGAATTGGGAAGCAATTCCGAGATCTTTTGGTCGGTTCAGATTTGGGATGAGAATGGAGTTGGTCAAGGATTTTCTCAGCCAGAATCGTTTGGAACAGGACTTTATGACAACAAAGACTGGAAGGCCTCTTGGGTTGGAATGGGGCCAATGCAAGAACCAAAATTAGATCCATACTCGATTAGTCAGAGTGATGCAACGACGGGATTACAACTGTCGGAAGAAGACTATTTGAAAATGCCTGCTGAAGTTCAGGAGATTGAGCCTGAATTGAGGTCACCGATGCTTCGGAAAGAATTTGTTTTGAAAGGAAAGGTTTCGCGTGCTAGGGCCTATGTCTGTGGTCTTGGCTTATTTGAGTTCCGGATGAATGGCAAAAAGGTTGGCGATGATGTCTTGAACACTCCTCGTACTGATTTCGACAAACGAGTCACATACTTCACTTACAATATTGAAGAAAACCTCTTGCAAGGCGATAATACGGTAGGGATTATTTTGGGAGGTGGCTGGTACAATGCTCAGAAAAAATTTTGGCATTGGCAGGCGCCCTGGTTTGGTTCTCCCAGAGCTATTGTGCAGATCGAGGTAGAGTATGCTGATGGATCAGAAGAGACAGTGGTGAGTGATGCTTCGTGGCAAGGAGATTGGTCCCCGATCATGATGAGTTGTATTTATGATGGGGAAGATTATGACGCTCGTTTAGAGCAGCGTGGGTGGGATGAGCCTGGCTTTGAAGCAAAGGATTGGAATGGAGTGAATTTAGTGTCTGCGCCAAAAGGGACCTTATCTCCATTACAACACCAACCAAACCGTGTTATGGAACGGTGGGAGCCCAAAAGCGTTGACGAACCGGAACCCGGCGTGTATGTGTTTGATATGGGGAAGGTGATGACGGGTTGGTCTGCGATAAACATTCCACAAGGCATGGAAGGTGAAACCGTCACGCTCAAGTATTCTGAATTACTTTACGATACTGGTATGATCGCTCCTGAGAGGAGCTGTGGGAAATCTCGACAGGCGGAACACTATATAATGAGGGGCGAGGCTGATGAAAGGTATGAGCCCCGTTTCACTTACCATGGATTTCGATATGTAGAAGTGAGAGGCTTTCCAGGAAAACCGACATTGAGGACTCTTCAAGCTTGTTTTGTTCACCAGGGGGTAGAAGAGACCGGCAGGTTTGAATGTGAAAATGAATTGATCAACCATATTCATTCTTGTACACTGCAGTCTCAGCGCTGTAACCTACAGATGGGTGTTCCGACCGATGATACTCAGCGTGAGGAGCGTTTGGGGTGGTCTGGAGATGCTTGGAGCTACGCCGAAGAATCTTTTTATAATTTAGATGTAGCCCGTTTTTGGTCGAAATGGATTGATGATTGCTGTGATCAGCAAGACGAAGAGCATGGCGCCGTGGGCTATATTACTCCTCTATCGGGCTGGGGTGAAGACTTGGTTTGGAGTGCGGCCTTTGTTTTGATCCCTTGGTGGCATTATCAACACTATGGGGATAAGCGAATACTTAAAAATAGTTACCCACAGCTTAAGAAGTACATTGAGTATTTGGAGAAAACTGGGAAATGTGAACTCCCGGACCTAACGAAAGGGAAGCCTGGTGATTTTCTTTTTCCTAAAATACCACTGGATAAACGTTATGCTTCAGCTAAGGAAAAGGGTTATCTACAGAACTCTTTGTTTGGCGATCACTTGGCAACTCATGAAGGGGGATCTGGTATGGGCAAAGACCAACCGAGAAGTATGGCCACAGCATTTTACCATATGGATGTTATGACGATGGCACAGGTGGCTGAAGTTTTAGGGGAAGAAGAAGATGTTCAGAAATATATTCAACTAGGTGAAAAAATAAAGTCGTCGTTTAATGAAAAATTTTATGATGGCGAAGGCCAGTATTACGATGTAGGTTGCCAAAGTGCTCAAGCCTTAGCTCTTTGCTTCAATTTGGTTCCAGAAGAAGAACGAGGTCGAGTACAAGGTTACTTAAACTCTTCGGTTAATTTTCGCCAAGGAAGAATCTCTTCAGGTTACGCAGGGACAAAATGGGTGATCAATTCCATTGCCCATGCTGGAAGAGAGGACATTGTCTGGTCGAGGGCAAAATCAAAAGACTATCCCTCTTGGGGGTACATGCTCGCAGCCAACGATGAAGATGGCATCCGAGCTGATGTTAGTACGACCATTGCTGAAAACTGGAAAGGAAATGCATCACGCTGCCATACGACCCTAGGAGCAGCCATCGATGAATGGTTCTACTGGGGGTTAGCAGGTATCCGCCCAGACCCATCTGGTCCGGGTTATGAAAAAATAATTCTTCACCCATACCTACCCAAAGACCTTCCTTGGGCAAAAGCTTCTTTGAAAACATTGAGGGGAACCATTGTTTCAGAATGGGAACACGATGGAAACATAGCGACATGGAAGGTGTCAGTCCCTGCGAATTGTTCAGCCACGGTGTTCATTCCAACTTCAGGGCATGGCAGCATCAAGGAAGGTGGTCAAGTAATCACAGAAGTTAAAGGGATTGTTGCTTTGACTTCAAAAGATGGTGAGAAAGGGTACCGAGTTGGTTCGGGTCGTTACACGTTTAGCTGGATGTTTTGATGTTCACATGATCATCTTTTGGTCGCTTTTTGTTTGATCGGAGTCCCACTTGAGTTCCTCGTCAAATTCAAGACGAATGACCATGACTTCGCCGCTCAGTTCATTGATGGGGAGGCCACAGATTCTCAGGCAACCATGTGAACGACGCCAACGGGATGGAGTTTTTGTGTTGGACGTGACAATCTCTTGCCCTGTATTTAAGAGCGTAGCTTTTGAGGGTAGGGATAAGACGGCCGGTAGGTGTATGTCTTCTCCTGGTAGCTCGAACTGAACGATGATGTAATAAGTCATATTTCGACGAGTACATAGAAGCCCTGTGCCTTGGGAGAAATTTTGGGCTGACTCAACGTCAAAGAATGATTCTTTGGTTGCCTCTAGCCATTGGGATAATCGTTCAAGGATTGAGCTACTTTTCTCAGGGATGGTACCATCTGGTTTAGGGCCGATATTGAAAAGGTAATTTCCTCCTATAGCAAATGTGGTAGCCATGGCCCTCATGATGTGGCGATCCGAGTAATAGCTTTCAGATTCTCGGTATCCCCTACTTTCCATCCCAACGGAATTACAGGCTTCGATGGGTAGAAGAGGCAATGAGGCTTGATCTTGATCAAATTCTCGTTCTGGAGTTGAGAAGTCTCCATCGTCTAAGCCTCGAGGATTAATAATGCAATTAGGTTGTAGGCTCCGTATCATATCGTTGATGCTCTTGTCTTCTCCGCCGAAATCTTCTCTGATGTGCCCTCCAAGATCCCACCAAAAGGAATGGATAGGCCCATAATTTGTGCAGAGCTCTTTTGTTTGTACTTTGATAAAATCTCGATACTTTTTGGGGTCGGGCTGATCATTAGGTTGAGGTTCTAGTTCGTGATGTCGACCTTGATTGGGAGAATTAGGGTGGTGCCAATCAGGCACTGAGTAATAAAGCCCTAATGTCATCCCCCGACGATGACAAGATTCGGCTAAGATGGCGACGATATCTTTCCCGTAGGGAGTGTTCATGAAGTTATAGTCTGTCTGTTGGGTTTCGAATAGGCAGAAACCATCATGGTGTTTTGTGGTTAAGATAAGATACTCCATGCCACTTTGTTCGGCTAAATCGATCTATGTTTCTGGATCATAGTTGTGTGGGTTCCATGTTTTTGCGATACTTGAATACTCATCTCTAGGAACACTCCTTCGCCACTGCTCTTGCTCATGCCAACCGTTGATCGAGTAGGGGCCCCAATGGATAAATAGTCCGTATCGACTTTTGAAAAACCAATCTCTACCATCACCGAATTGATTCATGTTTTGCTTCTGTTTGTTAGATGTGAACGACTAAATGATGATAGCATTGGCATGTGGCCTTGAATCACCATATGTGTGATTATTTAGATGAGAGGAGTAAATGACCTCTGCAAGGGTTTTTTCCGTTAGGGGAAGGGTATATTGTAGGGTGGGTTTGATCACACTGACTTGAAGGCTATACGCATTGTGTCGTAATGATTAATATGCTGGCTCGAGTTGGGCTTCAGGAGAGCTTCACGTAGTCGTTCTTTAGGATCATACCTGATATTTCTATGACATCAATATTGGCGTTTGGACCTGACTGCGATGGCAGCTAACATCGTTCCAGCTGAAATCATCAACAAGGCGGAGGGTGATGTTGGGGCGTTTCATCTATTTTAACAAGATACATGGTGGGGAACGATTAAAGTGTATGGATTCGTGATGGCGAATCAAGGCCATCCTGCGTTTCTAATCGAGAGGGACGGGGTAATGAATAGCCAGACTCGTATAAGTTATTTTTTTTTGATTGAATAGACTCGTTCGAATTGTTGTGATTTTCAGTTGTATGTTCTCAAGGTAGATGTTGAGGAGAATTTGATCTAAAAAAAAGGGATGGGATTTATTTTTGAGAACCCTTTGATTTAATTTTAATTTGACTTACCCTTGTAGCGTACTTTTTAGAAGTGAATGATTCTGAGCATTAAGCACAAAATTTTGATTGTCGTGATGAGCTTTGTCGTCGTTATGTCGTCGATGATTCAAGCTTCAGGGGAGGGAATTATTCCTGACCGTGACCTTAGAAAACTTCAGGCTACCATTGAAAAAGCACAAAAAGCAAGCTCGAGTAAATCTGCCCAGCGTGTTTCGTATAAGAGGGTGGTCCGCCGCGCTAAGTCTCTATTAGCAAAGCACCCAGAAGCTAAAAATCGCTTCGATTTGCTGGCGATGATGTTCGATAGTCAGAAAACCTTATTGAACTTGGAGGAGAATGATCGAAATCGAGATTACCTGATAGAGATATGTCAGCAGTTTGAAGGAGCTCCTGATGCATGGCTTGGGAAAAGATTGGAGTCGGACTTGCTGCTGATGGAGTGGAGGCTTTCTGAGGGGGCTGCTACTGAAGAGGAGAGAGTCGAGGCTCTAGAGGCTTTCCTTGAGCGATATCAAGACAGCTCTGTTGAGAAGAGAAGTCTGATGTTGTGTGCGAAAATGGCTGATAAGTTAGCGTTTGATGGATTGATTCGATCGATCGAAAGAGTCATGGATGAGAAGTATGGAGACGAGCCGGAGATTATAGCATTCCGACGTCATGTTCTGAACCTTAAAACTCTTTCTGTTAAGTGTCGAGGGAGATACAAGAGGTCTGACGGTCTTTTTTTTAACATCCCTGGAGATCGGATTGGTCACCAATGTCTATTTGTTTATTGGTCACAAGAGAGTGTGGGCTATGAGAAGTTTCTGAAGCAAGTGGAGGACCAAAGGAAGGAGTTCCCGGGGCAGTTTGAGATTTATAGTTTTAATTTAGATGAACTGCCTGATGCTGGGGAGAGTGTTCTTCAGAACTTGGGGATGGATTGGCATTCGATGTATCTTCCCGATGGGAAAGAGAACGTCTATTTTCAAGCTTATGGGGGTGGTTACCCGATGGCCTTCTTTGTGAGCCCTTTTGGTTATACCGTGCTGAATCCCTTTGGGCAAAATGTGGATGGCCGGGTTGGTGTTCATGGGATTCACGGAGGGGTTTATAAGATTAGTGAAACTCGCCTTTCCCACGAGCGATACTTGGCTCAATTGCAGTCCATCATGATTGGGGAGTTTTTGATTAAAGAAAGTGAAGCCTCTTTAGATCTATTTAATTCTCCTGAGGTGGAGACAACGAAAGAAGAGAATGAGAAAAACCCAAAGGAAGGAGCTCTCTCAACTTCGACCCTCAAAAGCAAGCTTGTACTTATTCAAAATGAATTTCTGCCCGCTCCGTTTCGATTTCGAATATCCAAAGAAGAAGTTTTGAACCGGTATCATCGAGTGATTAAATTGTCTGAGGAGGCCATTGAGAAATTTCCTAACGCCAGGGAACTTGTTTCTGTGAGAAATAGAAAGATGATAGCTCATTTAGGTCTGTGGAATTTATTGTGTCATCCAAAACACCTTGAGTTAGCGGGAAAAGAAGCCCACTTGGTATTGGCGGGGGAAGGTTCTCTCGCAATGAAAGTGGTCGCTAGGTTTTGCCTTGGAAGAATTGCCCTTCGAGATGATAGTCTGGATTCAATTAAAACGATCCGTTCATTTGTGGCTCAAATGGGAGGAGAAGGAGCTTCTGCGGAAGTCTTAGGAGCGGCGTCGATTTTAGCCATAGAGGCAGGTCAAAGAGATGTTCATGAGGAGTACCGAACCGCTTTTCTAAGTACGGATGCACCAAGTAGAATGTTAGAATTAAGAAATTTCTTCCTCAATCGTTATCAGAGATTTCATCTCATGCAACCCAATACGACGAGGGGTGATCGTATGAGATGGCCAAGGTCCTATATCGTCAACCATCATTGGAACCCAGACGCACAGGTGTTTCCTAGTCAAAGCTTCACTCAGTTAGATGGGAGCCCTTTATCTGTGCCCAAAGATATAATTGGGGACTTAACCCTTCTGATCTTTTTGGAACCGCCCGAGTCTCCTGATGCTAACTTTCCTCGTTTGATGGGAAGAGATGGAAAGCCAACAGATGATGATGTGATTCGACGTGTCATTCACGACGCGACTCTGTTGTCGGAGAGTCATATGAACAAGTCAGTGAAGGTGATCTTGGCCTTTTTGTCAGACGACCCAAAGCGAGTTGCGAAATTGGTCGAAGACAACGGATGGAAAGGGACACCGGTCTTGGTTCCTGAAGGGCTTAAGAACCCTATGGTCAACGAGCTAGATATTTTATCGGCAGATCGTGTGCCCAATGTTTATGTGCTGCGACGAGATGGGAGAATGGCTTGGAAAGGTGATGGCTTGGAGCAAAAATCTGAGTTTGGCTTTCCTTTTTCATTTCATCTCGCCATGAAAGTTCATATTGAAGTTAGTGAGGTAGAGCATGGGTATAAAGCCTTGTTGGATGGCCGATATGACGACGCGGTGAAAATTTTCTCAGGGCCATACAAGCCTGTTCGTCCCGATCGATATGGATGGAGATCTCTACGTCATCATGGGAGGACTCTAGGCTTGATGGCAGTGGGAAGATGGGAAGAAGCTCTTGAGGCGATTGAAATATCTATTGATGCTCATAAGAGACGTCATTATAAATATCGAGGCAGGGGGCCTAAGCGCATAGAAGACTGGCGCCCAGGTATGAGCGAGATTCAGATTGAAGATAGCTGTGAGATGTTTTCCGAGTTATGGCTGCTCAAGTCAATCGTCCTGAGAAAGCTAGGTCGCGAAGAGCCAGCTCTCGCATTTGAAAATAAATCGAAGGAGCCTGCGAAAGAGGATCGTCCCGATATCTATCGGGCTTTTTGGCTGAAATTGAAAGAGTTTCGATCTTCTCAAAGTGGCTGGACTCTGCCTTAAGAGTCTCTAATCATGACCTTTAATTGATGGAGCCTTGGATGGGGAAGTACAAGACGGCCATACCCGTCGATTTTTCGATTCTCGCTAGAGAGGAACCGAGTGTGACAGAATAATAAATTCTGTACTAAGGATTCACTTGATGATTCCTTTAAAGGTGATGCTCAGTTAAATGTTTTGATAGGTCGAGGCCTAGATAGTCTGAGGCAGCATTAAGGGTGGTGAAAACTCCAATTCGAGGGGTTTCTTCTAGCCCGTTTTTAAACAATAAGGATAAACTCGTCTCGAGGGGAGTTGAATTTAAAAGGCTCCATTTGATGTTGGTTTGATTGTTTTTGATTTGTGTGACAAAGTCAGAGAATTCAGAGGGAAGAATTTTTTTGATGGCTTTTCTGAAGTCACTTACCCCAAATTTGACTTTATCAAAATCAGGGTGATTAAAAATTTCTTCCCTAACGTCTTTCAACTCTTGGATGAGAATCTCACCTGTGTAGCAGACGACGATTAAATGATCCTCTGGGTAAACGGTTAAAGAGTGAGGCATTTAAATCAGTTCTTTTCTGGACTCAGGGTTATTGTGACTTGAGAGCTGGGGCTCTCAGGTGTGAGCTTGATGCCTTGGGAGTGAGATTCGTGACGTCCTCCTTCGATGCCCGCAAGGGAGGTTATGTTTCTCAAAATAACTGACCACTTTTCGACTCCCTTTTGTGGAACGATGGACAAGGTTTGGCCTTTTCGTTCAACAGAAATGACCGTGGCTGGAGCTCCTTGATGATCGGGAATCGTGACCGTTTTTGAGACGCCTTCTTGGAAGTTGAATAAGTGAAGGACGACATCCTTGGCTAGTTCATAGTCGGGGCGAGAGTCTTGGTTTCC
>Ga0233432_10003114_pt1 | contig 15143 bp, 9 predicted proteins | sample SI_122_August201_6_FD_179870 | JGI IMG/M metagenome (GOLD analysis project Ga0233432, IMG submission 179870) | Seawater microbial communities from Saanich Inlet, British Columbia, Canada - SI_122_August2016_10_MG | ecosystem: Environmental > Aquatic > Marine > Inlet | place: Canada: British...
TTGGAAGAAAGAATACGCAAAAAAGGATTCGTCGTTCTATGCTGGATCGATAGCGGTTGGGTTCGCGTTTTTAGTAAAAACGAAATCCTGACGCCAGATGACATGGCGAAAAGCAAGCTCTTCACCTGGTCGGGCGATCCGAAGCAAACTGACTTGCTGAAGAAGATCGGTTTCCGTCCTGTGGCGATTGACAGCACTGAGATTGTTTCGAGTATGACGACGGGATTGATCGATACGGTACCGATGCCTCCATTTTACGCTTTGGCTACGCAAACATACAATACGGCGCCGCATATGTTGGATTTTAATTACGCTCCTATTGCGGGAGCGATAGTCTTATCGGAAAAAATGTGGGTGCGGTTCTCCGAAGAAGAGCGGAAGGCGATGAAAGCCGCTGCACTTGAGACGGGAAAAGAAATGACCGCTTCGGGTCGCAAGGAGAGCGAAGAATCGATTCGGGTGATGCGCGATACGTGGGGCTTGAAAGTCAGCGAGCTTGACGACGCGTCCAGGGGTCAATGGGAAACCGTCGCGAGAGAGGCTTACAGCTATATTCGCGGCAATACGGTGCCGGCGGAAGTCTGGGACCAGATGGTGAAGACGCTGGAAGAATACCGTTCGTCTAACTAGGAAGCGGTCGTTCCCTTGGCTCAGTTCCCCCTTGCGTTTGGCCTGGGGGTAATTTGATATTTCGCGTGGAAAATGCGGATTCTTCATCATCGCCGGAGAAAAGCGACGGGTCTGGCTCGAGTTCAATCGTCGGCAAAGCAGTGGCGCGTTGGGGCCAGATTGAGAACTGGCTCATCACTGTCGCCTTAGGGGCGATGATGCTTCTGCCGCTTCTGGAAATTGTCTTACGCCGATTTCGTACGGGCATTTCGGGTTCGGCGGAGCTGCTTCAGCATTTAGTCCTTTTTGTTGCGATGGTCGGCGGTGCGATTGCGGCGCGGGAGAATAGACTACTCTCCCTCTCGACATTCACGTCTTTCTTGAAGGGGTCTTGGGAAATTGCGGCTCGGTCGATTAGCTCGTCGGTCGCTTTATTCGTGACGTTTACGATCGGTGTGGGCTGCTACCGGTTTATCACTACGGAGGGAATTGGCGGGGACACGATGTTTGCAGGTTTGCCGTCAGGTTTCTTCATGAGCGTGATGCCGATTGGTTTCGGCCTTTTGGCGATCCGCATTTTGTGGTTGAGCGGCGATTCTTGGCGTTTGCGGTTAATCCCTCTTGTCGTGGGAGTGGCCCTGTTCGCGTTTTGCACGTATCAATTCGAAGAGGTTGAATCGTTTGTGTGGCCGCTGCTTATTCTGTTGGTCATCGGAACGGTCGCCGGCGCGCCGCTTTACGTGACGATTGGCGGGGCGGCACTGATCATGAATTGGGGTTGGGGCGGCTATTTCCCGGAAGAGCGGGTGGAGATTGCAGTGAGTACCCAGGCTCAGACTTTGTATAGCTTTATCCGTAACCCTTTGCTGGTCACGCTACCGCTTTTTACTTTGGCAGGCTATTTTCTGGCTCAGGGCGATTCGTCGAAGCGTTTGATTCGCTTAATCCAATCGGTCTTCGGCGGCGTTCGAGGCGGCGCGGTGATCGTTACGGTGATCGTGTGCGCGTTCTTCACGACCTTCACGGGCGCGTCTGGCGTGACCATCTTGGCCTTGGGAGGTTTGTTGATGCCAGTACTTCAGTCGGCGGGCTACAGCGAGCGTTCTAGCATTGGCATGTTGACGGGCACAGGGTCGCTGGGGGTATTGTTTCCTCCGTGTTTGCCGCTGATTCTATATGCCGTGGTTGCGACGAACACGCAGTTGGTGAGTTTGTCGCTCAAGGATGTCTTTTTAGGCGGAGCGATTCCGGGAACTTTGCTGGTTCTGATGACGATTGGTTGGGGGATGTGGAATCAGCCGAAATTCGAGGGGGAGCACTCCCCTTTGGATTGGAATGAAATTGGCAAGGCTTTCACGGGTGCGTTGGGCGAATTAATGCTGCCTATCTTGACGCTTTTCGCTTTGTTTAGCGGATACGCGACGCCGGTGGAAGCGGCATCGGTTTCTGCGTTCTATGCGTTTTTGCTCTATCTTGTGGATGCTCGTTGGGTGCGAAAGGTGAACATTCGGACGGAGCTGCCGCAAATGGTTTCGGAGTGCGGATTATTGGTCGGGGGCGTGTTGCTCATTTTGGGAGTGGCTATGGGGCTTACGGATTATCTTATTTTTGCGATGATCCCGGATCAAATGGTCGAATGGGCTCAGGCGACAATCGAATCGAAATACGTTTTCCTTCTCGCATTGAATGGAGCGCTGATTCTGGTCGGCTGTTTGATGGACATTTTCTCGGCGATAATCGTGATTGTTCCGTTGATCGTACCTTTGGGGGTTGTATTTGGAATTCATCCGGTTCACCTCGGAATCATTTTTCTGGCGAATTTGCAGTTGGGATATCTGACCCCGCCGATCGGTATGAATTTGTTCCTCGCTTCCTACCGATTCGGTAAGCCGATGTCGGAAGTGATTAGGGCTTCGTTTCCGTTGTTGATCGTATTCGCAATTGGGGTATTGTTGATTACTTACGTCCCGTTTTTGACGACATGGCTGCCGAATCTGCTTCAGCAATAGCGCCATGAATATTGTTCTCTTCGAGTCGGATGAAATAGGCCAGCCACTGGTGCTTTCAGATGAGCGGGCAAAGCATATCCTAGGCGTTTTAGGTCGCCAGAAAAGCGATACGTTCGATGCTGGCGTGATCGATGGAAAACGAGGCAAAGCGACAGTGGATTCGATCGGAACCGAGTCGATTAGTCTTAGCTTCGACCTGCAGCATGAAGAGCCTTCTTTGTATCCGATTGATTTGATTGTGGGATTGTCGCGCCCGCAGACAAACCGAAAGATTTTGCAAGAGGCCACGTCGATGGGAGTACGGAGTCTGTCGTTCGTCACCACGGAGCGAGGCGAAGCGTCATATGCGACTTCGAAGCTTTGGACTACCAGAGAATGGCGTCGTCATGTAGTGGCTGGCGTCGTACAGGCGTTTACAACGCGAATGCCGCAGGTATCCTTTGGAATCAGTTTGAAAGTTGCACTAGAGGCGAAGGCGAATGCCGAAGTTAAAATAGCTCTAGATAATTACGAAGCTGATTTGACTTTAAGCGAGGTCGATCGTGGAAGCGACTCAATTGCCTTGGCTTTGGGGTCGGAGCGCGGTTGGAGCGGAGCGGAGCGCGAGATGTTGCGAGAGCATCATTTTCAGTTGGCCCATCTCGGTCCGCGTCCTCTTCGCACGGAAACGGCAGTCGTTGCGGGAATCGCGGTGCTGCTGAGATAGTTCCGCCGTTTCAATTAGGAGTGTAGGCTCGCAAGAAGGCCACGGATTGTTCGAACCTATTGGCCCGAAGGGGCACCTATTTGTTTCGCAGAAACAACAAGCGAAGCGTTGTTAAAAATCGAATCGGTTGAAGTGTTTCAACAACGGTCCCGCTGGGCTAGACCTTGTGTCCCCGCTGCGCGAGGCTAATAGGTTCTCGTTTTGTGAGAAAAGGTTTTTTGGCAATGCTTCTTAGTTATTCTCTTGAGGGCGTTTATTATAGTACTCGGCATTAAAAATGCCGAGCTCGTTTCTACGCCCTTCGGTAGATGCAGGCGGTTGCTTGGTCTTTGCCTTTGCCGATACGTTTTTTTAGATTCCATCCGGAGGGTTCGAACTCTAATCGTCCTGGCATTTCGAATACGACTATTCCATTGTCGTTAAGAAGGCGGTCGAAGGTGGAGAAGAGATTCTTTTGGATCGATTCGATGATCTCGTAGGGGGGGTCGGCGAATATGAGGTCGAATTTTTGGTCGACTAGTCCGTTCGCCTTGATGGCATCGGCTGTTTGGGTGGACGTATCCAATTGCGCAACTCCCATGCTTCTGGCGACGATTGGGATATTTTCCTTTATCATAGTGCAGGCTTGGCGGTTCTTCTCTACGAAAACAGCGGAAGCGGCGCCGCGACTCAAGGCTTCGAGTCCGTAGGATCCAGTTCCGGCAAAGAGGTCGCATACGTGGACTCCTTCGATGCTTTGGCCAATACTTGAGAATATCCCTTGGCGGAGGCGGTCCATGGCGGGTCGGTGAACGGCGCTTTTGGAAACGCGCAATTCGACGCCACGGGCTTTACCTCCTGAAATTCGCATGCTGCAGGAAGCCGTTGAATCGTCGCCGGTTCAAGGTTGATTTTCTATGACCGTGGCAGGCTCTCGCAGATGGCGTTGGCGCGTTGAGCGTTTTCAACGAGCTGGTTGTTGAGGCGGTTGTTGAAATACGAGTAGGCGATCATTGCGGGTATTCCGATGCAGAGGCCTGTGGCGGTGGTGATGAGGGCCTCGCCAATATCACCCGCTAGCAATTCGGGTCGGCCCATGCCACCGGCTGACATGGTTTGAAAAGCGCCGATCATTCCGCTGACGGTTCCGAGAAGGCCGATCATTGGAGAAACGGAGGCAATAACGTTAATATAGTGTATCCATTGGCCGATGTTATGTTCTTCCAATTCGAATTGTTCTCGCACGGTTTCGTCGACTTTCTCGCTTGTGGCGAAAGCGGAATCAGAATCGAATTTGGGCAAGCCTGCGGCTAGGGAACGCCCTAGAAGGCTTGGGTCTTGACGGGCAGCCGTAAAGGCTTCGTCAATTTTGCCTTTTTTGCATAGACCTTCGAGTCGGTCTGCTAGGGCTTCGTTGCCGAATCGCACGGGTTTCGTTTCGCGGGTACAGTGAATAGCGAGATAGATGAGCGTCAGCGAACAGATACTGAGGGGAACCATAGCCCACCCGCCTTGTTCGATCATGCTCCATAGACTTGAGCTAGCGGTCTCCGGGGAACTTTCGGATTGGGCGAGCAAGCTGGCCCCGGGTACAGCGAGCGAGAGGAGAATGAACTGAGTGATTCGGAGAGTGATCATGATTGCTAAGGGTAGGTTTTAGGGCGATCCGACGAGTTTCGATAGAGTCTTCGCGGACCTTTCCTGGACAGAGTTGGATGTTGGACGGAAATAGAAGCGCTCTGGATCATTCGATGCTATCGAATCTAATTGTTCGATTACATTAGCGCGTCGAGAGTCGATGGGCCAAGGGATTTCGCGGCTCCGCATTTCCTCGAGGAGCTCTCTAGCGTATAGAGAATGGCCTGATTTGTGGGCGGCAACGATTGCGATTTCGTAGGTTTGGGAAAGGTGACGGGGGAGGTTGGGCCTTGAAAAGACAATTGGATTCAATGCGACCCATAGGGCATGATCCGGTTCATCGGCTTCCAAGGCAATTTCGGCCAGAACGTTCCAGGCGAAAGTGGATTCGCTGGCGGATTTCTCGGAATCAATCCATCGTTGGGCATAGAAAGCGGCCTCTTCTCGGTGCCCCATCGTCCACGAAGCCGTCATTTGGAGTTCTTCGATACTGTCGCGCGTTTGAGTGGCCCGAAGTTTCAATCGCCAAAGCTTAGCTTGGTCGAGGCAATCGTCGCCTCTTCCTGTATGGAGGTATGACTTGAGTAGCATAATGAACAGTTGTTCATCTGCTTCGGAAAGAAGATCGAGGTAGGGGATACGTTTGTTGACCAAGGGCTCGAGCAAACTGGTCGCTTGATAGCGGTCGGCGGAATGGAAGCGGTCGATCGCTTCATGCCTAGAAAATGAATCCGAGAACTGAATACCGAGAATTTCGTTGGTATTCAATCGCCGTTCGATCTCGCTTTGGCCTTCCTTTTGGATAATCGAAACGAATTGAGCCCTTCGGCCGCTTAGGTCACCCTTCAGGATTCTTCCGCTTTTTAGTTCGATGGTATCGCCTAGGCAAAAATTCGTGTTAACTAAAAGTAGGAGGCAGAGTATTCGTCTTTTCGAATTTGCTAGTACTTTCATTACTCTCCCCCTTTTTCGATACTTGAATTGTTTTTGTCTGATAGGTTTTCCAGGAGAGATTTGGCTTCTTGGAATTGGAGAGTATTGGTGAATTCGGATCGATTTAGGAACTCGTCGAGCGTTTCATGAGCCTTGGCCGGTTCGTCGATTTCCGCGAGATGTACAGCGCTGCCCAAATAGCCTTTGGCGGCTGCGTCGATGACTCCTGGATACAGAGTGAATACGCGCTGATAGTAAGCGATAGCTTGTTTGGCTTCGCCTTGGCTGGATTTTAACTCCGCTAGGGCGATGAGGGCATCGGCTTTTTGTTGGCTATCGGCCCAGCGGAACGAAAAAATTCGTTCGAGCGTCTTCTGAGCTGCTGCGTATTCGCCAAGGCGTGAACGAATTCGACCTTCGAGGGCGAGGGCTTCTATGTAGATCGAACTATCGAAATCGCTTTCCGGGATTCGGCTGAGCCATCCCAGCGCGGTATCGAATTGATCCATGTTCATCGCTTTTCGGGCGAAACCGAAATAGGCGAATGATCGATAGGCACTTCCTGGATACGATTTGATGAGGCGTTCTAGCATTGACACGCCGTTTTCGAAATCTAGTTCGACGAGATTGAGACCGATGTGGGCTAGGCATGCTGGGGAAAACGCTTCGTCCGGGATTTCGTTGGCAATCTTGAGGATGATTTCTTTGCTGCGGAAAGGCTGTCCCTGTTCTCGTCGCTCTAGAGCTTCAAGCAATCCGAAACGAGCTGCGAGAGCGAGACGGCCCTGTTCGATGGTTTCTCGATAGGAGAGCGGTAGTTCGAATGGCCGAAGCGAGTGGCGCATTCGCATGATTTCGAGCAGGGTTTCCGATTCTAGATTGTCGCCATACTTTTTGATCGTTTCGTCGAGAGTTGCTAGGGCGCCTGGGTTATCGTCGTTCTCCCATTGGGTTTGGGCGGTTATAAGGCGAATCTCGATCGTTCGATAGGGATCTTGGCTTATCTTTGCTTGGCGCCGCAATACCGCGAGGGCATCGTCGGGACGTCCAAGCTTGTTGTAGGCGTCGCTTGACTGAAGAGCAGCTAGATGAGCGAGTTCTGGAAAATCCGCGGGAATTGATTGGTAACGCTGTACAGCCTCTTCGAATCGGTTCTGAGCGAAGAGGCAGTCGCCATGTAGGAGCTGACCTTCGAATTGTCTGGGATGGTTGGGGTGATCGATAAAGAATGATCGTAATAGCGTTTCCGATTCGTCGTATCTATAAAGAGAATACAGTGAGGTTGCCGCGCGATACGAGGATTCGCCTTTCAGTTCGCGGTTTTCGGTTTCCTTACTGAGTGCGTTGAAAACGGCGAGGGCCGCCTCGAAGGAACGATCGAGAAAGTGACTGATTCCGGTCCACAGTTTGGATTTTTCGTAAAGGGGCGTTTCGAGGTCTGTTGCGACGACGTGTTCGAAATCGTTTCGAGCGGCTGAATTCTCGCCGACACGCAAATAGCATTGCCCTCTTTGGAATAGGCTGGCGGTTCGCAATTGGGTGTCGGACGCCCCGTTGGCTAATTGGCTAAGCGCTTGAATGGCCTCTTCGAATCGTCGCCCATCCATGAGCGTATGGGCGATTAGGTACAAAGCATCGTCAACCGATTCCGAACTTGGATAGCGAGCCAAGTACTCCCGAGCGATTTCGACGGCAGAATCGTAGCGGCCTAGTTCTTTTGCGGCTAGAATCCAATGAAACTGTCCTTGTTCTGCTACGTCGCCTTCTGAAAAGCGGGCTACGCTTTCGAAAAGCAGCCAAGCTTCGTAAGGGCGATTCGAAAGTAGGGATGCGCGGCCTCTCCTCAAGAGGAGGGCGTCGGAGTAGTCATCCGCTTGGTTAAGCGCGTCTAGTTGTGCGGTCGCGGAACGTAGAAGCTGTTCGTAGAAATCGGTCCACATGATGCCGGCCATTCCGACCGATTGTCGCCGACTCTCGAAGATGCGTTTCAGTTGATTGAGCTTGTCGGTTTGTTGCTGGATCAAGCTCTCCTTGTTTGGGACGAGCTGGTAGGCTTTTAGGGCATCTCGGGGACGATTGTTGGCGAGGAGGGCGTCGCCTGCTTCGATCGAGAGAAATGCGAGCATGGCCAGTTCGGGCATCGTATCCGAGTTCCATGGGCTCTCGAGTAACAATTTGGATACGTTGGAAAAGTTTTCTTGTTTGAGGTATTCGCGCGTGGCGAGTAGGCGAGCTTGCGTTCTAATGCGGATTGCCGCGTCGCTATCGACTACAGATGAGAGAATTTCAAGGGCTACTTCAGCTTGATCGTTTTTAAAATTTATATCAGCTTCGTGGATACGCGCGATGCTCTGTTGTGAAGCCGAATGAGAAGATTTCCGAAAAACCTCGAAAGCTTCGAGCGCAGCTGGGAAATCGCCGTTTCGCTTGAAGGCTAGCGCGATGGAGTATTTCGCGAAAGTTTCCTGGCTATAGGCAGGATTGTCCTCTTGGAGAAACGTCTCGAGGGAGTCGACCGCTTGCTCGTAGAGGCCGGCTTTAAGAGAGGCGTAGCCCGCGAGGGGCATAATTTTCTCGCTCAGGCGGGATTCGCGCCATTCGGGTTCGTTTGAATAGAGCGATTGAAGTTTTCGGAATGCACTTGCGGCCTGAGGGTAATCTCCCTGTGCGAATGCTTGAGAACCGCGATCAATCAATCCGGACATAGTTTCGTATTCAATTGTCTGCGACAAGCATGTCGCAGAAGCAGCTACGGCGCAGAATACTATCGCCAATAGAGCCCGCCGAAAGGGCCGGTCTTGCGATCGTACAGGAGTTGGAGGTTCTGTAGTCACATTGCGAATGCGTTGAAAGGAGGGAATTATGCCAGTCGTCTTCTAGATCAGCATAGAAAATAGATTTTGGCGGTCGTTGAATTCCATGCGGATATAGTCGAAAAGGGAAACGAGGTCGGTGGCGTCAAAGTTTAACGTTTCGAGCGCCCAGCGGATGGTGTCAGGATATTCGGCCTCTGGGTCGAAGTCGGCTAAGTGGAGGGCTAGCCAGCGCGATAGCGTCAAAATCGCGGTGCGTTCGACAAATTGGGACGCGTGGATTGGACTATTCTGTTGTCGAATGGGTTGCCAAATCTCGGAATCGAATTGCCAGTGTTTGAGCAGCTCGAAGCCCGCTTTCCAACTGGTAATGCCCAATAGGGTCTCTTCGATTTCATAGAGGGAGCCTTCGATTTCCGAGGCGCTTAAATCGACAGTCTGTTCTACCTTCTCAAGATAGAGGTTGATGGCCAGTTTCCCGATAGCGTGAAGCAGTCCGGCAATATAGGAGGTGTTTATGTCGTAACCCAGACGTTTGGCAATCGTTTCGGAGGCGACGGCGACGGCGATGCATTCATCGGCGTATTCGGTTGCCGTAATTCCGTAGGCAGGCATTGCCTGGTAGAAAGAGTCGCGAGCGATGACAATGCTGAGAACTTTGTGGACCTCGTTGAATCCGATTCGAGCGATCGCGGACTCGATATCGGAGAGTTTGACTGCTCCTCCGTAGTAGGCACTGTTGGCGACTCTTAGGACGTGAGAAATCAGTGAAGGATCCATTTTCATAATGGATGCGATGTAATCGAGCCCCACATCGTCGTTGTCGATGAGTTTCGATAGCCTAGCGAAAATCTTTGGAGAGGCGGGCAGGCTAATAGAATACTCTAGGAGCAAAGGGATTGAGATTTTTCTAATTTCCTTGAACATGCGCTAGTGTTTATACTCTACGTTCGAATGGATTCGCCAAGACAAATTGGCGTTAGCGTTCTTTTGAGACTCGGAAAAAAGGAATGTTCTTTCAGAACCGGTAAAAAATTGTCTTGAGGGGATGGTTTAGAACTTTACCGAACGAACTGGCGAGAGGGCGTCTCGAAGTCCTGAATGCTCTCCCCGAGGGATGCGTTCACCTTGCGACCGGCCTGAGCACCGAGCTTGGGCAGTTGTTTGATCACTCGTTCAGTGATCTTATAGCCTCGGCTCACGCTTGGCTTCTCGGTTGGTGAACGTGTGGCCTGGGTTCTTCGTAATGAAACGATACTGCATTGCTGGTGGTATCTAGCTGCTACGGGGCATTTCTAAACGATTCAACCAGTTTCGATTCATTCGGCCGGGAGAGTTTTCAAGAAACTCTCGGAATTCTCCTGGGCAAAAACGATGCTTCCGCGATGCCGACCGCTCGGCAAACGAAGATCCTTCCCGATTAGAAAATCGCCCCCGACTGTTTTCTCAATGCCGAGAGAGGCATCGAATAAGCGACGCCCAACGAAGCGAAGATCAGCATCGGCTTTGATAAGCGTTCGCGGTTCGCCGTAACAACCGAACCACCAAAACCCGCCATTGAAGAACGCGGTCTGTATTCCCATTTCCGTGTGGCCGCTTGCCATCGCGATTCGTTTCACGAACACGCTATCGCTCGTGTATTCGTAAACGTAGTTCTCTTCGATTCCCGGAGGCAAGCCTCCCACTACATAGAAATGATCTCCGTGACGATCAATGCCTCCTGCTCCATGAACGACTTCCGGGAGGGTCCGTTTCCAAACCAGTGAAAGATCCTCCGCATCGTAAGCGTATAACCAAGAATCGGCTTTTCCCGCGGGTTCGTTGAACGCGCCCAGATTGACGGCTACGTAAAGCATGCCCTCGGAATAGCAAAGATCCCCATGGTGACTTGGCACAGGGGCGTATGCGATCTGCTTTCCCTCGAAATCCGTTTTAACCAAATCCACCGTGAAGGACCAATAAATCGATTCCTGCCCATCGACCGCGATCCCCTGGAGATGACCACCGTAGTCGCCTTCGCATATAATTTCCGCCGAAGCACTTAGTATCGAAATTGCGGCGAATAAAGTCAGGGTATCGAGGATGAATCGTTTTGATCGGATCATAGAATTGCGTTTTCAACCTGCTCGAACGAACAGCTCTCCGCAAGCCGCCATCCTGCTTTACCGGAAACGGGCTTTATAGTTAGCAGCGATTGGCCGAGCGGCTTATAGACTAGACATGATATCGATGGCAAAACGACTCGTGTTTCTAATCCTATTGGCATTGCCGTTGCTCAAGGCTGGGGCGGCGGAGATGTCTGAAGCCCGAGACTTGGGAATTCCAATAAAGGGGGTCAGTTGGGTACGGCTTCACGCGGGTAAAACCGCCGATGGAGCCCCTTCGCTACTGGCCACAATGAGCCAAACCAATGGGGGACTTTTCGTGATCGATATCGATCTGGATACGGGACACTGCACCCAGTTCGCGGTCCAAGATCGAAAAAACTCGAGTTTCTCCACTGCGACTTTCCGCAGCTTGCAGACGGGCATTCTTTACATAGGGTCCGCCTGGGATGGGCACCTCCATCAATTCGACCCGGCCCGGCCCGGAAAAGGGATCGAGGACCTCGGGCCGATTGCCAAAGGCGTTACCTTTCCAACTGGTATTAACGAATCTCAGGACGGAGCCATTTGGATAGGGTCCTACCCGGGAGCTAATCTGACGAAATTCGAGCCGAAATCGAAAATTTTCACTTCATTCGGACGCATGGATGAGAGCGAGCAATACTTGTATCCGCTGGCAGGTGACGATGGTTCGCTCGCGGCCTTGGTTCGCGTCGTCCGTCCTCACCTTGTTGCAATCGATCCGAAAACCGGCGTACATCGAGAGGTCGGCCCTTCAATAACGGATACACTGGACAAAAGCCAATTCCTCCGATTCTTCAAAGGAACCGACCGACGCTTGTATCTCGACTCCCACACGGGGAAATACCGAATCGAGGGAACGCTCCTCGTTTCAGTGAAACACCTTCCCGAACCAATGGCCGGGATTCATGCCGCCGGAGAACATCGCTACCAAAATCCTTTAGTCATGCCTGGAGGTTGGCAAGCTCATCTGATGGATGATGGCGGCGGCAAGGGCTCGGGAGCTCCTCGTCGTATTCTTCTCTCGAATACGGATCCACTCGTGGCGAGCCGAATCCTTAACTTGGACTGGGTCGGCGGCGGTTCCAATGTACACGTCATCGAACTCGGACCGGATGGCATGCTCTACGGATCCAGCTATCTTCCCAACCTGCTTTATCGCGCATCGCTTGATGGCTCTAAACTCGACCACCTGGGACAACATACGTTCGCCGCTGGGCAGGCCTATTCAGTCACCAGTCTCGACGAGAAGGTATACCTCGCATCTTATCCCCAGGCCCGCCTCTCGGTCTACGATCCCAAACGGCCGCTCTCATTCGGAATCGAGGCAGGAGACAATCCCCGTGATCTCGGTCGTTTGGACGATGTTGGCTATCGCCCCAACGCGATGATTGCTTCGCCAGATGGGAAACTCTGGATTGGATCCGGACCGGACTATGGACTCATGGGCGGCACCCTCGCTTGGTACAATCCGAAAACGGAACAAAAGGCATCCCATCGGGCCATCGTTCCCGATATGTCCCCCTCGTCTCTCCTATGGCTGCCCGAGTCCGAAAAGCTCCTGGTCGGAATGAGCATCGAAGCCGGAACCGGCGCTACGATCACGAAATTCGATGGAGCCTTTGCTCTGTGGGATCCGAAGACCGATTCCCTCGATTGGTCCGGAGATTTTGGCATCGAAGGGTTGGCCGACGTGACTTCCCTCGCTCTGGCGGGCGATGGTCTCGTTTACGCCCTAATAGGCCGTGGTGATCATGTCGTTTCAGCGGGCGCTCCCGAGATCGCGCCTCGCATCGCTCTAATCGATGCGAAGAGCCGAACCCTCGTATCCTCAGCTTGGTTACCTGATGAATTCGGGCCCTTATCCTGGCATGGGTCCTATTCCTTGCGAACCGGTCCTGGAGGTATCGTCTATGGAGCGACCGGCTACTGCATCTTCCGCATCGAACCCGGCACCTGCCAGGTCGAACGCATTTGGCAACGAGACCAACCCGAAATGCGATCCGGCGCTTGGCACACCGCTCTTTCCCCGAACGCTATCGACATCGTCGGCCCCATCGTTGGCAACGAATTCTACTTCGCCACGGGCTGGCTCCTCCGGTCGATTACTTTGCCGGAGTAGACTTTAGTTGTCTATAGAACGATTGTCTAAACCTTCACGGTAATTTGAAGGCCACGTAAGCATCGCCCATGGGTAACCTGAGTTTACCTCCGCCTGTGGCGGGTACGACGATGTATTGTTCGCCGTTGGCTTCGTAGATACTGGGAGCAGCGGAGGCGTTGAAGGGTAGCTCGTGTTCCCAGAGCTCTTCTCCCGTGCTGGCATCGAATGCGCGGATTTTCAAATCCCGTGTTCCCGAACAAAACACTAGCCCACTCGCCGTTGCGACCGGCCCACCGTAATTTTCCGTGCCCGTTTTCTCGATACCTCGCTTGGTCAGTTCGGCGTATTCGCCTAGCGGCACTTGCCATTTGAGTTTTCCGGTATTGAGATCCAGGGCATTGAGCGTTCCCCAGGGCGGTTTGCTGCCATGGTAGCCTTCGTGATCATTAAGGCGCTTGAATCCGAGAAATTTATAGACCGGTCGTTCTGGGGCGGACTTCGTTTGGCCACTTGTTTCGGGACGGTCTTTCTCGAAAACATAGTCCAATAGATTTTGAAGGTCCTGGCCTTGAATATGCGGCGCCGCAGGCATGAGGTTCTTGCCGGTTTTCAGTAGCTCCGTAACCGCTTCCTCGGTTGAGCGATGCTTCAATCCAATCAAAGGAGGAAACTCGCCTGTCCCTTCTCGATTGGGTCCGTGACAAATAATACACTGCGATTGATAAATCTTCCGGCCCGGCGTTTCGGGCAATTTGCTCTCGTCGACAAAGTCTTCCGGGGCCTGAGTTAAGGTAATATACCAAGGGAAATTGTTTGCATTAACAAACATGGTTTGCGTGTTGGGATCGACCGCGACACCGGACCATTCCCCACCTCCATTGACGTTGTTGATAACGTTGGGTTTATTTAAAGCATTCGGAACGAGCCACCCCATCGTGGCGCCTTCTAGCTGTTTGAGTACGGAATTCCGATTTTCTTCTCCAATATCCGTCACGCGCTCCATCGAAAATTCCTGAGTCGCGAATGGCTCTGGTAAATCGGGTTTGGGTTGATACGGCCACGTGACGAATCCCGGCAGTTTGGAGGCTGGAGCCCGCTTGAGTTTGAACGGGAAAATCGGTTGACCGGTGACGCGGTCCAGCAAGAGCGTATTCGCTAGTTTGCTGACGGCTCCGACGACATCCACCAGAGCGCCATCCCGTTCGATGGTTGCTAGAAAAGGCGGTCCGGGAATGTCCATATCCCAAATGTCATGCCGCACTTCTTGGAAGTGCCAAAGCCGTTGGCCCGTTTTGACATCGATAGCTATGAGACAATTGGCAAACAGGTTTCGCCCGCGATGCCGTTGCCCCATGAAATTGGGTTTCGGCGACCCCGTTGTGACATAGGCGATCCCACGCCCACGATCCATGGTCAGACCGCTCCAGGCGTTAGCGCCCAAATCCATTTTATCCCAGGTCTCATAACCGAATTCTCCTGACTGAGGAAGGGTATGAAATACCCAGAGTTGTTTTCCCGAGCTCATATCGTAACCATAAACATCTTTTGAGAAACCAGGAAAAATAACGGTGTTCCCATACACTGCCAGAGGTGCCGCGCAGGTATCGGGAATCTGAATTATACCGTCGTTTCCGAAATCGGGATCCAATTTCCCACTTATGGCCAACAGCGCGATAATCTCCGTCCCGGCAGTGAAAAGGACCCGATCGCGTTCACGATTGGGGCCACGCCAGTATGTGATCCCGCGCCGCGAGGTTTTTCCCTTCGGAGCATAACGCCAAAATTCTTTCCCCGTAGCTCCATTCACGGCTACAACATGATTGCCTGAAGTAGGGGCATACATGATACCGTCCACAATGATCGGATTCACCTGAACATTGCCTGGTTTATCACCGCTCCGGTAAATCCACGCGACTTCCAGCTGATGGACGTTCGCGCGGGAAATTTGCGTCAGACCAGAGTATTTACTTGAGGTATAGTCGCCATGCGAGCGTGGCCAATTTCGATAATCCTCACGGGGCTGCAAACCATCCGTTGGGGTAAGATCCGCTGAAGGTGACGCAGGAATAGTCTTATATTTCGGCAATGTCGCTCTCTCAGCCGCATCCTCGATCGCCCAATAGTTCAACGGCTGACCTTCCTGAGCCTGCAGTGATAGTAAACTTACAAATAGAGAGAGATAGGCGCATCCCTTAAAAACCGTATTCTCAACCCGCACGAAATTCA
>Ga0233432_10003117_pt1 | contig 15127 bp, 11 predicted proteins | sample SI_122_August201_6_FD_179870 | JGI IMG/M metagenome (GOLD analysis project Ga0233432, IMG submission 179870) | Seawater microbial communities from Saanich Inlet, British Columbia, Canada - SI_122_August2016_10_MG | ecosystem: Environmental > Aquatic > Marine > Inlet | place: Canada: British...
TGGCCTTTAAAACATTTAGTTCCAATGACCACAACGTTGGCTTTCGGTTACCGGAAGATGACGAGGTTTCTTTTATTTATCAGAGGCTTCGAGATGCTGAAGAAGTCAAGGAGTTCTATGAAGCAGCATTGAAAGTTGCAAAGATAATGGATCCAGGAGAGGACCAAAGAAAAGCCCAAGCTAAAATATTTTCAAAAATTGAGGCGATGGATGAGTGGATCTTGGCAATACGAGCTCAAGTTGAAAGCCAAAAGAGAGTTGAGTCTAAATCTAGGCTCATTGAAGAGCGAGAAAATAATGAAATTTACTTACGTAACAAGATAAAAAACCTGATAGAATCAGCTAAGTCATATCTGAAGAGAGAAGAGTTTGAACAGTGTATTAAATTATGTGAAGATGTGCTGACCGTTGATAGAAAGAATAAAAAAGCAGAGCTTCTGATTAAGAAAGCGATCGAGATGAGGCACAAAAAAGTTGTTAATGACACCAAGTTTGATAGAAAGAAAGAACTCACTCGCCGGTTGCTTAAAATCAAAGAATCATTTGTTCCATATTCATCGAGTATCGTATATCCTGATGATTGGGATCAGGTCAATAGTCGGCAAGCCAAAGAGTTAGCTGATAATGGAACTCCTGCATGGGAAAGGAGGCTAGATGCTGCTTTGGACCGATATGTTAGCTATAGTTGCCCGCCGGGTCTTCCGTTGACCGAGGTGTTGTCTCAACTGTCTGGTCTATCGGGACTGAATATAGTTTTAAGCCCTAGGGTCTTGCAGGAACGAGACGAGGAAGAGTTGGAGCTCAATGAGTTCACGTTTGAAAACATGAAATTGAGGTACATTCTGCAATGGGTGGTGCGTAAGGTTGATTTGGCTTTTGTTCTAAAGTTTGATGTGATCTACATTACAGAAAATAGTGTAACTTCAGATCAATTGCAAGTTCAGATTTATGACGTTCAAGATTTGTTGCAAACCAAAAAAACCTTTACGGCACCAAAGCTGGAGGATGGCTTTAATGCTGATGAGGAGGCGGGCCTAGATATTGAGGGAGTTGATATTTTGGATGACGAGCCTCTTTCGGGTGATGTTCTTCAAGAGATGATTCAGCAATCGATTCCAGGTAATTGGGAAGATGGGGAGGGTGTCATGATTAGAACTTTAGAGACTGGTGCTCTGATGATCAAGAATACCAACGAAGTCCACCTTCAAGTTGCTGAATTAATTGGAACATTGAGGAAAACTAGCGCCCTACAAATAGAGGTAGAAGCGAGAAGCCTAAATATTAGTAAGGGATTCTTGAGGGAAATTGGAGTTGATTGGTCGGGATTGGATGCCGCACGACTGAATGCAGGTGTGACCCCAGGTTTTTATGATAGATCAAGTGAAAGCTATACGCTTCAAGCAGCAATTGTGAATGGATTGACGAGCAGTACCCCGAACGTCGGTATGTTTATTGAGCATTCGATTCTTGGGGCATTTCAGGCAAAAGTTATGATCCAGGCCTTAGAGCAACACGATGATGTTACCCAATTGATTGCACCAAAATTAGTTTTAGTTAATAATAATTTGGGCTATATACGGTTGGGCCGTACTCAGAATATCATCAGTGATTATGAGTCGGGCGAAGCCGATGGCGGAGATGATAACAATAATGACAATAGTAACTTTCGTTTATTGCGACCAGTGATCACTGCGATTGATGAAGGGCAATTGTTATCCGTGACAGCCACAGTTTCGAGTGATCGCAAATATATAACTTTACGATTGAACCCTGACTTCCAGGAGGTGACGATACCTCCTGATCGAGTACAAAACATACAGGGTTCATCGGTGAGTGCACCGGTTGAGTTACCAGTCGTAACAAAGCAAAAATTGAGAACAACTGCCGTGATTCCAGATGATGGCGTTTTAATTATGGGTGGTGTTTCAACTTCTTCAGAGGAAAATGGTACGCGCGGCGTACCTATCATCTCTAGAATACCTCTTTTTGGAAGACTCTTTCGATCAGACTCAAGAACGGATAGTTCATCAGATTCTATGTTCATGATTCATGGCAAGATCATTGTGTTTGATGAATTGGAGGCTGGTCTGTGAGAATGAGGACTGGGGCCCTCCTTCTCATTTCGATTTACTGGATTGCTCAGCTAGGAGCAGAAGCCAAGTTCATAAACCGACTGCATGAAGAAGGCTATGTGACCCTATCTGTTCGCTTTTACGAAGAAGCGATTAAAGATGGTAGTATTCCAAAAAGAGAGCATGACGCTGTCTTTCTGAAGTTGTATAAGGGATACAACAAAATGGCATCCATGTCGAAGGATGAAAAGAAGGTTTCTGATTTGCGGGCTAAAGCTGAGAGCTATTTCGAGCGGATCAAGAGTAGTGATGACCCAGAGATAAAACTGGAGCGGGTTGCTACAGATATGGAGGCCTTGAAGACGATTGAGCGTAAAAGTCTTCTGGAGGGTGCGGATTTAGAATCTCTAAAGCGTCAGGCAAAAGAGCCTTTTGGGCGAGTTGTTGAAGTCACTGATGGCATTCGTTTGGCTGCGAGAAAATGGTTGGAAGAGTATGATGAAATGGAAGATAAGGATCGTCGAAAACTTCGTCGGGATTATCAGAAACAGACAGGGATGGAGATCAATTCAAGCCTAAAATTTGGTGAGGCGTGTGTTATTTATGCATCACTCATGGGGCACGAAGACTCAGAAGTTAAGAAGTGGCTAGAAAAAATGGCCAAAACCTATAACGAGTTCATTAATAACTATTTTGGAAGTTTCCCTGCTGTTGTTGGTTCTATCTATTATGGGCAAGCCTGTATTTTATTAGGGACATTCAATGATGGATTCGAGGATGTTGATGGCACAGAAGCTGGGAGACTTCAGTTTGAAGAGGCAATTGCTTCTTTAGAGGAGTTTGAGGAGCAACGCAACCTACGCCCTTATGTGTTGGACTACATGTATCAGGCTTATACGAAACATGCGAAGGCACTAGAAATTGTTGGTGAACTTGAGAAGTCGATCGATGTTCATAAAAAACTTTTTGAATGGAAGACATTATCTGAAGCAAAACCATCTAAAGGAGGGTTTCACGATTTAATGATGTATGCCTTGCAGGGGTTGTGCAAAAAGCTTCAAACAAGTTACGACGGAGGTCAGAAGGAACGAGTAAATGATTTGATGAAGTTTGTTCTTGAGGGGTACAACTTTACCAAGAAATATAAGAGTAAGTGGCATCGTAATTTTGAGGTGATGCTGAAGTCATTGCCTACAGACGACCCTGGTCTTGTCGAGACAACTGACATTGCCTACAATAAAGCGAAAGACTTATTTAACGAAGCCAAGAAAATTGATCGAGAGCTTAATAAAGCAAAAAAAGAAGACCGAAGTGAGCTAAAAGTTAAAATAGACTCGGCCTTTTTTAAGACTGCGATGAAATACAAAAAGACGCTCGAATTATTAGTGCTCGAGGACGATGAGGATAAATTCAACGATATATATCCCGATGCTGCTTTTTCGATGGGCTATAGTCTTTATAAAACAGAGAACTATCTTTTGTCATTGACCACATTCCTTCGGGCAGTAGAACTTTATCCTTCGAAAGATTACCCAGAAGATAAATATCCAGAAATTTATCAGCATGTCAGCAAGTGTGCAAAGTATGCAAAGGGGGCTGCCACGAATCGATACACAAAAGGTGGTGGGCAAGATTTCGATAAAGATTTGTTTGAAAAAACTCTCAATATTATCAAAGAACAATTTCCTGAAGAAGGGAGTGACCCCGAGTACCTTTTGGCTTTTCTCCAGAAGAAAGATGAGAAGTATAAGGCAGCAAAAGAGTTTTACTCGAAGATCAACCAAGAGAGTAAGATGTATTTCAAGGCTCAATTTGGAATTGTTGACTGTGATTATCTCGCGCTGAGTAAAAGCCTTAACGAGAACCCCTTGGAGGGTACGGCTTTAAAAGAAGCTTTAGCTCCTGTTGTTCTTAGTATTGAAAAGTTTATAGAAATCTGCAAAAAGGAGGTATCAAGGCCGGTTGGTATGGATGACAAGGACTTTAAGTCCCTCGTGACATCCCAAGAGGAATCTAAGCTCTCCGCCTATAGGAGATTATCGAGTCTTTATTATAAGAATGAAGATTACAAAAAAACCCATGAAGTTCAGACGCTGTTGCTGAAGAACTTAGAAGGCAAAGAGGCCGATCGCTTCGCCTCGTTTAAAAAAATGGTATCATGTAGTTATCGTCTGGATGACGAAGACAGAATTTCTGGTGACATAACAGGCTTGAAAGGCCTAAAGCCTCAAAAAGCAGACCCAACCAAAGGAATTAAGGAGTTGGCTGATGAAGAAATTAAGGAATTCATCGCCAATGCCTTGAGGATGCAGGCCAATATTGTTATTGCAAAGGAAATTAACCCAATGATTAAAGAGCAGGATGGATTGACGGGCCCTGAAAGGGAAGCCCATGCTATGAAAATGGCACCATTCTACTTAAAGGCAGGTGAGCTTTTTTATGAGTCCCTCGAGGTTGCAGACGATCGTGACGAAGGAATTCTCAAGCAGGTGATCGCCTATTTTTATACAGCTAAGACGGGCCGAGAGAAGGCCTTAGATGCATTGAAGCTATATTTTAAATGGTATCCAGAAAAGCCTGTGTTGGACGAGTGGGCGATTGAGATGAGGGGAAAAGATCGCTTGGATTGGCATGGTAAAATCTTTGGTGATCCAAAGCTTAAAATTATCAATCTTCCGAATGTTCAAAAAATATACGATCGTTTCTTGGATGAAATATTTGATACGATTGATTATTCTGGAATGACACTCTCTGACCTTCAAAAGAAAAAGCGTGAATTAGGAGATCGACCAAGGAATTATCAGTCTGCTCTAGATACACTGGAACTTTTGAATGAGAAAAGGAAGACAGATGCTCTTTTTAATAAAGAGGGTTGGCCGAAATTAGAAGAGTTCAAGCAAACGCTCAAAGAGGCGAACAATTATTATGGCTTTAGGTTTATGCAGGCCGAGTGTTATTCGATTCTTGGTCGATATGAGGAAGCTAAGCAAGTTTATCTGGAATTGGCCAATTATTTTGTCGAGTATGCCCAGATTCGAATCGAATTGGCAAAAGCGAAATTTACGGTGGGAACTCCAGATTCACTAGCTCAAGCCCAAACGATCTTCTCAGGATTGCTTAAGGTTGTTCCTGGCCCAAACAATCGTAAAGCATATAAGCCTAGGGACTTTTTCTCTCTGCAAATGTGGAGTGCACGAACAAAACTTAAATCAATTCAGGGAAAAGATACAGCGGTTGTCATCAAGACATGGAAATATTTACGTTCTGCTATCTATCAGGATTTGGATTATTTCAGAAAAAGATCTGAGCGATATCGTAGTTTGAAAATACCGAACTCAGAAGTTCCTGCTCATGAAACTTTAGTTGATGAAATTAAAGCTTGGGTGTCAGAAGAGATTTTCCCAATTATCAAAGAGAGTGGCGACAAACTGTCTGGTGACTCTTGGAAAAAGATTCTAGGAGAAGACGCCTAATGAGGACTCTTCGGTGCATTCTTGTTTTGATGTTCTTGATATCGTCCAATTTATTGGCGACTCGAGACATGGTGACCTTCAAAAGTGGCAAGGAAGTTGAAGTCCTGATCACGAAAGAAGACAGCAAAGAAATTCGCTTTAAAGATCTTCAGACTGGAGCAAGCCAGAAGGTTCCAGTTGAGAAGATACAAACCATTTTCTATGAGGATGCTCCACCTATCTATCGCGAAGCGATAGCTAGCCTTCAGGCAGGAAGCCCTGATGTTGCCCTGAAGAGTTTGGTTTCTCTTGTAAGGCAAGGCCTTCCAAAAACTAGGCTACCTTGGGTTAAAAACTATGTTAGTTTTTACACGGCAAAATCGTTGGCTATGTGGGCAAGGAAATCGAATAAAGAATCCGCCCCCAAACTTTTGGAAAAAGCTAAGTCTCAATTGCTGAAGTTTGAGAAAACATATGCAAGCTCACGTTTTATTCCCGAATCAATTTATTTAAGGGGAATGTGTGAATTGAAAGCTGGTCGTTATGATGGTGGAAGGAAGATTTTAACAGATTTATCAAAGAAGGGTGATTGGCCATATTGGGTAGCAAAAGCTCAGGCAGGCATCGGAGAATCATACCTTTTAGAGAAAGATTTTGAGACTGCAGAAAAACATTGCGTCAAACAACTTAAGGCTGGTCGATTCTCAGGAGAAGTTGTTGAGATTCTAAGTGTCATCTTAATCGATAAGAAAATGGATGCCAAAAAGGCTTTGGCTTTTGGTAAAAAATTAATAGGAAGGGGAGATCGAGATGTTGAAAGGGCTGCTCATGAAATGGTTGGAGCAGCTCATGTTTTACTTAAAAACTTTGAAGATGGCCTAATGGCTTTACTTCGCTCTCGTTTGCTATATAGTGATAGTAAGACACATGGGAGTAGAAATAACATTTATACGGCGATGGCCATCAAGCAATTGATTGATTCTAAACCTGAAAGTTACCCAGGTTGGGATTATAACCCAAAGTTCGCCTCCTTATATAGTGCGCTCAGATCATCTGAGAAGAAAGTTTACAGTAAAATTCAGAAGTCATTCAAGTAAAGAATCGGAGTTAAAAATGAAGAGGAAAATTTTAATTAGTGCTATATTGGCGTCCTCTCCTGCGGTAGCTTTTGCTGCAGAGGAGTCAGAGTCCATGATTAGCTTGATCCTAGGCAATGCAGGCTTCGCTGGTTGGACAACATTACTTTTGTCGATGGTGGCATTTACGGTTGTCTTTAAAATGATGCTGGACATCAAGGCTGAGAAAATTATGCCAACTGATATCATTGATGATGTTGAGGGAGCATTGGAAGAAGAGGACTATGAGGAAGCCTACGCAGTGGTTCAAGACAATCACTCTTTCCTTGGAAGGGTGCTCGAAGGTGGCCTTAGTAAAATGAATTACGGTTATGACGCTGTAGAAAAAGGAGCTGATGAAGCTTGGGTTAACGAACAAACCGGTCTTCTTCAAACAGCAAGTTATGTTCAACTCATTGGACAAATTGCCCCAATGTTAGGTCTTTTTGGAACGGTATTTGGGATGATGAAGGCATTTGCTGTTCTCGCTCATTCAGCTGGAGCCGCAAACCCTAAAGATTTGGCAAGTGGAATTATGAACTCTTTGGTAACCACATTCATTGGTCTCCTAGTTGCGATCCCTTGTAATATGATTTACCTATTTATCAGAAATAAGGTGATCAAGGGTGGTCTAGAAGTAAGTTTGGCAACAAACGAAGTTCTCTCCACCCTCCGGGGTGAGGAAGAAGAGTAGAGGGAGTTAAAAGCCCAATGGCAAAGAAAAAAAAGATCGACGTCGAGCAAGGAGAGCTTGACCTGACATCCATGATTGATGTCTGCTTTCTTTTGATCGCCTTCTTCATCATGGTGACAGAAGTTTCGAAAGCAGAAGTTGTTGAGGTATTTCTTCCTCAGGCTTCATATGCGGAAGAGGATGTTAATCCTCCGGACGACCGCGTTATCGTCAACATCACTCGTACGGGTGAAGTTTGGATTCGTGGAAGAAATTTTGGTAAACCTAATGACCCTAATGCAAAAAAGGATTTAGAGGTTGAATTTCAAGCTTACGCAGATGGTGTTCCTTTTAACGACGAAACAAAAGCTTCAGAGTTAACTGTGTTGGTCCGTGCCGACGCTCATGTTGAAAATCGTTATGTCCAGTGCGTTCAAACACTTCTAGTGGGAGCTAAAGTTATGAAATTGCACTATTCCGCCAATAACCCTCATAAGAGTACCTGAGATGGCGCGCGAAATCGATCAGGAAGAAACAAAATTGGATATGACGTCGATGATCGACGTTGTTTTTCTGTTGATTATCTTCTTTATTCTCATGCCTCCAAAGGAAATGGAAGGGCAGCTTCAGTCATACCTACCACAGGATGGGCAAAGTGACTCTCCTCCACCTAAAGATGAAGATCCTCCTCCAAAGTTTTATATCGATATGGTTTCTGGTTTAGAAGGTGAGGAAGTAAAAACTGCTATCAAATTCAATGGAGCATTGGTGACGACAATTACTTCTCTTTCTATCCCTGCTCTGGAGAGTGTTTATGCTTTGCCATCTGAACAGAAAAGAAAGAAGTTGGAGCTAGAAATGGAGCGAGATCGATCCATGTTAGACCCTAATTCCTCTGCAGACATGGTCAAGCTGATCAAAATGATGGGCGATGCAGCCGTTGGTGCTCCTGATGGAAAAGATACTGATGTGATCATCAATGCGACGACGAACGTTCCCTTTAAAGTTGTTTTGGCAATTCTAAATGCAGGTGCCGGAGCGGACTTTAAAAATTTGAAGTTTGCCGCACCAGATAAGGCAAAGATCTTCGCTCCTGATTGATTCTTGAACTCCCCGGGTAGATCCATTGTGGGAGGAATTTTTCTCACGTGTGGTTTGGTTTTAGGGGTAAGTCCTCAACTGGTGACGCAGGTGAGTGTTTTGCTGATTGGTTGGGCTACTTTCTTATGGTTTAAACCAAGGCTGTCGTTGATTTTCTTGATGTTGTTGTCCCTGGTGCCTTTGGGAATATCTCCTTCTCGTTGGCATGATTTGGGATTATCCCTCAATGTCTATTATGATTTACTTCAAAGTTCACCTCTGTACTCTCTTCCACGAATGATGATTGATCCTTGGACTCTTCCTTGGAGTTACGATGATAGCCCTTTTCATTTCCTGTCTGAATCCTCAAAACCATTGGTTGCTCCATTTTTATTCGTGATGATGGGTTCGATTGTGATGGCTTCCTCTTTTGTTAGTGTCGCTCGTGCAAACGATTGAATTAGAGGATTTTAACGGTCCTTTGGACTTGCTTCTTGCTTTAGTTCAACAAGAAGAAATCAGCTTAACTAAAATTCGCCTTCTAGAGGTCTTGGGTCAAGTCCTCGATGGATTGCAAGAAGAACTTGACCTGAATGAAAGTGGTGATCTGCTCATGATCGTGTCGACTTTGATGGAGCTGAAGTCTAAACTACTACTCCCAGGGGAGGTTGATATCGGAGAAGAAATTGAAGCGATGAAAGAAGACCTACTGGCCAAAGTTTTGGTACATAGGCGTTTGTCCATGGTCTTGGATGCCCTCGAGTACCGATTCGAGCGTCGCTCTGAAATGTTGGGGCGACCAAATCTACTAACGGACCAAGAGACCATCGTGCAGCCTTTAGAGGGGCAAAACCCTTTCGTGCTATTTACTAGTCTTGCTGGACTGATGGAGCAGGCCCGCAGGGATACATTGCGGGTGAATTACGCGATGTTGCCTATCGATCATTACTATGATTGGATAGAAAAGAAATGGAAAGAGCAGAGCTTTGGATTGCGTGAAGCTTTTGCCGCGAGACAAGACTGCCTTGATGCAACGGGTGTGATCATTGCATTACTTGAGATGGTTCGCCAGGGAAGGCTGATCATGGAAGGGCAAATTGATGATGTTTCTTTCACCTGGGGAGACCCTACAGAAAGGTTGAAAGAGTTGGAGGAAGAGGGCTTGCTTGAAGAGGCTGATACGCCAGCTGAGGTTTCAGTTGAAGACCAACCAGAGGCAGAAGAATCTGCGCAATGAAGCCCTTTAAAATAATTGCATTTCTGCTATTGGCCATGTGTCCTGCCTTGTCGGCGGGTATGGAAAGTTTGTCTCGTCTAGGGCCTGATTTATTAGCGAAAGGGCGCTATGATGAGGTCGGACTGCGCTTTAATATTGGAGAAGAACTAGTCTTAATGGAGGAGTCCAAATGGGTTCTTTTGCAGGGTATACCCATCAAGGTTCAGAGTTCTCCAGTAAAAAGTGGTAATGATTGGCTTTTGCCTTTTGATCTAGTCCAGATGCTAAGAAAAAGAGGACTTATAAATGACGTTGAAATAACGAGGGTCTCACGTGGAGTGCGACCTATTGTTGTGATTGATCCGGGGCATGGAGGAAAAGACCCGGGGGCAATTGGCATGGGAGGAACGATGGAGAAAGATATTGTATTAGATGTCGGCAAGAGAGTTGCTACCCTCCTGCGGCGCCACCCTATAGAGCTGCAAATGACAAGAACAACTGATGATTTCGTTGATTTGCATAAGCGTTGTGAGATGAGCAACGAGTGGAGAGCGACGACATTTGTTTCTTTGCATTGCAATGGAAATGACAGTCGAAAATTAAAAGGGTATCAGCTTTATAGGCAAAGTGAAAAGGTAAGCATCTACTCAAGGGCTGAGTTCGTTAAAGATAAATTCCCGCTTTCACGGTTTAAGCCTGTGTTGCCGCCATCTAAGGATCGGCAATTTTCAAGTCATGTGGATCTTTTTCGATGGAAAGATAAAGAAAGTGTCAAACTGAGTGGGCATTTACACCGATCGCTTTCTTACAGGAACTCTCAAGCCACGACTCAGCCAAGCCAAAACCTTTGTGTTCTCCGTGAGACGATGGCCCCATCTATTCTTGTTGAGATGGATTTTGTTTCGAACCCTGAGGTTGAAGTTCAAATGGGAATGTCATCATGGCGTCAGAGAATGGCTGAAGACATTGTTGATGGAATTCTCGACTACCTCGGTATCAAACCACAAAGCTGATGTTACCTCATCTTGATCTTATTATTTGGCTCATCGTTATCGCGATTGGAGTTTACGCATGGGTGACTTGGTTGGGAGTGGTGTTTCAAAACCTTCTCTTCCAAAAATACCGCATGAATAAGAACGAGGCTTCGATGAGGGCTACGCGTCTACAGGAGCAGCAAGAGGAGCGTGACAGGTTTCGAAATGGTCTTCTTGGTGAAGTTAAAGGTGAAGAGGAATAGAGGGATGAACTAGGGGCGATTGCCTTGCGTATCGCTCTTATTGTTACTGACCTTAGTCCTCCGAGAATTGGGGGAATTAGCAAGGTTGCTACTAGTCTCGCCGAAAACCTTGGGAATTCTGGTCATGAGGTGGTGGTTTACACTTTAGAAAGGTCTGCATCCCTGCATGAAGGGAAGAGTTATCAGGTGATTCCAGTTCGTCCGAGATGGATGCTTTACTCAGATTATCCAGTTGTTAGTTTTAGCCTGTCGGCTTTTAAGCGTGTATTGGAAGATCACCGAAAAGAAGCTTTTGACGTGAGCCACGCGATGAATTTTAATAATTTCGCATTAACTTTCTATCGCCGATCCATGTCTAAAGAAGGTTTGGCTCATGTTTCTACCGCTTTTGAAACGACACAGATGGAGATCCGAGCTAAGTGGAAGGATTTTCTAGAAAAGCCAGGCATTCATAATCTCGCACAGATTGTGATGGAGTGCCTTCTTGCTCCTTGGCAGAGAAGCTACATTGGTTGGGGAGATGCCATCTGTACAGAAGATGAAGAAACTCGAGAGGGACTAGCCGAAATGGGGATTCCACCTGAGAATGTTGATCTTATTCCAAGTGGCGTGCAACTTTCGGATTATTTAGGCTTTGATTCCCCATCTCCACAAAAGGGACTTTACTGGTTATGCCCGGGAAGGGTTGATCCACGAAAGGGGAATCCCACCTTGATTAGAGCTTATGCCAAATTAGTAAATTCAGGAGCACTTCCTCCACCGTTGTTTTTTGTTGGAGGAGGGCGAGGGGACCATCTGCAGGGGATGAGGACTCTGAGCCATGAATTAGGGGTGGATGGCCAAATTCATTTTACAGGGAAAGTCGATGATCTTCGGCCCTGGTATCAGCACGCGCAAGCTGTCCTCCTCCCTAGTTTGTCTGAAGGAATCCCAATCACCCTACAAGAAGCATTGGCGTTTAATCAAAAAATCGTGTGCTCGAAATTGAAAGGAACTTACGCTTTTGCATCTCAAGTATCATCAATCAAGTGGGCTGAACCTGGAAGCCAGGAAAATTGGCAGCAAGCTCTAAGTGCACTTCTTCGTTCTGGAGAGTCATCAATTAAAGGCGAGGGGCAAAAATTCATGAAAGATCATGATTGGCCCAAAGTCGCCAAGAGGTACCTGAAGCTCTATGAGAAGGCTATTCAAAAGCTTAAAGCCTTTGCAAAATAAGGACTTAACTCTTATTTTCCTGAATGGAAATTTTCTTGAAGAGTGGCCCCTCTGCTGATACTTCGGTGCCCTTCCCCGGCTCACTTACATATTGGACTCCCTTTCCGAATCGCCCTTCGATCTGAAAAATGAGCTCCCCGCTCCCAGAGATGCTGAAGAGGAGAAATTGCTTCAGCAGGTTGATGCTCTGGCAAAAAAAATCGGAGTTCTGATTAAGAGTGGAGGAGTCTTGCCCGAGGCTGAAGCTAGGCCTCTTCTGAATTTACAAGATAGCGTGGTAGATTCTCCTTCTGGCGGAATGGCTCTTGTGATGGTTTACAGGTTACTCAGAGAGAGCGCAGCCCAGAGGGATCTTCTGGAAAAACTAGTGAAAAGACATGGTCCTCTGCCTCCTTATTTATATTTTAGGGCAAAAGCCAATTTGGAACTAGAGTCATATGAATTGGCTAGAGATGATTTGCAGCAATTGATCGTTTCAGGAAAAGGTGGTTATGAGATATATTTTTTCCTTTCCCAAGTTCAATTCCAAATGAAAGATTGGAGGGGAGCCATTGCTTCTGCTAATTTGGCAGTTTATGACAATGAAGCTAATAGGGTGGCTCCATTTATTCTCATGGCTCATGCCTTTTCAGAGCTGGGAGAAACCAATCGTGTTCTTGAGTGCTTTTCTAGAATCGAAAAATTGGAAGGGGGAGGATCAATTGAGCGACTTTGCCCTGAGCTATCTGACCGGTATGGAGATGTTTACCAAGGTGTTCGCCAAGTGATGGAGGGGAAGTCTTGAGCGAGACCAATGGACTGCTACTGATCGTCGACATGGCGGCATTGGCTTTTAGATCTCACTTTGCCTTGATCAACCGGCCCCTCAAACGAAAAGATGGGATGGTGACCAGTGCTTTGTATGGCACGTGTGGGAGTTTACTTAATGTTCTTGAGGAATATAGGCCAACGCATGTGATATGTGCTATGGATACCGGTAAGCCAACTTTTCGACACGAGATGTACGATGCTTATAAAGCCAATCGCCCAGAATGTCCTCCGGACCTTAGACCTCAATTAGAAAAAATAGGAGATCTTTCTGAAGCGTTCTCTCTTCGTTTCATCTGTAGGGATGGATTTGAGGCAGATGACGTGATTGCGCATTACACCAGGCAAGGGAGGAAGGCAGACCTAGATGTTCTGATCTACTCGGGTGATAAGGACTTCATGCAGCTTTTGGATGATAGAACCAAAATGCTACTTTCTCACCGAGGTGGAGAGAGTGAAACTCTCGATAAATCAGGAGTTGTTAAAAAGCTTGGTGTTGAGGCTGAGCAGGTAGCCGATTATTTGGCTTTGGTTGGAGATAGTTCTGACAATGTCCCTGGAGCTCCGGGAGTGGGTAAAGTAACAGCGTCAAAACTCTTAGGAGAGTATGGTGACTTAGATACCATATTAGACTCTGCTCCATCGATGACTAAGAAAGGGTTGTCTGTAAAACTCACGGACAATAGAGAACTTATTGAGCTAAGTCGCCAGTTGGTGGATCTCTCAAATGATCTGCCTGAAGCGGTTCCGCTAGAGACTTGCCTGTATAGTGGAATGAAGTTGCCGACTTTGATTCCATTCCTTGAAGAAATGGAGTTTCCCAGTCTTGTTGCTAAGGTCAAGAAGCTTCAAACTGGAGATGCTGGAGAAGTTGAGCAGGAATCTCGAAAAATCAACATTCGTGGTCCGCTCAGCCTTGAACTTTGGACCTCTGAGGTTAGAGAGGGAGAAAGCGGATCTCTGTTGTTTGGGAAGTCATCAGAGGGATGGATTGTAGCTTGGAGTTCAAATGAAGGCGACGCACAATGGTTTGAAATCACCTCTGAAAAAATAGGTGCTTTCCTTGTGGAGTTGTCAAAGAGAAAAGTGATAACGACTCAATTGAAGGAATTGAGTATCTTGGCGATTGGAGAGATGGCTCCTGCTCCAAAGGGCGATGATCTCCTTTTGATGTCATCGGTTTTTCGCCAAGGAGGAAAGCTTGATTCTATACAGGCTCTGAGTGAGGAGTTGCTTTACCATTCTTTTCAGGATTTGGGAAAAGTAGGGAACCGAAAGAAAACTTTCGTCGATTTGGAGCTCAAAGATCAGGGAAGGTACCTTGCGGAAAGAGTTGAGATTTTGCATCCACTGCATGAAAAATTAAAGAGTGGATTAGAGGCTCAGGGAACTTATCACGTTTACGAGGGGCTGGAATTGCCTCTGCAGGGAGTCATTGCGGGTATGGAGTCGAGAGGAGTCGGCTTTGATGAAAGGGTCTTGCAGGAACTAGATGTTAAGATGACTGAGGAATTAAAGGGCCTGACGACTCAGATTCATGAGATGGCTGGGGAAGAGTTTAATATTGCCTCACCTAAACAATTGGGAGTGATTCTTTTTGAAAAGCTTAAGCTTCATGAAACATTGAAGTTGAAAAAAGTGAAGAAGACCAAAACGGGTTTCTCCACGGACAGTTCTGTTTTGGAATCTTTAGGTGATCATCCTCTGGGAACAGCTTTATTGCGATATCGGTTCCTTAGTAAGTTACAGTCAACCTACATTCAACCCTTACCGACTCAGGTGAGGGAAGATTCGGGGAAAATCCATACGACTTATCATCAGAACGGAACGGCGACTGGCCGGCTTTCGAGCCAAGAACCTAATCTTCAGAACATTCCAATGAGAGAACCTGAGGGAGCTGAAATCAGAAAGGCCTTTGTGCCAAGCAAGTCGTCTCAATTATTGATCGCTGCAGACTATAGTCAGATTGAGCTAAGGGTGTTGGCTCATTTTTGTAAAGATGAGGTGTTGGCGGAGGCCTTCAAATCAGGGGCAGACATTCATACAGAAACGGCGGCCAGAGTCTTCAAGATTGATACACCAGAGGTGAGTCGTCAGCAGCGATCTAGCGCTAAAGCCGTGAATTTTGGACTTCTTTATGGCATGGGGCCAAAGCTATTGTCCCAACAAACGGGATTGTCTTTTTCTGAAGCTCAGAAATTTATACGCACTTATTTTGAAACGTTTCCTCGTATCAATTCCTTTATGTTGGAGCAGGTTG
>Ga0233432_10003118_pt1 | contig 15127 bp, 12 predicted proteins | sample SI_122_August201_6_FD_179870 | JGI IMG/M metagenome (GOLD analysis project Ga0233432, IMG submission 179870) | Seawater microbial communities from Saanich Inlet, British Columbia, Canada - SI_122_August2016_10_MG | ecosystem: Environmental > Aquatic > Marine > Inlet | place: Canada: British...
ACTAATGCCTAGTTTCTCAGAGAACGGCCTCTGCTGAGCCGCTGCTTGACCTGCGACTTCTTGATCAACCGGACGAGCTGCCCACCCTCGACGGTCACCGAATATGAGCACCCCGAAGCCACCTTTTGCACCCCAAGCCACGTTGTCACCGGGGTATGAAACACTTCCGTCCTGAAAGCGAAATTGGCCTTCTGAATAAGCATATTTACCCACATTGGTAGTACCCTGAATGGAAATTCGCCAAGTATCTGAATCATGGCCATGAGCCGGTCCACGAGGCATTTCGTCTGCCATGGGACCAAACCAGCTAAACAATATATACGGTCCCGAAACATCATCACCCATCAGCAAGTCCAAGGATTTACCAATACCGAAGAATCGCCTCCAACCTTCCACACGTCTAAAAGACAAGCTTGTTTGGCCACTGACCGCGGGTTCGACTTTTGCTAAGGGAAACGAATACATAAAGTGACCTCCACAGTTCCAATTGATAACGTTAGTCGCAGAGACACATCAAACGTCAAATTCCAACAACTCAACATCGAAACCTAATTTATCCAAGCCTTCTAAAAAGGCGTAATTACCTGCGGGCGCAGCTCCCGCTGATGGAAAGCTTCCGTACTGTACTAAGGGAAGGCCAACGCCTTCTAGATCCTTAATAAGATGTTCCATACCATTGACGATAAATGCAAAATGATGAATCCCGTTACCATTTTGCCGAAGACAGTCAAGCCAAACACTCGGGCCTTCAATAGGCTCGATAAACTCCAGTACAATATTTTCTAAAGGAATATAGCCAACCCTGGCTCGTCCATCAGTGGTTTTTCCGCGGTAGACGCTTTGCGCCTCCTCATTAGAACCAGTTAGAAATGACTCTGGCGTCTCCAAGCCAAACAGACGCGCATAAAGAATGAGATATTTTTGAATATCATCTACCACGAAGGCGATTTTTAGCACGTTCTTTGGCAGCAGAGGTTTCAATGGAGTCTCCTGTAATCAAGTTTCGGGATCAACCTGGTATCCCAAGCGCTTCTTCAAAATGTCATGGCCGGTTAACCGGCATGAGATAAAAGTGGTGCCTTAACCCGCTCGAACAAACAACGAATCCGACGCAAAACATCGTAATTCCAAAATCACCGGCACAGCACATACAGCGACAAAAACAGCGTTACCCTTTCTGAATTGGAGCACCCTCGAATTACCGCGTAGTACCCAAACAGCAAACCATTCCAATCCGAAGGAGCAGGGCTGAATTTTGATCACCATGGTAGTGATCAAGTTCAACAGGAAATCCTTACCCTTTTTAATTCTCATCAATCAAATTCCAAGATCCTTTAAACTATAGTTCTTTAGTCTATCCCGAGCAGATTCATCCCATCGGAAATCATTTTCGGAGCCGGCAAATGGCTGGTATAGATAGGGCTTCTCATCCGGAAAGTGGCGTGCGCGAGCATCAATGGCAGTGGCAATGACACTCGAACGTTCGAAGATTCGCTCCTCGTCATAAACCTCATGCTGCCCAGCGACCAGAGCACCACGCTGACCAATCACAGATGCACGTCGGTGAAAACCAAATGTAAGCGATACACGCTGATCCGGTGACGTGTTAGCGAACGAGCCATGCAACATCTGACGGTTTACCAACGTCACCCCGCCGGGTTCGCAAAAAAGAGGAACTGCCGTTGGCAGCCGGTCAGAGCCAGCATTTTCTGCAATCATTTTAGGAATATCCTGCCTTCCCAACTTGTGAGATCCAGGTACCACCCACAGACAATTGGCTGGCGTGCATCGGTAAAGCTGCACTTGAAAATTAAAACCATGGATACCCTCATCCCAATCAACCGAATCCCAGTGAGTCACGCCGTCCTGGTGCCAGGCGACTGAACCACCAAGGCCAGGCTGTTTAACGAAGATAGCGTCATTGTAGGGTACGAAGTCAGGTCCATTGATGGCCTCGGCCACTGCAAGTAGTCCGGGATGGCCGTACAGCCGGAGCCCAGAATCCATGTTCTCGCACATATTAAACATCATATAAATGACTTTATCCGGCGCTTCTGCATTAGGCGTAGGCTCACGCATCTTAGAAGGGTGCCTACCGCCGCCTGCCGCTGTCCCTCCGACAGGATCAGTAAGCGGCTTCACCCATGCATAAGATTTTCGGATCAGATCATGGCCCAATGCAGGCTGACCCGTGCGATCGACCTTGGCACCCGGCGCGACCGGTGCACGGCACAACATCTCTTCGGTTCCCGCGCGCAGCTCTTCAAGTTCTTCCGCTTCTATGACGTTTTCGAAGACATAAAAACCATGCTTCCAGTAGGACGCTAGAATGTCTGAATGCAAAGCGCCGCCAGAAGTAAACCGTAAAGGTCCTCGATTTCCGAGCGCGAGTGCGCTTGATTTTCGTGCTGCGCTGTATTCGAGCATATCACTCACATACTGAGTAATGGACGGCCCCAATAAAGATTCACTCCCTCGATCACTCACAACACTAACTCCTCTCTCAAATGCTTTGCGGCGAAGAAAAAGTGAATTGCAGCCCAGCCAATAATCGAAGTACTAATAATCATGGCATAGCGCAGAGCTTCGTCACCAAGTGATTGTGTCAATGCATCGCTAAGTAGTCCGATGAGAAGCGGGCCTGCACCAACACCTAGCAAGTTAGAAGCGAACATCATCCCTGCCATGCCCATGCCACGAAGGTGTGCGGGCAGCACGCTTTGAATACTCGTCAGCACGAGTGCAACGAATGAGGTCGTCACGACAATCGTGATCGCCAACATCGTACAGACCAAGAAAATATCGTCTAGATAAAGGGTCAAGATCCAAGTCGGTACAGTGATTAGGCTGGCGAATCCTGGCCACCACAACTCCCACCGCCGATCTTTCTTCACAGCTCGAGGTCCCAGCGCGGCACCGAGCATCACACCTAGGATTGTACACAACCCCACAACACCACCCAGCAGCGCACCTACCTCACTCAAAGACATTGCGTGGCTACGCATGAAAAACGCGCCAAACCATGCGCTCAGTCCAGCACCTCCGAAGGATCCAATGCCATAAGCCATATAAATGTGAAGTATCGTACGTCGCCTGAGAACTTGCCTGATTGCCTGATGCCAATTGATATCTATGTCAAACTTCGATGACGCACTCTGATGGAGACCTCGCGATGGCTCTCGTAAAGTAAGCACTAGTACAATGGATAGAACTACACCAGGTAGTCCCATAGCGAATAAAGCGACTCGCCAACCATAATGATCGGCCAGCACGCCGACCAAGGCCAAGCCTAATGTTCCGCCGGCAGCACCGCCAAGTTGGTACCAACTCATGCCGCGGCTACGATTCTCCGGAGCATAAAAGTCTCCTATCATTGAAACCGTCGAGGGCGCTCCCCCTGCTTCTCCAATACCAACCATGACCCTGGTCAAAGCCAACTGAATAAAGCTCTGAGCTAAACCAGCAATAGCGGTAGCAGCACTCCACACTGCTAAGCAGATCGAGAGTAGTTTTACTCTGTTACGTGTATCCGCAAGTCGAGCGAGTGGAATGCCGAATAAGGCGTACGTCAAACTAAAGGCAAATCCGGTGAGCACTCCGAGTTGCGTATCAGACAGGTCAAGATCTGCCTTGATTGGCTCAATCAGAACCGACAAGGCAGCACGATCTAACGCGTGAAACAGGTTTACACAGCCCAGCATAACCGTCGCATGCACGAGAACAGGCAAACTGACAGCGGGCTGAGTTGCTGTTTCAGCGCCTTGGGTTATTACAACCGAATCCATTGAACCCAATTCTTTCGACGGCGCGCTCATACGGTACCTTCTTTACCTACAATCACGCGCCTGTTGCTCGCTAATATCCACCTAAGTCATAACGGACTTCAAGCCCGATAGTACGCGGCTGACCGAAACGAATACCCAAGATGTCGTTGGCGTTGAAGACGATTGTTTCGTTCTTGAGATTCTCCGCAAACAAAGCTAGGCGCACCGATCGCTCAGCGTTGGTGAGCGTGAATCGAGTGTTGACCTTATGGTATCCTGGGGCGTCAAAATCTTCTGCGACCCTATACCAGTCTGCACGAGCATCCAACTCCCAGCCATTGTTAAAAGGCAGGTGGTAGGAAAGCGAAGTGTTCCAACTATACTTAGGTGAGTTAAACAAACGCTGGCCCTCCACAATTGGCGTAACATAGATACGCGCGTCTGCCCTCTCTACAGAGTCAAGTTGGGCTTCGTCGTTGTAATCCCCACCCACTGTCCAGGTTAACCTGTCTGAAAGTAAAGCAGAGACTTCCAGCTCAATACCTTGGCTATGCGCATCTCCAGTATTGTCTTGGAACAAGACGTCAGCACCAAACAGTTGTGGCGGCGCGGTGGTTTGCGCCATCAGCATATCTTCCCACTCCATATAGTAAATCGCGCCAGCCAAACTTACCCTATTATCTAGAAACCCGGTTTTGATGCCTAATTCAAAGGTCGTTACTTCATCGCCGTCTGCCTTAAAAGCACTCCCGTTGACAGCAAGCCACTCATCTCCACCGGGAATTGGGGTTTCCAGATTCTGGAGCGTCTCAATGTGACCGAGAAGCTCGAGGTTGAATACACCTTGACGAAAACCTTGTGCGACAGTGCCATAAATCATAAGGCCGTCCTGCGGTCGCCAGCTCAAAATCGCCTTCGGAGAAACGAAAGTGTCTTCCAGACCTTGACCAGATCCAACCAAATCGGTTTCCACTCGGGCAATCCGCGCGCCAAGCGTTAAATCCCAATTCGCATTAAACCGGTAGTTCAACTCGCCAAAAACCGACTGCTCTTCGCGCTCGACTACTTTTTCTGTGCTGCCGCCGAAAAATGCAAGCAATGCGCCAGGTACCGCTTCAAACCCTGGATTCGGAACCAATAGGAAGCCATCAAGCACCTGATCGCCGTCTTTGTTTTTCTTTCCCTGGTTATCGCTAAAGTAAAGTCCCGCGGTCCAAGACCAGTCGCTCTCCAGACTGGATATCAGCCGAAATTCTTGTGTAAATCGCTCTGAACGCCGCAAGAACGCATTTTCACCTCCGGCTCCCGCCAATCCGGGCCCATCGGGAAGTCCAAGATCGGGACGAGCAAAACGAAGAAAGTCGACTAAGCCTTCATAGCCGAAAGTCACTGCGGTATTAGAAGCTGCTAAGGCAAGCTGAGCCTCTCGCTCAAAGTAAGAACTTGAGGAGACAAATTCGCCCCAATCGAGCTCGTAACGAATGGTTATGTTTGCTTGTTTATGCTCGTCTGAGCCACCATTAGGAAAATCTGAACCCGTGATCTCCGTACTCCCGTAAGCAAAAGAGCCGTAACCCGGGCCACCAAAGTTGGATTTCATATAGTTACCCATAAAGGCAACTTCTAGCCTCTCTGTCGGATACCAGTTCAGCTTTACCCGAACCCCCTCATCCTCCTGATCATCCACATCATCCTCATTGCGGGGGGCTGCAATGTCGAGAATGCCCGGCTGATCTCGATAATAAGCCGAAACGCGCAGACCTAATTTATCCTGAAGCAGCGGAATATTTGCCACAGCATTAATCCGGGTGCCCTTATCGTCGCTTTCATCGATGCTTGTGAAATTAGCAGCAAGCGTCAGGTCAAATTCATTTGGATTAGCATCCTTCGTGATGTATCTGATCAGGCCACCCACACTACCCTCTCCATAGAGGGTGCCTTGGGGCCCCTTTAAGACTTCCACTCTTTCTAGATCAAACAACACACCCGAGATCTGACTGTCTCCCGCAAATTCTGTCTGATCGGTTACAGGAACTTCATCCAAATAAACCGATACTAGGCTCAAGCCACCAGTCGTGCCCAGCCCTCGAATAGTTATGTTGTTGTAGGTACCTCGGGCAGTTTTAAACGACATCGAGGGAATAGATTCATATAGGGTTTCAATACCGACAATACCCTTTGTATCAAGCATTTCGTCCGTTAGGCTCGACATGGCCATGGGCGTATCCATCAAGGCAGTATCGCGGTACGTTGAAGTGACGATGATCTCTTCTAACACTCTTCCAGTATCTCTTAACTCGTCACCATTTTCGCCTTCAGAGGCATTCGCTGGAACAACTCCCAAAGATCCTAGTGCAAGAAGGCTCCCTAGAAAACTCAAACAAAATTTATCGCAATTTCTTCCGTTCATATCGCGTCTCCTATTCAATTAAAGTTTCGAGCTCTTGAGTCCACAATCAAGGCGACTTGGGACAGGAACTGATGACACCAATTTACTATATCGAATCTTGATTCAGTATTCAATATTTGATTCAGGTCAATTTCACGAAGCAAACCGGCAGACTTCCACATTAATGTTTATGGATTTAGGCAGGCTGAAATACAGGGATAAAAACGCCATGGGGGAGCTCCTCAAACACCACGTGCACCGCCATACCGACCTTCGCGTCCGAAGGCTGACAGTTCACAAGGTTGCTTGAAACGCGCACACCCTCCTCAAGATCAATCAGGGCAAGGATCACCGGCAGTCGCCCTTCGTGGCGCGGGTGATACACGCGCTGCAGGCGGGCATGACTGTAAAGTTTTCCGCTACCCGATACCGCCTGCCATGTGAGCGCTTTGCTGCCACAGTGTTGACAGCGTTTCTTCGCTGGATACATCCAACCGCGGCAGCCGATACATGACTGTATACGCAGCTCGCCGAGGCATGCTCCCTCAAAAAAAGGTCGATTGTGCTCGTTTGGCTCGGGCAGCCAGTGTGTTGATTCGGTCATTGTTAATCTCCTCGGGGAAGTCCTTAGGCCGCTTGCGGCGACAACACCAAGGTTGCGTGATAGGCCAACAGGCCGCCATTACCAGATACCATGATCAGCTCATTGGGCGCCTGACGCTCACCACCCTGACCACGTCCCTGAATTACAGCCTCGGATATCGGTGTCATACCCCACATATAAAAGGACGACAGCTCACCGCCGCCGGTATTAGTTGGTAGAGCACCTCCAGGGCCAAGGCGGCCGTCGGCAACAAATGGGCCGCCTTCGCCTTTTTCGCAAAAACCATAATCTTCCAAAGTCGCAATCACCGTATAGGTGTAGCAATCATAGATTTGACACTGATTAATATCGCGGATCGTAACATCAGCCATAGCTAGCGCGCGTGGCGCAGATTGAACTGCGGCCGTATAGATAAGTGAATCATGCCCTGCCTGACCTGTATCGTGATTATGCGCCTGGGCAAACCCACGCAGATAGACTGGTGGCTGCTTAAGATCCCGCGCACGTTCTGCTGACGTAACAATGACAGCAACGCTACCATTTGAGACAAGGCAGCAGTCTAGTACGTGGAACGGCTCTACTACCCAAGGAGATGCGCTGTAGGCAGCCATATCTAGTGGTTCTCGCTTGCTAGCTCGAGGATTCATACCAGCCCATCGACGCTGGGCTATAGCAACAGCACCAAGGTGATCCTGAGTCGTGCCAAAAAGATCCATATGACGTTGAGCAGCTAGAGCATATTTGGGTAGGGCACCAGCAAAACCGTATAAAGTGTCCAGCGATGCCATGGCATCCGGCTGGCCTGGCTTAGTGTAGGAGACTGCCCCGCTACGCTTATTTTCTTGAAGTGGAGCATCACTGAAGACGCAACAAACAGTTCTTGCCAGCCCATTTGCAATAGCCATCGCGGCATATTGAACCATCTGCCCCGCACTGGAACCGTAGCCCTGCATGTAGGTTAGTAGGTTTAACTCCTTAAGACCCAGACTCATATGCAAGGGTACGCCAACCCCGTCACTGATACCGGCATTTATGAGCAACCCATCTAGATCAGATTTCTCAAGCCCAGCATCTTCTAGCGCCAGGAAAACAGCTTCGGTAGCAAGGTCTTCAGCGTCACGATAGACGCGACCCATCTCGGTGATACCCAGGCCGGTAATAGCAACTGCACTGTTCATTGGATGCTTCATATGGACTCACTCCTTAACTGACGCGGGCAGCAATTCGATGCAGGCTTTTTCGATAGGTTTTTCAGATATGGTTTTGGGTATCTCGTCTAAAACTTGGAAAAACTCCGGCACATCGTTGCGTTCCAAATGCTCGCGGCAGTAATCGCGCAGTTGTCGATCGTCGCCATAAGATTGATCGGCAGGAACAACCGCCGCCACCAAGGTTTTCTCACCCGCAACGTTGCCGCCCTTGGTAACGCCGTACACAAAGACATCCGAGACCAAATGTGAGTCCATAAGAGTCGTTTCCACTAGCGATGTGTTGACGAAATCCCCGTTGCGTCGCACACCGCCCCCAACCCGATGATGGAAGTAAAACCAGCCATTTTTATCTTTGTGGCCGAAGTCCCCCATGTGTAACCAACCGTCGCGAACCTTATCGGAAGAGGCCCCAATATCATTGTAATAATCGACAACGATTGGGCGATTATCTTCCCTACGGAAACAGATCTCGCCCTCCACATTCGCCGGGCAAATAGCGCCTGCTTCGTCAAGAATTTCAGCAACCCAGCCTTGAGTCGGCCTGCCAACACTACCCACTGGACCTACACCGGGCGGGTTTCGCAGGGCACCACCCTCAGTAGCACCATAGACCTCCGTTAGCGTCACACCAAAACGCTGCTCAAACCTTCGCCATAGGTGAGCTGGCATACCGGCGCTCTGCACAACACGTACAGGATTGTCAGCATCGTCGGATTTCTCTGGCATAGCGTAAATCTCTGGGATCATTCCCCCCAACAGGTTAAATGTGGTGCATCCATAGTGACGCGTAATGTCCCACAACCTTGTCTTGGTAAACTTCTGGCTGATAACACAGGGGAGAGACTGACCAAGCGCGCCAGCGACGGTGCCCTGCGCGTTGATGTGCGTGAGTGAAAGGCCGGTATAGAAAATATCGCCGCGAGTGATGAAACCTGATGCCAGCGGGCTCAAGGTAGATCCCATATATCTGTGATGCGGAAAGACCACAGCTTTGGGATTACCAGTTGTACCGGAGGTAAACATCATAAACATCACATCCGATGGGTCCTGCTTTGGAAGTGCGAGAGTTTTCCCAGGCGCCCGTAGGAGCTTTGCAATTTTCTCGACCGGAAGCGAGACTTGGGGACGAACGAGATTATTCTCGGAACTGGGCACCACCACCAGCCATTTAAGCTGGGGACATTCGGGCACAACCGACAGCACAGAGTCCAGCGCATAGTCAGCGCAAATCACACCCTTACAGTCGGTGAAATTGAGCATGTAGCTGAGCTTGACGCCCATTGTGCGAGGATCAATTGGTACAAATATAGTCCCGAGAATTCCGCTGGCCACCATAGTCTCTACAAACTCGGGATGATTCCTCATCATTACGGCAAGCTTATCCCCCCGACTCATCCCTAAGTCTACAAAACCCCGCGCCAGCGCTTGACCATTGTCATAAAGTTGTCGGTAGGTCCGGATCTCCTCCTCCAGTTGGCCATCTGAGCCCACAGTGACAAAAGTCAGAATTGCCAGATCGGGAGCGGTTTCGGCTTTGTCCGCAATCAATTCAGCGAGCGTGACATAGCCGGATTCATTCTTGTTCGGATTCACCGAGAACTCCTCGATGTCTCAAGCGCCCCGATGCCCCAACTAATACCTCTACGTAGCAACTCGTAATATACTGGCGAATTCCAAGAACCCCTCACGACGGGATAATTCTCCGCTAACGGTTTCATGTCATGTTTACCTGCGCAATGGCCCAAAGATAGATACAACACCTCACCTTGACCGGAGGGATGCAAATACATCTGCGGATGGGTGTCTCGATCGGTGCCATACTCGGACTGCACATAGCTGGTAGATGGCGCGTTGTAAGACGCCTCGAGTAATACCAACTGTTCGCCCAGTTTCTCGCAGTAGTAAGGCTCCTCTTCCTCCACATCAAAATCTATCAGGCCAGCGGTGAGCGGGTGCTGGACACCGCTGACTCTGACCGTAAAGGCCTGGTGAGGAGGATGGGCAACAAATCGGCTGCCCAACAGTTGCATAAAGTCGGGCGCTAGATCGGGCGTATCCGCCTTGCCACCCTCAACGATCTCTAAGATGGCATTGGTCGCATGTAATGCGAACCAACGTCCTCCGGATGCAAGAAACTCTGCCAAGGCACCCTGCTCTTCCGCGCTTGGACGAAGGTCGCAAGTGTAGGTAATCAGCAACTGGCACTGCTTGATTGTTTGAGTATCACTGAAGTTTCCGGCCACATGTGTGTGAATGTCTTCGTTCTCCGCAAGTAACTTAAGCAGCTCGAGCCTGGCGAAATTGGTATCGTGAAATCGGGCGTTGCAAACCAGATAAACGTTGATGGGGTGAGCGGGTTTCATCGTCTAAACCCCACCCGCAAAGATTTCCATTGCACTGCAAGTTGATTAGACAATGAGTCCATCACCGCCACCTAAGCACAGCCGTCAATTTGATAGACACGGACCGCGCAGTCATGGAATACCTCGCGCTTCTCTGCTGTCGAGAGACCGAGCGCAGTTGTGACTTTCTTGTACGCGTTCCAAAGATTCGTATAGGAACACGACACTTTATCGATGGGAAAATCCGACTCAAACATACAGCGCTGGACTCCATAAGTTTCAATCAGCTCAGCGAAATAGGGTTGCCAAGCCGCCGCCATCTCAGCAGATGAGGGTGGTGCATCGCGTTCCTCAAAGCCCCAACCGTAGGCCGGCATACCCAGACCACCGAGCTTCATAACGACATTTTCGCAGTCCGCCAGCAAGCGCACGCCCTGCCGCCATTCCTCGAACACCTTCCCGTCGCGCGCGCCTTCCAGAGGACCCTTGGCGACGGGGCTGCCCAGATGGTTGACGACAATGGTTACACTTGGGAAAGTCCTTGCGAGATCTCTGACCTCTCCGAGTTGGGTGAAGTACCCATAGCAATCGAACGTGAGGCCCAGGCGTTCGAGCACTGCGAATCCAGCGCGGAAGTCTTCGCGCGCAAGGAGTCCGAAGTTGTCTTCAGGGGGGTGGGTTGCATTGCCAATGTCTGGCGACTCATGCCAGGCGTGGGAATGGCGAATTCCTCGAAACCGGGGGCTTGCCGCTTGGTGGGAAAGAAGCACGGACTCAGCATCAGCACCAAGCGTTAGATCCACATGACTGATAATCGCGCCACAACAACGGGCATCCGAACCGTAAAAGTTACTTGCTGCAGTTGCCGCGATACCGTTGGCAAATTCCGTTTCACCGATACTTGAATTTACGCCACCGTTGGCCCGATACATCGCCATACTGTCAATGAATACGGTATCAACGACATTGTGACCGCCGCCGCGAATATCGTCCATCAAGTTGTCACCGAGGTAGCACAATGGTAGCCGGCCGATCCACTGTGGCAAATCGCCCATCGCAGTACTGCTGTCCGGCGCCTCGCCAGACAGGGATAATGGCCGCCGATCCCACAGATGGTGATGACTATCGATGATGGGCAATTCCGGCTCAATCGCGTCTTCCGGCGTGCGTGCCAGCCATTCCTCAAGTCTGATTGACGGTCCGTCAGGACGATCGGACCAACGCGGCCGTCCTCTCATGCGTCACCCCAACGATGGCGCAACTCACCATCCGGATCCTGACCTTCACGTGACGTCTCATCTAAAATCAAAACCTCACGGCGGTCAGCCGAATAAGGCGACCAGCGCGGCAGACCTGCACCGTTTGGATCGCCGGTCTGGGCGAAAGCCAGTATCGTGTTGGACCACAATTCCGCTAGTTCGCATACCACTGGATCGTTGGGGTCGTGGAAGGGGTTAAGTAAATTCTCGGGCCGCGCATAATCGTTAAACGTAAACGGAACCTCACAGCCGTGGGGCGCACCCATGCCGCCGCCCATGGCGGAGGACGGCAGGTCAAAACGATAAAGCCAGGCGTTGGAACCGGCTGCAACTGCAGCATCGCATGTTCGGATCGCTGACCGACGGAACGATTCAGTCCAGACTCGCTCGTAGAGGGCTTTATCGGTTGCATCCGAATACGCTTCTTTGAGTGACGAAAGAAACGTCCCGGGGTTGTCAGCAGCGCATTCGAGACCCAATGGTATCGCCATCATAATTGCCATCATAGGATCGAAGGGTGTCCCTTCAGGAGCGAACGACGTAAAAAAAGAACCCTCATCATGATTAGAGCCGGCGATGTAGGGCACTCCCTGTGCACCATGCTCGGCAATCGCCTGGTAGGTGTTCCGCGTAACCACGACGCCATCGACGCAAGCACCAGAAGACAGATCGATGCCCGATTCCATCTGCGCTGCCAGAAGATCTTCGGCCGAGAGTGCTAAGAGATGAGTGAGCAGCTCACTCTCGGCCACCTCTAGATGCGCGCCCAACCCCTCTGCCAGAGGTGGCGGAGGGTTGGTGATGGCCAAGCCGCTGTGCGCAATGGCACGGTGAAACAGGCCATCGGCGGAGGGGGCGGCCAGCAGCGCGTTGACCGAGGCACCACCGGCGGAACAACCAAAGATCGTGACATTGTCGGGGTCACCACCGTAATCGGCGATGTTCTCCCGTACCCACTCTAGGGCAAGAATCTGGTCTCGGAATGCGTTGGACGCAGAGCCCGCCAGCGATTTATCATATTTAGACAGGTCGAGAAAACCAAATACTCCGAGGCGATAATTGACCGTCACAACGACTACGTCACCCTGCGCGGCTAATCCGGAACCGTCCTGGTCGATACCCGCACCAATGAAGTAGCCGCCACCGTGAATCCAGAACAGCACTGGTCTTGCTCGATCGTCCGAGGCCGGTGTATGAATGTTCAGAAAAAGACAATCCTCACTAGGCTGCTCCACCCATGCTGGACCGACTGGTACTTGCGGCTGCATCGCGCGGTTGCCCGGCGTTGTTCCATCGAGTGTCCCCGACCATAGACCATGAGCTTCTGGCGCACGAAACCGCTTTCTGCCAACTGGGGGCTGGCCATAGGGAATACCCAGGAAGCTGTAGATTCCATTTTTTGACTTACCGGTGATGCTGCCATTCCGCGTATTTATCTTAATCATAAAGAAAAACCTTATTTGTAGAACTCGAGCCCCTCATGCATGCCCTCATTCCGCCAATCTTCGAGTAGCTTAAAAAAAGGAACCGGACCTTGGAGGTAAACGGACAGTGCTCCACTGCCCTGTCCTTCGGCATTGAAGTACCCTGGCGTGCACTCACCCTGTCCAACGGCGGCGGGTACTGCGCTATTTTCTATCATCGCGGTCCAATCCGTGGCAGCCTCCTCGGTAACCTCAACCTCACGCACGCCTTCCTCTAAGGCGCGGCTGATAATGTATTGCAACTGTTTCGCGCTTTCTTCAATCAGATGCGTGAAGTTCGCCGTGACCGTGCCCTGTCTAGCCCCAACGATGAATGCGTTGGGGAATCCATGCACATGCATACCGTGCAGGCTGATCATGCTATCGCGCCAGTATTCCGACAGTTTCCGGCCATCACGACCGATCGGGTCATAACCAATCCGCTGCGTAAATGCCGTGCCCACCTCAAATCCGGTTGCGTAGATCAGACAATCGACCTCGTATTTAGCACCGGCAACAATGATACTGCTCGCTGTGATGCGCTCCACGCCCTTACCGTCGGTGTCGATCAGCTGTACGGCCGGTTCGTTAAAAGCTTTGAGGTAATCGTCGTGGAAACAAGGGCGTTTGCAAAAAAGGGCATACCATGGTTTTAGCGCCGCTGCCGTATCGGCATCTTCGACCTGTTCGTCAATCCGAGCCCGTAATTCATTCATCTTGACTGCGTTCATACGTTCCATCAACACGCCGAACTCCTCAGCCGACATGTCGTCCCGAGCGAGCGAGTGCTCGATGATACGGCCGATCAGGTCAGTCCAGGCGTCATTCACCAAGTCCTCTGAAACTGGCGCACCGTGACTCACCGCTGTGAAATTCTGGATCCGCCTTGCCTGCCATCCTGGCTCGAGAGACGCCACCCACTCGGCATCCGTCGCTTGGTTGTTGCGCACGTCGATAGTCGAGGGCGTACGCTGAAATACCAGAACTTCCTTGCACGCTTTGGCTAGGTGAGGAACGATTTGTACCCCGGTGGCTCCGGTGCCAATAATGCCCACACGCTTGTCTTGCAGCTTCTTCAGCTCACCACGCATGTCGCCACCCGTGTAATCGTAGTCCCAACGGCTTGTGTGGAAAGAGTGTCCTTGAAAGTCTTCGATGCCGGGAATTCCAGGTAATTTTGGTCGGTGGAGTGGACCATTTCCAATAACGATGAACTGGGCCCGCATCACGTCACCACGATTCGTGCGAATGATCCATCGCGATACGTCGGCATCCCAATTAAGGGAAGTGATCTCGGTCGAAAGACAGGCGTTGTCGTAAAGGCCAAAGTGCCTGGCAATTCGCTGACAGTGCTCTTGGATTTCGGGTCCGCAAGCGTATTTTTCGGTTGGAATGTAGCCGGTTTCCTCAAGCAGCGGCATGTAGATGTAGGATTCGATGTCACACCTCGCACCTGGGTACCGGTTCCAGTACCAGGTGCCGCCGACGTCGCCGGCTTTGTCGATGAGACGCAAATTCGTGACACCAGCCTGCACCAAACGGGCACCTACCACCAATCCCGTAAGCCCAGCCCCGATAAGTGCCACGGTCACTTCGTCATTCAATGGCTCCCTAGGCGTCACCTCGACGTAGGGATCATCAAGAAAATGGGCAAATTTGTCCTTCATCTCAATGAATTGATCAAGACCGTCTGACCGCAGACGCTTCTCACGTTCTACGCGATACCTTTCCCGGATTACTTTCAGATCATCATTAAAATTGTTTGTCATAAAAAATTTCTCTAGAAAATTGTATCAAGCACGCATTTCCCATTTCTCTCACGTAAGGCCCAGCGGCTCGGGTGATTCGCGGCCTGTCTGTGTCGGAAACCCAACCTAAATTCTAAATCTATGCCATAGCCGCTCGATCAGAGAAGAAACGGTGCTGCAACTTGCAACTTTTAAGATACCAGCAAGCGCTTTAACCCTCATACAGATATAAAAATTCAAACCCAAAGCAAACTTAATATTGAATACTTATTCAATTTTTAACAAAAGTCAAAATAAGTTCGCTAAAAACCCGCATCTTGAGCAAAACATTTGCTGAATAAGTGGGC
>Ga0233432_10003119_pt1 | contig 15126 bp, 11 predicted proteins | sample SI_122_August201_6_FD_179870 | JGI IMG/M metagenome (GOLD analysis project Ga0233432, IMG submission 179870) | Seawater microbial communities from Saanich Inlet, British Columbia, Canada - SI_122_August2016_10_MG | ecosystem: Environmental > Aquatic > Marine > Inlet | place: Canada: British...
CTCATCTCGACTGAATCCGAAAGGGTTTGTTCAATGAGATCTTCAAGGCTTTTGACGGGTGTATTTTCTCCCAAAGAGCTAAAGTATTTGTTCAATCCATCTTTGAACTCATAGAGCAATACTTGATAGGAATTACCACCAGGATTTTCAGCGGAGATTTGGTCTAATTCAATAAGTGTAGCTCCTGCGGATTCTAATAATCGTAAGCGTTCATTAAATAGAGTGTCTACTCGGAAGTGTCGGCCTCGAGGTCCATTATAAATACCGATTCTAGTTCCACGTAGAAAATCTGGGTCTAAATGTGCCAGATAATCTGTGTGTATATATTCCAAACTTTCAATTGTCTTCTGATCGGTTGAATCAATGCCAACCATTGCCGATAACACTCGTGCTGCGTCACTTACGGTTCGAGTCATGGGCCCTGGTGTATCCTGGGTGTAGGAAATAGGAATTATGCCAGAGCGACTAAGTAATCCAACCGTTGGTTTCAACCCAACTAGACCATTGGCGTTTGCAGGGCAGGTGATTGAGCCGTTAGTCTCTGTACCAATAGTGAATAAAGCGAGATTAGCCGATGCAGCCACCCCTGATCCAGCACTTGATCCGCACGGGCTCCGAGTAGGGTCGTAAGGATTCTTTGTTTGCCCCCCTAGTCCACTCCAACCACTTGAGGAAAAGCTAGAATGAAAGTTTGCCCATTCACTTAGATTGGTTTTACCCAAAATAATGGCGCCTGCATCACGTAGTTGTTGCACAATGAACGCGTCGCGATAAGGTCTGGATTCTGCCATCGCCCGCGCACCAGCGGTGTTGGGCATTCCTTCATAGGTATCAATATTGTCTTTTAATAAAACCGGAACACCGAAAAGAGTGGGTAATGAATCACTTTCTCGGGTAGTTAACTCATTATCTAATGTCGTTGCAATACTAAGCGCCTCTGGGTTCAGCGTAATAACTGAGTTCAATGCTGGACCAGATGGATCCTGATCTATAGCATAAATCCGACCCAGATAAGCCTGAGTAACGTCGCTAACCGTATACGTTCCACTTAGATAGTTTTGGTGCAATTCATCTATGGTTATCTCCTCCAAATCTAGCAGCTTAAAAGCGGAGTTGGAAGGATGATTAGCCCCCGATTTGGTATCGCATTGTAGGTTCAGCAACAATACTACAACCAGTGATAGGGGGCGAATATACATCATAACTATGTACTGAGTTTCGTTTTAGTATCGATATTCGTCGGACTTGTATGGTCCTGTAATAGGTACACCGATATAGGAAGCTTGCTCTTCTGTTAACGTCTCAAGCTCTGCTCCGATTTTGGATAAATGTAGTCGGGCTACTTTTTCATCCAATGACTTTGGAAGTGTGTGTACTTTTCCGGTTTCGAATTCTTCTGGACGGTTCCATAGAGCAATTTGTGCCAAAGTTTGGTTAGCAAAAGAATTACTCATTACAAAGGATGGGTGACCAGTTGCGTTTCCAAGATTCATTAATCGACCTTGTGAAAGCAGAATAACTTGTTTTCCACTTTCGAGGGTGTACAAATCGACCTGAGGCTTAATATTATCTTCGGTGGCATGTGCTTTTAACCAAGCTACATCTATTTCGTTATCGAAATGCCCAATATTACCGACAATAGCTTTGTCTTTCATAGACTCAAAATGCGCTCCAGTCACGATGTCCTTGTTCCCTGTTGCCGTAACAATAATATCGGCTCGAGCGGCTGCTTCGTCCATTCGCTTAACTTCAAAACCATCCATAGCTGCTTGAAGTGCACAAATAGGATCAATTTCGGTAACGATGACTCGAGCACCAGCCCCTCGAAGAGAAGCGGCGGTTCCTTTACCCACATCTCCATAACCTGCTACAACGGCTACTTTACCGGCCATCATAACATCGGTCGCACGTCGAATCGCATCTACAGCCGATTCTTGACATCCATATTTGTTGTCAAATTTAGATTTGGTTACCGAGTCATTCACATTAATTGCGGGGAGAGGCAAGGTACCTTTTCGTTCGCGTTCAATGAGTCGTAGTACGCCGGTAGTAGTTTCTTCGGAAATACCGTTAATACCATCGGCCAACGCTGGATAACGATCCAATACCATGTTAGTAAGATCGCCACCATCGTCTAAAATCATGTTCAAAGGCTGACCATCTGGGAAATACAAAGTCTGCTCAATACACCAATCAAATTCTTCCTCGTTCATGCCTTTCCATGCATATACCGGAATACCAGCAGCAGCAATTGCCGCCGCAGCATGGTCTTGGGTTGAATAAATATTGCAAGAGCTCCAGGTTACATCGGCACCGAGATCAACTAAGGTTTCGATAAGCACAGCAGTTTGAATAGTCATGTGTAAACAACCTGCGATACGAGCCCCTTTTAGAGGCTGCTCGTTTCTATATTCCTCACGAATGGCCATTAAACCTGGCATCTCAGCCTCGGCAAGTTCAATTTCTTTACGCCCGTATGCTGCTTGAGTAATATCGGCTACTTTGTACGCAGGTTTGGTACTTGGTAGATCGGCTTTTGCGGTTTCTTTAATGGACTTTGTAGATGAATCTATCGTTTCTTGAGACATGTTTTGTAGGGTTTTAAGGTAAATATGCTTCTAAAATAGCTTTGGTTTTGTCATAGTCGCCTTGGGTACCGCGCGAGCCTAATTCGGTTGTGATTACATAACCGGCGGTGTCAATAAACACTTTAAAAGGAATGCCCATGGAGATGACTTGTTCTCCGACTCCATTTACGTCGACTAGCCAGTTAAAATCGTAGGGATTTTCAGCAGAAAATTGCGCCACATCTTTAGGTTTATCCGCTAAAATAGTATTCACAGCCAATACTTCGAAACGATCGCCGTATTCGCTACGTAGGGAATCCATCGCCGGGAACACCATTAAACAAGGCGAACACCAAGTTTCCCAAAAATCAATGAGTAAAATTTTCCCTTCGTAATCGGCTATTTGAATGATTTTTCCGTCCAAATCCTCAAAGGTAGCACGCTGTAATACGCCTTGAATGCGCAACTGGTCTTCATTGAGTCCGTGCCGGTTAATGTTGCTTGCATCCGATTCGGAATTCGATTTCGAGCATCCACTCCATATAAATGCAACAAACAAAAGTACTACACTCAATAAGCTAATTCGCGATAAGCCAATACGTTGGATTTTAGTAGTCATTCGGAATATGTTCTTTTCGAGTTAATGGATTTAAGTCGGGTTAGTAGATACAAGTTTTATAAAAACTTTATTCTCAAACCAATAACCAGTAAAGATACGATTTCATTCTGATAAAAGTTCCTTTGCACATTATCGTGTGAATTTTCTCAGAGCCTCTTATCTTCCCGCATGCAACATTCATCTTTAGTCAGCAGTTCGATAGCCGAAGGAAGCCCGAAAAGTCCGTCCAATTCTACCCAGAAAACCTATGATTTTATTATTGTAGGAGCCGGTATTGTGGGCTTAGCTACCGCTTACAAATTGCACAAAAAGTTTTCAGACGCCACCATTTTAGTTCTTGAAAAAGAGGGGCGGGTAGGCGCACATCAGACAGGAAAAAACTCTGGAGTCATTCACTCTGGTATTTATTACAAACCAGGTAGTTACAAAGCCAAAAATTGTCGAGATGGCCGGTTACAACTCGTCGATTTTTGCAACGAACACGGGGTTGCCATGGAGGTTTGTGGCAAAGTGATTGTGGCGACCAAAGAGGAAGAACTACTCCGCTTGGATGGGATTTACGAGCGAGGGATACAAAACCAAATTGAAGGTATCGCGATCATCGATCCTTCCGAGCTTGCAGAAATTGAACCACATGTCAAAGGTGTGAAAGCCATACACGTTCCCTGTTCGGGTATTGTGGATTATGTGGGAATGTGTGACCGGATGATGGATATGATTGAGGCGGATGGCCGGGGTCTCGTTCAATTTGGTGCGAGGGTGCATGCTATAAGTGAAAGTGCGAATGAAGTACTAGTTAAAGCGGGAAATAGTACCTATAAGGGACGTTATCTGATCAATTGTGCCGGTTTGTACTGTGATCATGTGGCCAAATCCGCGGGTTTGAACTCGCCGGTGAAAATAGTCCCATTCAAAGGGGAATATTACGAACTCAAACCCGAAGCAGAATACTTAGTAAAGCATCTCATTTATCCACTGCCCAACCCGGAATTCCCGTTTTTGGGGGTTCATTTCACCCGAATGGCTTTAGGAGGGATTGAATGCGGACCCAATGCCGTTTTTGTATTTAAACGGGAAGGCTACGAAAAGTTTGCTTTTGACTTTAAAGAATCATTGGAGTCCCTAACCTTTCCCGGGTTTTGGAAAATGGCTACCAGACATTGGCGTATGGGGCTTGATGAATATAAGCGATCGTTTTCAAAAGAAGCCTTTGTAAAAGGATTACAGACCTTAATTCCTGAGGTGAAAAGCCATCACCTAAAACACTCACCTGCTGGGGTTCGTGCCATGGCACTTCAACCCGATGGAGAAATATTAGACGATTTTTATTTTGAACGTGCAGACCGTCAGATTCATGTGCTCAATGCTCCAAGTCCAGCGGCGACTGCTTGCTTATCGTTGGGAGATGAATTGGTGCGGAAATGCGAAACCGATTTCGACCTATAGTTTTTGAGTGTTGTTGACGAAAACCACAACATAAACAAGTGCAGAAATACATCAACCAGAAAGTCAAAGCATTAAACGTACCAAATACATTTGCCCATTAACTACCTAAACCAGGCCCATGTGTCCTAAAGTTGCGATAAAAACCGATTCACTTTCCAAGCGCCTATACGCTCAGGACGCCTCAATGTATGAGGAGATGCCAAAAGGAGTGGCTTTCCCAGAGTCGGGTGAAGATATCGCCTCTTTGGTTAGGCAGGCCGCAGCGAAAAAATGGAGCATTACCGCTCGTAGTGCAGGTACTTCCTTAGCGGGGCAAACAACGGGCGATGGGATTATAGTGGATGTTTCTAAGCATATGAATAAGGTGCTCGAGTGGAACATTGAAGAGCGATGGGTTCGAGTCCAGCCCGGGATTATACGGGATCAGTTAAATCGGATGGCGGCTCCAAATGAACTTCTTTTTGGGCCAGATACGGCTACGGCTTCTCGCTGTATGATTGGCGGGATGATAGGCAATAATTCAGCGGGTTTATATTCCATTAAATATGGTAGCACCCGAAATCATGTGCTGGAAATGGAAGTGGTGCTGAGTGATGGATCCACAATGATTGCAAAGCCTCTGAGTCCTGAGCAATTAGAGGAGAAACTAGCTCTATCAAACTTAGAGGGTTTTATTTATAGGGAAACCATTGAGCTATTAAAAGACCATAAAGAAGCTATTGAGTCTCATTATCCGCATAAAGAAATAAAGCGTCGTAATACCGGATATGCTATCGATGCTTTATGCGAGATGAGCCCGATAACCGAGGGAGGAAGGCCGTTTAACCTGTGTGAACTACTGGCAGGTAGTGAGGGCACGCTGGCTATGACCGTTTGGGCTAAATTAAACTTGGAGCCGCTACCTCGTTACAAACGCATGCTTATTCCACAGTTTAAAAACTTGGACGAGGCAATGAAGGCCACAGTTATCGCGGTCGAGAAAGAGCCAGCCGCGGTGGAGTTAGTCGATGACATTATACTAGAGGCTACCAAAGGAAATATTGAACAGGCTAAGAACCGATTCTTCTTACGTGAGGACCCTAAGTGTATTCTCATCATTCAATTCGAAGGGGATAATCGTTTCGAGCTCGATAATAAAGCCGAAGCGTTAGCAAAAGAATTAAAAGATACAGGCCTTGGCTATGCTTTCTCACAACTGCAGGACACAGAGGATATGCAGCGTGTATGGGAACTTCGTAAAGCAGGCTTGGGACTACTTATGGGTTTGGGTAAAGAGTCACGCTCACCGGCTTTTTGTGAAGATACGGCCGTTCGGGTTAAAGATTTACCCGCTTACGTCAAGGACATTCAGGCAATTCTTGACAAACATGATACCCATTGTGTGTTTTATGCTCACGCCTCCGTGGGGGAATTACATTTCCGGCCCATGATTGACACTACTACCATTGAAGGCGTCACTAAGATGAAACTAATGGCCCAGGAATTTGCTGAAACTGTGCGGCGTTATAGAGGGTCTCTTTCCGGTGAACATGGTGACGGTAGGGCACGAGCACCCTTTATTGAGCAGGTCTTAGGGGCAGAAATGATGCCGCTGCTCGAACGGGTAAAAGATATTTGGGATCCAGAGGCACGATTTAATCCCGGTAAAATTGTACGGGCCGAACCCATGGAAAAGGGTTTGCGTTACTCTCCTGAATACCAGCCATTAGCGGCGCCTACAGTATTTAAATGGCGGAAGCTTGGTGGCTTCACCGATGCCTTGGAACTATGTAATGGGGCTGGGGTTTGTAGAAAGTTGGCCGAGAGTGGAGGTACCATGTGTCCATCCTATATGGCGACCAGAGACGAGAAAGATTCTACCCGAGGAAGAGCCAATGTCTTTCGTCATGTATTTTCCGGGGCTAATCCGGAAGGGTTTGGTTCTAAAGACCTTAAAGACGCGCTCTCCCTTTGCCTAAGTTGTAAAGCCTGTAAAAGCGAGTGCCCTGCAAACGTAGATATGGCAAAAATGAAAGCTGAGTTCATGCATGGCTATCATAAAAAGTATGGGGTGAGTAGAAAAGAGGAGTTTTTTGGAGATCCAGGCAAACGTTATCCTCTCGCAGCTCGCTTCCCTAGCCTAGTCAATAAGGTGGCAAAATCTCAGGTCGGTAAACAAGCGATGAAACAGCTCTTTGGAGTATCACCCCTTCGGGATCTTCCAGAGTTTAGTTCCGAGCGTTTTAGAGATTGGTTTCGTAAAAATCCTTCCCCAAGCTCCGATATTAAAGTAATTCTACTGGTCGATTTATTCACCGACTATCATGACCCAAAGGTCGGTAAGCATGCCGTATGGGTTCTGGAATCTATGGGATTTGAGGTTATGCTCCCTAAGGTACAGGAATTAGGACGTACTTTTTTATCCAAGGGGCTCATGGATAAAGCCTTGAAAACTGCTGAAACAGTGGTGGAAGGACTGGCGCCCTTTGCTCAAAAGAATTATCCCGTTATTGGTTTAGAGCCTTCCGAAATTTTAACAATTCGAGACGAATATTTAGATTTAGTTCCCGATAAGCAGCTAGAAGGCGCAAAAACATTGGCATCGAAGACCTATACCTTCGAGGAATTTGTGGTACTACACAAAGATAGGTTTCCTACCGCTAGGTTGAATCCAGTAACTCAAGCTCCAAAGGTAGTGCTGCATGGACACTGTCACACCAAAGCCTTAATTGGAAATACAGCCACGATAAAAGCCCTTGAACTAGCCGGTTATGCCGTTGAAGCCATGGATACGGGTTGTTGTGGAATGGCAGGGAGTTTTGGGTACGATGATGATACCTACGAGCTTTCTATGGAAATTGGATGGCAGCGATTATTCCCTCAACTTGGGAATTTAGCGGCCGAAATCCAGATTTGTGCTCCGGGATTTTCTTGTAGGCATCAAATCAAGGATGGCGTTGGCATGGGTGCCTTACATCCTGCCACACTTATAGCGCAGCGAATAGGTCTTTGAGGCGTTTTCAATTCTCAAGCTTGCTGGTTATGCGCCACCAGCTCCCTAGCGGACTGCAGTGTAGCCTCGGTGATTTGAGCACCACTCATTAGGCTGGCCACCTCTCGAATATGCTCTTCATTGTCCAACCGTAGAATGGTACTCACCGTACGATCATCTTTTTCGGATTTATGCACTTTGTAGTGGACATGCGCTTGACTTGCGATTTGGGGTTGATGGGTAATGGCAATGATCTGACAATGCTCGGATAAGGAGCGCATGCTTCGACCCACTTTCTCAGAAATTTCACCACTGATACCGGTGTCAATTTCGTCAAAAATCATGACCGGTAAGTGTTGCTCTTTTGCCAGCACACTTTTAAGGGCTAACATAACGCGGCTAATTTCCCCACCTGAAGCTATTTTTGCCAAAGCTTTAGGCAGTTCCCCTTTATTGGTACTTAAATAAAAAACCACTTCATCCGCACCGGATTCGGTGCACTCTACTCGCGCAGTATGTGCTGGATCGGTTTGTTCCTGCTCGGGTAGGACAAACCAGCCATTGGTATCATACAACCAATTAACTTGCACCTGTAATCGTGCATGAGGTATTCCCAATTGGGCCAATTCTATTTCAATGGATTGGGCCAATTGATCTCCAGTAGTTCTTCTTAGGTTATGCAAAGCCACCGCGGCCTCTTGCAAAACTTGTTCATGTTGGTCAATTAACTGGTTGATGCGTTCCAGAGCTAAATCAAAATTTTCAGCAACTGATAGCTCATCGGCAATTATTCGTTCATATTCTATTAGAGAGGATATATCTCGGCCATATTTTTTTTGAATCCGGTTGAGTTCTGCTTGGCGTTGACGTAACTCTTCGAGACGTGATGGGTTAAACTCAATACGATTGCGGTATTGTTCAGCAAAACTCATGGTTTCGATAATGCTCACTCTTGCGGCGTTAACCTCGGTTAAATACTGTTCAAATTCCGGTTCTATTCGAGCAAGATCTTCTAAAGTCAATTTTAATTTGTTCAATAATCCGGCGAGATCAATATCGTCACTTTCGCCTAACTCACTAATCCACTGAGCTTTTTGGTCTAAGATTTCAGCATTGTCAAGTAATTGCATTTCTGCTTGAATCTGTTCTTCTTCGTCGGGTTGCAGACGGGCTTTTTCTAATTCTTGAAGTTGAAACCGGTACAGTTCGGTTTTTTCAAGAAGTTCTTGCTCTCTTATAAGCAGCTGGCGCTTTTCTAGGCGAAGCTCTTTCATTTTATTATAGGCGGCTCGATACATGGAAAGCTGCTGCTGAGTATGACCAAATTGATCCAGCACCCCTAAGTGGTGTTCTTCTTTAAGCAGAAGTTGATGATCGTATTGTCCGTGTAAATCCACCAATAAATCGCCAATGGATTTAAGCACTCCAATGGTAACGGGGGAATCATTAATAAAAGCTCTACTTCCGTTTTCCCGAATCTCGCGCCTGAGTATAATAGGACTGTGCTGTTCAATGTCATGATCCTGCAGCACAGAAAGTAAAGCAGGATCATTATTATGGGCAATGGTAGCTTCGGCGATGGCCTTGGTGCTGCCTTGTCGAATGACCTCGGTATCGGCTCGTTCTCCTAATATCATATTTAATGCGCCAATAATAATGGACTTACCTGCGCCGGTCTGCCCAGTGAGTATGTTCAGCCCCCGCCCGAACTCGACTTCAAGTTCGTCAATTAAGGCAAAATCTTTTATGTATAGGCTGCGTATCATATCGGTATTCTAAATTGAGTCTAAATATCCGATATCCCTTTCATCTTTTAAAGAGAATTTAGAAAAAGTTTTCTGCTTTCAACTATAATTGTGGGCAGAAAAAACCCGAGGCATCCAAGTTGCTTCCTTATTTCTAGGTATATTACCGTCCAAAATCAGACAATCAGAGTACTATGAGCGAACGCCCAACTACAACAGTATATGAATTTACAGTGCCACCTGGACAACATGAGTCCATTCGGCTCGATGTTTATATAACCTCATTTGTGGAGAATGCGACTCGAAGTAAAGTACAGGAAGCCATTAAACAGGGCTATGTGTGGGTGAACGGAAAGCATGAAAAAGCGTCCTATACGATGCTTCCTGGAGATAAAATTTATATAGAACTACCTTTTGCACCACCACCAGAAGCCGTTGCAGAAGAAATACCTTTGGATATTGTGTACGAAGACGATGATTTGCTGGTGGTAAATAAGGCCGCTGGTATGGTGGTGCATCCTGCGTATGGAAACTGGACAGGAACCTTGGTTAACGGTCTTATGCATCATGTTGAAGAGTTAGGAGACAGAGAAGATGATCCGGGTGATTTGCGCCCAGGTATTGTCCACCGGCTCGACAAGGATACCTCAGGATTGCTTGTAGTTGCAAAAAATGATCATACCTTAGCGGCTCTATCCGCTAAATTTGCTGAAAAAGATGTAGAGAGAAGCTACTGGGCCTTGGTATGGGGTAATCCGCCTGAAGAGGGTACGGTTGAGGGGGATATTGGACGTTCCAAGCAAGATAGAAAGCTAATGACGGTGCTACCCGCAGGTAAGGGGAAGCACGCGGTTACCCATTACAAGGTCTTGGAGTATTTCGATTATTTGTCCCTTGTAGAAATTCGCTTAGAAACAGGACGTACGCATCAAATACGTGTTCATATGGGGCATATAGGGCATCACGTTTTTGGGGATACTACTTATGGTGGAGCGTCGGTGCGTTTTGGTCCGAATACAGGAAGTCGGAAGGTCCTTTTTCACCGGCTTATAACGGATTTAGGCCGTCAAGCCTTGCATGCGAAAACACTGGGATTCGAGCACCCATCAACCCGGGAAAAAATACGCTTTGAATCGGAGTTACCCAGTGATATGCAACAGGTATTAGATGCATTTCGCGAGCATTGTAGTGCAGAATATTAGGTGATGAAGCTGGCGTTGTATACCTATGTGCACTACTAGGCTAGTATCGTAGAAAAGGCTGTTTTTTACCATAGGTCAAAGATCGCCAAACCCATTCTAATGGGCCAAATTTATAGTTCTTTAGCCATTTTTCTGATGTCAGGTATTGAAAAATCCAAATGATACTTACAATGAGTATTTGAAGACTTCGATCTATCTTTCCAAATAGACCAAATCCAATGCCAAAAAAGATAAACGCCCCTATAAACGAGTGCATAATGTAATTGGTCAGAGCCATTTGGCCAATGCTGGCGAGTCTTTTTTTGATGGTGTAATAGTTTTCGGATTGGGCAAATAGCATGATTAGGGAAATATAACCGTAGGCAATAAACAAACTTCCCCAATAATTAAATTGGCTCCCTGTAAACATGGAATATTGAAAATCCCAATTCATAGTGAAGTTCATGTGCATACCGTAAATGACGATAGGGAATCCAATGGCTAAGGAATAAATAGCGCTTTTAATGTAAAAAGCCCTTGAATGCACTGCCGATAATATTCCCGACTTATACAAAGCCATACCCACGAGCATTAACCCTCCCGCTCTCCAAAGAAATAGAATCATAAAAACAAAGGTTTCTAAAAATAGAGCTTGTTGGGAGTTCTGGGTAATTTGATTGGACAGAGTGCCAGTAAAAGCGGCGACTTCTTGTTCGATCATGTCACTTGATGGAGCCCAGTCCATGCGTAAATCTTGTACTTCCGTAGCGGGTATATAGGGTAAAGAAAATTGAAATAATCCATTTAATATACTGGGTACGGATACAAGTAAGATTCCGGTAATCAAGAGCTTTCTGGATGATAATTTTCTCAATGGATAGACTAGAAAGGAACACAGGGCATAGGCCACCAAAATATCGCCGTACCAAATTAAGTGAGCATGGAGCAGGCCAATTAGTAGCAATAAACCGTTACGTGTGTAATGTATTTTGGCTGATGAACCCGTTTGTAATTCCTTTTTTTCGGTTAAGAGTACAATACCTGCACCAAATAACACTGAAAAAATACTCATGAATTTCTGATCGGCAAACAAATGACTTAGTATCCACGTCCATAGATTCAAGCCTGTTACATCTCCATAAGCCATAGGATTGGAATAGGCAGCACTTGGCATGGCAAAACTTTGAATATTCATGATAAGAATACCTAATATTGCAATACCTCTAAGTAAGTCAAGAGATTGAATACGACTATTGGTGGTGGTTGGACTGACAAATGAACTCATGATCTCTGAAGATTTCCTTGTAATTTAGGTGCACTCAAATATGTATCTTTACGTGTGAGTAGTAAACAGTGTTACGTTAATAATGCCCAAGCAAGATACCATGCAGACCAAAAATATCAACATAAAAGTAGAACTAGATAAAGAGCATATTCCATCGAGTATCGAGTGGACGGCGGATGATTTGCAGGGAATGGACCGGGCTTCGTGCCGTGCCATGTTACTCTCTCTTTGGGATAATCGGAGTAAAGACACTTTAAAGCTGGATCTTTGGACGCGAGATATGACGGTGGACGAGATGAAGATCTTTTTTCATCAAACCCTAGTTAGCATGGCCGATACCTTAGAACAAGCCATTAATGATGACCGAATTTCAGGAGATATGCGAGATTTTTGTGACTATTTTGCCGAAAAAATGGAAATTAAAGGGGACTAGCTCTTTTTTTAGTTGGCTATTTTTGGATGCTAGCTTGATTCATTTTAATGTAATAACTCCACTCTCTCTACTTTTATGACTAGAAAACCTGAAACCAATGCTATTCGAGATCAGATAGAGCGAACGCAGTTTATGGAGCATTCATCGCCCCTTTTTCTGACCTCTAGTTTTGTCTTTGAACATTCAGAGGAAATGAGGGCTGCTTTTGCTGACGAATTAGATAGGAATATTTACAGCCGGTTTACCAATCCAAATACCACCGAATTAGTTCTGAAAATCGCTCACATGGAAGGGGCGGAAGATGGAGTTAGCTTTGCTACAGGAATGGGTGCGGTGTTTGGAACTTTTGCTGCGCTTTTGGATAGTGGGGACCACATCGTTTCAGCGCGATCAATTTTTGGTTCAACCCATAGTTTATTCTCCAAATACTTGCCAAAGTGGAATATTGAAACCTCCTATTTTGATGTAGACTCACCGCAACAAGCAGAAGCCTTAATCAAAGCAAACACAAAAATCATTTATGCTGAAACACCAACCAATCCAGGTGTAGACATCTTAGATTTACAGTATTTAGGAGATTTAGCTAAACAGCATAATCTTATTTTAGTTATCGATAATTGTTTTGCAACCCCTTATTTGCAACAGCCCATCGATTTCGGCGCTGATCTAGTTATTCACTCTGCAACGAAGCTGATAGATGGTCAAGGCCGGGTGTTAGGTGGGGTTACCGTGGGAAAAAAGGACCTCATTCAAAAGATATACCTATTTGCCAGAAATACCGGGAGCGCGCTATCGCCTTTCAATGCTTGGATTTTATCCAAGAGCATGGAAACCTTAGCAGTAAGGGTGGATAGGCATTGTCAGTCAGCCTTAGAAATTGCGTCTAAATTAGAACATCACCCCAAAATAGCTAGGGTTAAATACCCTTTTTTACCCTCACATCCCCAATATGCATTGGCACAAAAACAAATGAGCCAAGGGGGGAATATTATTTCGTTTGAGCTAAAAGGAGGTTTGCAAAGTGGGCAACAGTTTCTGGACCATATTACCATGTTATCTCTCTCCTCAAACTTAGGGGATTCACGAACCATTGTAACGCATCCTGCCTCAACTACCCATAGTAAACTTTCTGCCGAGGAACGAGGGAAAGTAGGAATCTCTGACGGGATGATTCGGCTCTCAGTAGGCCTAGAACATCCAGACGATATTCTCCAAGACATTTACCAAGCCCTGGATGCTGTTTCCTGACCTTTCAAATCAAAATGGACGGTAAACTAGCCTTGTTTCTGTGCAATCATTCGAATGACTTTGCCTACTCCAACGTGGTAGATTCCTTCATTTAGCTCTACCTCTTCTTCCCCAATGTATAATGGCGCGAAGCCAGGGAAATCGGTTAGCACACTTTGCTCAGTGAAGAGCATGGATGGATGGTCAGGCCCACCAATACGGGGGTTTTTTGTGCGATAAGGCAGGTTATTTACACTAAACCCCTCTAAAAACACCAACGCTTCCGGTTTTAATAAAGCTTGGATTCTAGGATAGTACTGCGCTTTTAGTGCAGGTGGAAAGTGGGCATAAATCAATCCTACTGCATCAAAACTGTGTTCCGGCTCGTCAAGAATCGTGCAATCACCGAGGCGATAGTCTAGATTCTCTGGAGAAATATCATTGGTTTTAGCTAGTTTTAGTGCCTTCCGCATGGCCTGTTCACTTGGATCAAATGCGGTAACAGTAAAGCCAAGGCTAGCAGCATAAACGGCATTTCTGCCTTCTCCTTCTGCAGGCATAAGTAAGGAAGCTCTTTCGGGAAGTAATGCGCTCGAATATTGGTTCAAGCAGTGCTTGAAGAAAACATTGGGCTCTGTTCCATACGCATATTCACTGGCGGCGTATCGCTGGTTCCAGAAATCAATCAACCAGAAACCTCCTTAGCACGCATCTTATGACAGGGGCACTGACCTGAAAAATGCTGACATAATTCGTCATCAGGTGCTTTTGAAAAGCGAGCTTTGCAGGGACCACGACCATGATGTATCATTAAATGGGATAGATCGGTCCAGCTTTCTTGAGGGAACAAGGCCATAAGATCCCGCTCAATTTTATCGGTGTTGTTTTTCTCGCGGGTGAGTCCAAATCGGTTCGAGAAGCGTTTTACATGCGTATCAACCACGACACCAGCATTGATATTAAAGGCATTACCTAATACTACGTTAGCTGTTTTTCGGGCTGCTCCTCGAAGGCTCAGCAAATCATCCATATTTTGTGGTACCTCCCCATTGAAATCAGACATAATACGTTGGGAGGCTTCTTTGAGTGACTTGGCTTTATTTCGGTAAAAGCCGGTTGTTTTAACCAGTTTTTCAAGCTCTTCTAATGGAGCTTGAGCCATGAGTTCGGCGGTAGGGTAACTTTCAAATAACGCTGGTGTAACCATATTGACTCGAACATCGGTACATTGAGCACTTAAAATGGTAGCCATTAATAATTCGAATGCATTTCTATGGTCTAGTTCACAATGTGGATTAGGATATTTGGAGTAGAGAATACGTAGGATTTCAGCAGCTCGTTCTTTTTGCTTCTTCGATTTACGAGGAAGCTTAGGGACTTTACTGGTCGATGTATCTTTCATGCGCTCAAAATAAAAAATCCTGAGCTATTTTTTTACCGTTATCAACCCTTCTATAAAGGTAGCTGTATCTTGGAGGGTTTGCTCAAAAGGAATGGGTTCCCAACCGAAGACTTCTTTAGTTACCGAGTTGTCAGCATATACTTTCATGCCTAAAAAGCCCAACATTCCGGCAGCTTCGCGGTCAAAAAAGGACAAAAATTTCAGCAATATATTTGGGGCGAGTCGTGTACTTGGGCCGGTATAACCTAGT
>Ga0233432_10003120_pt1 | contig 15124 bp, 7 predicted proteins | sample SI_122_August201_6_FD_179870 | JGI IMG/M metagenome (GOLD analysis project Ga0233432, IMG submission 179870) | Seawater microbial communities from Saanich Inlet, British Columbia, Canada - SI_122_August2016_10_MG | ecosystem: Environmental > Aquatic > Marine > Inlet | place: Canada: British...
TCATAGAGGTGTGGGTTCGACTCCCGCCACCTCCACCATTTTAACCTTATCACTAACAATAAGTTATCGGATTATCGTAGCCTGCCTCTTTAAAAAACCGGCCGAGGGTCAATTTGTCGGTATCAATTATTAGTTCTTTTGTATGGACCAAGGGGCCCCAGGATCCGCTTGTCCCCTGGCGAAAGGGATACTCCCCTGTCATTAGTCCATAGCGGGATGGCGTACAAACCGCCGAGGGCGAATGCGCGTCGAGGAAGCTACGGCCTTCCTTCGCTAGTCGATCTATATTAGGTGACTGCACCTTGGTGGCTCCGTAGCAACTCAAGTCGCCATAACCGAGATCATCCACGTAGATTAGCACTACATTGGGTTGCTCGGCAGCCACAGCCAATGTCGACAGACTCAATAGAAATAAAATAAATTTCTTCATCCTCATCGTTGCTTAATCGTTGCCTTGAACTGATCGAATTCCGCTTTTAGTTCGCTCACGGTCTCCGGATAAAGGTAAGCCAAATCCCAGCGCTCCGCAGGGTCCGCTTCGAGGTCGTATAACTCGTAGTTGTTCGTCCCGAAGTCCATCAGGTATCGGTGTGGCTGCTCGGGCTTTCGTCCCGGGAGAAGGAGCTTCCACTTTCCGCTGCGGATCCCTACCGGAAGACCATTGCTGGCCTGGCTATAGATGTAGGACGTTCGGTTTCCTACAGTAGACCTTCCCGCGATCAAATCCGTCTGATCGACTCCGTCAATGAGGCGATCGCTCGGAAGGTCGTATCCGGTCAGGGCTGCAAAGGTAGGGAAAAAATCGAGCGAAGCGAAGAGCGCGTCGGAAACTTGGCCTGCCGGAGCTTTGCCCGGCCAACGAATAATGCAGGGCACGCGCGATCCCCCCTCGTAAGCGGAGCCCTTTCCACCGCGCAATCCTCCTGAGCTTCCCCAAAAGATGGAGTCCTTTTCCTGATACCATCCCTCTACGTGTTTCGCCGCTACCCCTTCTAAAAGTCCCATTTTATCCAAATAGTACCGAGGCTGGTTCCAAGGACCATTATCGGAGGTAAAAATGACCAAGGTACTTTCCCTTAGTCCCAGCGCGTCGAGCGAATCCAGCAAACGCCCGGTTTCGAAGTCAAACTCCTCAACCACGTCTCCGTAGAGGCCTCCCGCTGAAGTTCCCTCGAAGGCAGGCGAGGCGTCGATGACAGTATGCATCATCGTGTGAGCCATGTGGAGGAAGAATGGTTTGGCGGGATTGCGATGATTCCGCAAATAGTCGATCGCCTTATCGGTATAGAGTCGGGTGAGGATGCTCATATCCTTCGTTTCGCCAGCTCGCTCGTTGTTTTCGTGAAAACGAACCACCCCACCATCGTTGGCTCCCAAGGTGCCATAGTAATAGTCGAAACCCTGAGCCAGAGGCATTCGGTCGAAGATCTCCTTTCGGTTCGATGTATTCCACTTTCCGATACAAATGGTTTCGTAACCAACAGACCGGAGACCTTCCGCAATAGTAATCTCCGCTGCCGGCATGCTATTACCCATGCTTCGCTGCGGGTCCCGTCCGGTCCAAAGAGCCGAACGAGACGGAGCACAAGTGGGCTGGGCATAAAATTGAGTGAAGCGAGTCCCCTCCTCTGCCAACTGATTAAGACGTGGCGTATTTATCAACTTATTGCCATAACAACCCACATCTCCGTACCCTTGGTCGTCGGTAAATATGATTAAAACATTAGGGCGCTCTGCGGCCAAGCACGCTGCACTGATTAAAACACTAAGAAGTTTGAGCACGATTCGTTTCATGAGTTTCGTTGTTTAGTCCGGCAAATTGCCATTGGCGTTTATTGACTTATTTTCAGATATTAGGGCCCGGCTAAAATAACCATCTAACAGCGAAGAAAAGCGTAAACGAGGTTCATGGATTGGGAAAAGAGAATCTAGGGTCGCTTTGACAGATTTTTCGGCAAGCCCGTGCCGGGAGGTGGAGGTGTTCTTAGCAGATCGACCATGGCTTCCCCGGGAGCTTCTTCCTTTGCCCAGCCTCGATGCTCGCATTAGTATTGTGTGTTTGATACCTGAATGGACCCACGATGGTGCACATATCTTTCTTGATGGTAGATAGTGCTAGAAAAGTTAAATGCCTTGCAGGCAGTTGAATATTCAATGAATCAGTTTGTTGGATAAGAGGCAGGTCTCCCGCACAGCGCCAACGTGCTTTATTTTTAAAATCATTTTTATTTCTACCTATGCAATCCTACTATATCTGGCCTTTTTTAGCGGCTGTAATCTACGCATTGGCGGCGATTTTGACTAAGCGTGCATTAGCAGAGGGTTGTGGTGTGATGCGTTTTACCGTTCTCTGCAATGCTACCTTCTTTGTCTCTTTTTTGATACCGGCAGCTGTTGTTTGGCAGCCTATTCATTGGGGGCAGATAGGGTGGCCTGCACTGGGTGGGTTGCTGTTTTTTCTTGGTCAAATTCTTACAGTGGCCGCAATTCGTGTTGGAGATGTCTCTATTCAATCACCTTTGATGGGATCAAAAGTTATTTTTGTAGCACTGATTTCATTAGGGACTGGTGCGGAATCCGTCGTGCCAGGAGTCTGGTTGGGTGCCGCCTTAACAGCAGTCGCAGTTTTTCTTCTCGGCTATTCAAGCTGGGATTCTAGTCGCCGAACATGGATTGGCGTGGGCCTAGCACTGGTAAGCTCGCTTGCTTTTGCCGCCAGCGATGTGTTAACAATTGCCAAGGCGTCAGGCAGTGGAGTTGAGAATTATCTCGCAATTGTTATGGGAGTTCAGCTGTTGCTTTCATTGGTATTAATCCCCTTATTCAGAGAGAAGGTCAGGGATATTCCAAGAAATGCTTGGGCATGGCTGGCTGCAGCTAGCGGTCTGATGGCGCTGCAAGCGGTCATCCTCAATGTAGCGCTCGGTCATTTCAAACATGCTACCAGCTTCAATGTCATATACGGATCGCGCGGATTGTGGAGTATACTCCTAATCTGGGGCTTTGGGCACTTGGTCGCTAATAGAGAGCTGCAAGGCGACCATCACGTTTTCATCAGGCGAGTGACTGGTGCTACTCTTTTACTCGTCGCTGTATTTATGATACTGACAGGTAGTGCTAGCTGATATGAAGCGAGGGGACGTATACATTTTAATTATCAGATCCAGCTCACATCCAGAGAATTCATCATCGCATAGATGAGTTTGCAGGTATAATTTAATATCTGGTCAGTGTGAAATCCAGTCCAGCCTTCTTTTTGTTGATGGGAAATTGCTCCGCCATCTTCGCTCCGCTACGTCAATTGTTCCGACTGGATTCGGAGGGGAGGTTGATAGGAAGTGAAATGTCTGTATACACATCGTAATTAAAGGTGCTTATTGAGGCGAGTGACCTAAACATAGATTATGATGGATTTTTCCCACAAGCTCTCTCGATCCTGCCAAATCAGCTTATTACTCGCGATATCCACTGTCTTTTGGGGGAGCGTTATCGCGGCACCGCGCCCTAATATCATCCTCGTCATGGCCGACGACATGGGCTGGGGCGATGTGAGCTACAATAGCAACACCGTCAGCTATCCCAATAACACCACCCTCTACCCGGTGAGAGCCGGTCAGCCTCACGAGGATCGAGGTTGGATTCACACGCCGGTCATGGACAGCATGGCAGCCAACGGAGTACGCTTTGATCGATTCTATTCCACCTCTGCCGTCTGCTCGCCCACTCGTTTCAGTTGCCTGACGGGGCGCCACCCGGTTCGAGGTGGCATTGGTGGTGCGAATACTGGCCGTCTCGACTTCGACGAAACTGCGCTCTCCGAAGTTCTTTCAGCCGAGGGGTATGCGACTGCTCACATGGGAAAGTGGCATCTTGGCATCCTGACCACGGAGAGACTCGATGGCAACAAAGGTGGCCTGCCCGATCATTTCGCGCGCTATAGCGGCCCATGGCACCACAGCTACGACACCGTGTTTGCCACGGAATCCAAAGTGCCGACTTATAACCCTTATGGAAACTTCGACTATGACGGCGAAATGAATTTCACGAATGCTAACCTCTATAATGACCATGGTACACGTTACTGGAAACTCCCCTACAGCGGCGACGAGATCTCTGGCGAAGGCACTCCAGTGGTTCCTGATGCACTACATACCATTGCCACCAACTACGACACTCAGGATTATAACGGCGACGATTCGCAAATACTCGTTAATCGTGCCATTCCTTTCATGCAAGATGCTGTCGCCGATAACAAACCCTTCTTTCTGGTACTTTGGTTCCACACTCCACATAAACCGGTTAAAGATAAAGACGATCCCACTGCGTCTGCCAACTCGCAGGCTGGTCTCAAAAATTCGATTGAAGGCATGGATGCTGCCATTGGTCGTTTGCGAGCCGAGCTCGATACGCTCGGAGTGCGCGGCAACACGATGCTCTGGTTGACCAGTGACAACGGCCCTGAGAATGGCATCGATTCGCCTACGGATGAATCGAACAATGAAGCTGACAAAATTTACCAACGCCCCATCCGTTCTGGCCGCTATCTAGACCGCAAAGGCTCACTCTACGAAGGAGGTGTCATCGTGCCTGGTATCCTCGAATGGCCCAACGTCATCACGACCGGCAGCTCAACTGATATGCCTGCTGTTACGACAGATTATTACCCCACCATCCTCGATTACCTCCAACTGACCGTGCCGAATCAAAAACCGCTCGATGGCATCTCACTTCGTCCAGCGATCGAAGGAACTAGTCATACACGCTCCAAGCCCGTTATTTTCAGGCTCGGTGGCGACACCGCACTAAGGACCAATCAATATAAACTGGTAAATCAGAATATTGGCAATGACGTGTCTGGTGAGCTGCGCCTCTATGATATGGTCAACATTGCCGCTGGCGAGGAACCCGAGCAAACACCGCTCGCCACCGCCTCGGATTACACAACGAAATCACAAGCGATTCAAGACCTCTATACTTCGTTGAAGGCCGAGCATGATACACTGCTCGCATCGGTCAACAATGACACCAACTACATCCATAGCTCACAGCCAACCATCAAACTCAGTACTGATAGCAACACAGTAATCGCTCCATTTACAGTCACAGCCACCTTCAACGAGAGTGTCAGCCAGTTAAATGCAAACGAATTTGTGGTTAGTAATGGCACACCCTCCGGTCTCTCCGGCAGCGGCACCACATGGACCGTTCTCGTGACACCGATTTTAAACGGCCCTGTCACTGTTGATCTACCATCTGGAGCAGTGATTGATGTTGACGGAAACATCAACCCCTCCTCGAGTCAGTTAAGCGTCAATTACACTGGCAATTCGTCACCAAGTGTAACACTCACGACACTGAGCGATCCGGTTACATCCAGCTTCGTTGTGACCGCTACCTTCAACGAAGACGTTACCGGATTGATCGCGGACGACTTTGATGTCACCAACGGCACGGTCTCAGGTCTGAGTGGCGGTCCCGCGACCTACACCGTTACCATCAATCCAACAGCGGCTGGTAACGTATCGGTTTCTCTTCCTGCCTCATCCGCAGAGGACGGCGATACCAATGGCAACAACGCCTCAAATCAACTCGCCCTTCTTTATCAAACAGGTCCCACACCGGCAGCCACCCTGACAGGTGTGGCGACCACCACTGGATCCTATTCGGTTTCCATCGCATTCAGTGAAAGCGTCACAGGCCTGAGTGACTCGGACTTCGCCGTGAGTAATGGTAGCGCCTCCAGCCTGTCGGGCAGCGGCGCAAGCTATTCGGTGCTAATCACACCTGCTCTAGACGGGGATGTCACCGTTACTTTGCCCGCCAACACAGCGAGCACCCCGGATGATAGCCAAGGCAATACCGTTTCCAATGCACTGACCACTCTATACTCTACCGTTGGAGGAGGTGACGGCGGCGTCATTCATGAAGCGACGTTGACCGTAGGAGGTGGTAAAACGGTTGATAGTGATAATCTTGTTCCAGCACATGGATCCAATAATCAGGATAAATTTAATACCTCTGATGGAGCCCCGTATACTTCGACGTCCTTTGTTCGTGGCAGCAGTAATTCTGCACGTAAAGTTCGAGCTTTTGTGAATTTCGATTTATCGGAACTCGCTGGTCAACCAGTGACCGCGGCGACCCTAGCCTTTAATGGTTATTCTTTGAATGGTAGTATCAACACGCATCTACAGGTAGTTGCCTTAGCCTCTGATTGGGTAGAAAGCGGCGACCCCAAACCGACATACAGCCATAATTCCTTCGGTAGCGTGATTGACGGGGGCGATATTTCAACCGGACGTGACGCAAATGGAGCCAAAGATTATAGCATCGATATCACAACGATGGTGCAAAATTGGAATAACGGGACATGGCCGAATTATGGTCTGCGTTTTCAACTTTCCGACCATAGCGTGAACAATGGACTTGGTATTCAACCCTCTGGGGAAGGTTCAATCAGTCTTGTCGTTGAGAGTGCTCCGCTCTTCATCACAGACTCTTTCATGCCTGATTCTGACGAGTTTACGATCGAATGGAACTCGGCGGCTGGACTTACCTATGGTATTGAGGCGAGCCCTAATTTGACAGCCCCATGGGAACCCATCATGAGTGTCCCTGGATCTAATTCCAGCACAAGTAGTTACACCATTCCTTCAGCAACGGGTGGCTTGAATAGACGTTTTTTCCGTGTGGTCTATCCGGTGCCTGAGGTTGCTGAATGAATTTGATCACCTCATCAAAACCACCCTGGCATCTATCCTTATTTTATGTTGATAGGAAATCCCAAGGTTCCGCAGTTGAAGCAATTGTATAGCATATATTGATGGAGGCTGTATTTTATTTATTGATCGTATCGATGCTCCCACGCTACGTTCCTGAAGAGTAGTCAGCTCGTGGCATTCGTCCGCTCGAGCACGATGTGCTCGGAGCGGTAGTACAGAAAGATACACGCGAGGGCCGCCGCACACAAGAGATGCCATATAGCACGTGCCTGGAATATTGTGTCGGGGCCGGCTAGCGTCTGCGGGACGGTCGTGTCTCCAGTTGGCCTCTGATCCCAATGGTCCGATTTGATTCGGGGGTAGTTTAAAGGTTGACGTAGCGGTATCACGTTGGGATTCCCGTTCGACTGTTTTCTGGCGTATGCCGGTTCATGGCAGCTAACCAATTAAATCTTAGTTCAATGGTCCTAGAGTACTGGTTGCCCCAAACGTTGTTGATAGGAAATTCAATTGTTCCGATTTGATGTAGGTTGATCGGCTATCATCCGAATAAGCCACGTCGTTGGAGCTTTCATTTTGGGCTTTAGCTTGTGAAGATGAAGTAGTCATTTTAGGTCCGGACGTAAAGTTCGCCGGCAGCAATACCGCGATGAGCAAAGATTAGATAGTTTATGAACCAAAAATAGAAGGGCAAATCCTGACTACTGACGTACTAGCTGTCGGGTGCAATGAATCTTGTTCGATTTTTTAATTATTGGAATTCAGGAAGTCCGATAGCAGGTAAAAAGCATTTCTATACGGCTCAAAATGATCGAGTACATCCAACGCAACATCGGCCAACGCTTTACGCTCAAAGAGCTCGCGGCCAACGCAAATATGAGTCCCAACTATTTCGGAGCCCTCTTCTTAAAACGCTTCAACAGTACTCCGATCGACTATTTCAATCGCCTCAAAAACCAACGCGCCTGCGAACTGCTCACCACAACAGCACTTCCCGTAGGTTTAATAAGCGAGCAACTCGGCTACGCCGATTCCCTCTACTTCTCCCGCCTCTTCAAAAAGATTATGGGCGTATTTCCCCGTGGATGCAGGAAAGCGTAAAAGTGCTCCAAACCAATCACTCGCTCAAGTTCGCAATACCGGGTGTAGCTGTCATGAAATCGAATGTGTCTGAATCCTCAGGCAATCGGCCATAGGAAGTATCTGTAGTTTGAGCATCGAACTCGACTCGATCCAGCACGACATTCAAATTCGCATCCGTATCCACAATCAGGATCTCCTCCCCACTGGCTGAGAGCTTGAAGTTAGCGTGAAGACCTTCCGTGTCTGAACCATCATCGTCCGCCCAGACAATCAGATAGCCGTTAGCGGAGATAGTGGTTCCTTGGGGAATCTCCCACTTCCTTGGATTGTCCGCGTTATCGGTGAGGAACATACCAGACATATCCAATTCCTCTGCGGAAAGATTCTTCAATTCGATCCAATCATCATAATCGCCCTGCGGGTCGACCAGTGTGGAATCATTTGATGCCATAAACTCGTTTATCACGACCGAAGTCTCTACCGCATCTGTAGTTAGCACCTCAAACTTAAGCGGCTTCGACTCGGCACGTGCGGGTAAGTAACTCACCGTCTTATCGCTATTTCCAGAAATCGCCTCCACGTAGTAGCATATCTTCTGCCCGGCCTGATAACCCGCAGTCACACCCCCGTACACGCCATCACCGGCAGCTCCGTCGTCGTGTAAACCATCGTCGAGCATCGCAACATCGGTGTATCCTCCCGCGTCTCCTACGCGGTAATACAAACGAACAGAACCAACTCCTTCAGATTCATGTTGGCTGATCGACGCCGCAATAGAAGCTGGCTCTCCTGCAGTCGGTACCTCAAGCAGGTTTATGCTGCTTATGTTAGGTCCCGTTTTCGAAATATCCGCGTGTCCTCGCAAATAGTCATAGCGACTTTGGATGTGTGATTTCAAAGCAACGATGTCAGAACTGAACAAGCTGAAAGAGAATCCTCTCTTCGGATCATTTTCTAGTTCATCCGAAATGACAGCCCGATAGGATTCGATAAGCGCATTCATGTAATCTGGATTGAAACGCTCATCTAAAATCGTCCTCAAGTGAGCACAGTAGCGCTGCTTCAATTCCGGATTGCTTAGGAACTTATCAATCACAGGACGGTTTGCATTCCCCAAGCCCTCGAAGGGACTAAGGGAAGATTGCGCCACGGTAAATGCCTCATTCCCATCGTGCTCTATGGGATGTAGGCGCCCCCCTTCTGGATCATAGTAGATCTGGTAGTCAGCCCCTTTGTGCCAATAGCTATCATCATCGGTAAAAATATTTTCCGCAGCCAAAAACCAAAGCCATTCATCGACTGCAAAAATTGTATCCATAGTTTCACGATATCCACTGTCTGAATTGTTCGTTTCGTCTAAAAACTTAGCTGCAGCGATCAGATTGGACCAGGCGACTCCTGTACCATCCTTCTTCAACTCGTAGAACCCTTCGTAGTCACTCGCATTATCGCCAAGGTAGCCTAAGGCCTTGTCAGCAGTGTCCCACTGCCCCCCACCTCCACCACCAGGACCTCCACCACCAGGGCCACCACCAGGGCCGCCACCACCAGGACCTCCACCACCAGGGCCGCCGTTTTCGCCTCCTCCAGCACCCGTTCCACTTGGCGCTTTCCAACGGTCTCCGTCCGCATCATCAAACCACGTTTCAAGTAAGGTCTTATCCTGTTGTTGGGCATTCGAATAGAGTCCCCAATTTTCCCCATTGATCTTAATCTTAATGAACCCTGCACTCGGAGTGATACAGTACTCTTTAATCGAATTAAAATAGAGAGCCTCTCTCATCAACGTTTCATCGTCGAAGGCATTGTTGAAGTTGAAATCATCGAAACCCATTATTTCCAAATCGGCATCGCCGTACTCCATATCGATCGCGATTGATTTTTTCTCTCCACTTCGAGTATAGGAAGTATTACCTTTATAACGTATCCCGATTTGTGGATACTCGAATCCATCATAGCTAACATCTCCGGCCAGGAAACTCGCATCGGCATAATTTCCTGCCAATATTGTACTCCAATCTGACTCGGCAAATTCGATACTAATCGTTTGCAGAAAAAACGGATCATAAAAACCCGGAATATTACGAGCTCGATAAAAAACAGTTTCACCATCGAAAGAAACAGAAATCGGGCCATGATCTGAATAAACCGAGGTCATCTCTGGGATCCGGTCCCAAGCCACCAAGTTTTGGGAGGTCTCAAGTACCCAAGCGTCGTCTTTATCCCCAATAACTTGCAAATCGATTGCATCATCATCGATCTCTATTTCTAATACACCGACAACATCACCATCAGCCCATAATTGAACCACCCCAAACAACACCAACCAGCAACTCGCCATTTTCATAGCATCACCACGCCTCATTCGTATATTATTTTTAATTACACTTATCATTTTGAATTCCCAAATTTAGGACCTTTCTCCCACCGTTGATTCGAGCTCCAAACAAATACGAAACAGATTCTTTTTCCGCTTCAGGCTTTCTTCCTTAAAGAAGTGAATCGCTTTGCGTGCGGACCAGGAGTCCGTCACTCCATCTCTAAACGTTTCGAGGTCAGACAAGCCTGAATTCAGATGACCGGACACGTCTCCACTAACTAATCAATACGTTCTTCGAGTTCGATCACTCGTCTCATTTCCTGCCAAACACTATCCACCCATACGTTCGATTTCTTCAGAGCGATGGTCCACCCGATTAAAGAGTATTTTTCAAAATTACAGAAGTTTGCCCTCTGCCCATAATCATTACGAATTAAAGGTTAAGAAAGTTTCTTTTTTTTCGATAAATTTTCAGGCTTCTCGTAGCGATCTTCGGTTTGATTGCGTTGGCTTTCGAGAAGACTCTGCTTGTGCCGGTATTGGGCTAATCGCGTATGAAAATTCTAGTTGTGGAAGATGATGGGAAGTTGTCGGATTTTATCCAAAAGGGTTGATAGGAAATTGCTCCGCCATCTTCGCTCCGCTACGTCAATTGTCCCGATTTGATTCGGAGGGGTTGTTGATAGGTGTCGCAATTGCTAGATCTTTGAATCGTCAAGGTAATGCTACTCTCCAATATGAAGATTGGGTTTGTGCAGGTAACTATAGCTGCAAACGGCATAGATGCTTCATGTTTTAGATTATTTAGAATCTTGCAATTAGACTCGCATGTCGCTACGTTAATGACATCCAGAGGGGCATGCACTTGGTCTTTAATAGACTACCAGTTTACATTCGCGTTTCAGTAGGCCTGAGTTGTTTTTTATCGTCTGCTGCCCTGGCTGACCAGGCGGCAGATCTAGTGTCAATATCGAGTCGCTACAAGGGTATCGTTATGGGTGGCGCTCCGAGTAACGACAACGCTGTCGCGGGGTATCTCTCGCTCCTGAGCGGCAGCGGGCGCTTTACAGACATCAGTTACGGCGCTACTGATCGGGATTCCGGATTTGATGTTGCGGTGCACCTGGAGCGCACTCGTTATATGGCTCAGGCATATGTAAGGACTGGCGGGTCATACAATGGTGACGCTGATCTGCGCAGTAAGATCTTTTCTTGTATCAGCGGCTGGTTGAATGGCACGCCCAGCAATGTCAACTGGTGGTGGGGTACGATTGGCTGGCCGAAAACATCCTCTGAGATAGGAGTGCTAATGAAGGAGGCCCTGACGACTCACAATACTGGTCTGCGGAGCAGTCTGGTCTCATACCTGATATCATCCAGCTGGAGCAAAATCGTTAACCAAGCAGGTGCCAATGCTACCGACGTGCAACTGGTGGGACTGGCAGCCGGAGCAATATCCGATGATTATTCCCTCTGTTCCACGGTTGTGAATTCAATGCTTTCCACAGTCGCATACAAGTCAGGCAATAATGACGGTATGATGACGGATGCTTCATTTACTCAGCACAATATACACGGGCGGCAGCTGTATCATAACGGATACGCCAATGTTTACCTGTTTGGCTTTATCAACATTGCGAACGTCGTAAAGGGTTCCAGTCTCCAGGTTCCTTCCTCAAAGGACGCTCTGATTGAAGACTTCTTTCTCAACGGCATCCAGAATCTGATCTATGGACCACACTATAGTGATGTTCTGGTATCTGGTCGGGGATTTGCCGGGAATCCTAACTCGATGCCTAATTCAGCGAGATGGCGCTGGCCGCTGGAAGCTTTCATCGCTTACGCACCGTCAAGAAAAGCGGAGCTGGAAGTCCTTCATGATCGGATGATGGGGGTTACAAGCGAAACGACAGTCGCAAATAAGATGTTTTGGCATACTGACTTCATGACCCATATACGTCCCACCTACTACACGAGCGTCAGAGGAACATCAAATCGCACGGTAGGGAACGAGTCGCTCAAAGGTGCAGGCAAGTTAAGCTACCACATGGGTGATGGTGTGAATATGGTTCTGCATCATGGCGACGAGTATGCCACAATCCTTCCTGTATGGAATTGGCGTCGACTGCCCGGAACGACTATAGAGCAGCGCACCGATGCTCTGCCACTTGTCGAAGGCGGAACCGGCGGTGCCGGCGGAACAAGCTATGCCGGTGGAGTATCGGATGGTAGATATGGTGCATATGGTTTCATCTTCAACGAAAACGGGAGTCATAACAGTAATGTAGACGCATATAAAGCCCATTTCTTTTTTGATGATGAGTTTGTCGCCTTGGGAGCGGGCGTATCGGCACCTGGTGCGGCTAACTCCGTAGTCACGACAATCAACCAGACTTTGCATAAGAGCAATTTCACGGTGGGCGGCAGTTCTCCACAACAGGCCTATTCCGGAGGGCAGGCCGTGCTGGCCGAAAACGATTGGGTACACCACTACGATATCGGCTATATGATGTTAGGTCATTACGGCACCGCTTCCGCAAGTGTAGCTGTACAACAGGGCCGCTGCAGCGATATAGGTGACGGGCTAAGTACCGACTTGCTGAGCGAAAGTGTGTTCAGCGTCGGAATTGACCATGGCAAAGGCTTTAGCGGCAAGAACTATGCGTACGTAGTCGTGCCGGGTGTAAGTGTTTCGCAGATGGATAGCTATGCGGCCGATAAACCCGTTCGTATACTCTCCAATTCGACAACTGTCCAGGCAGTGCATCATGATGACCTGGATATGACCGGTGCTGCATTCTATAGCTCAGGCAGTTTTACAATGGCTGATGGAACCACTCTTACCAGCGATAAGGCGGTATGCCTGCTTGTGAGGAAGGTCGGGGCCTTTGTCTTGATATCAGCAGCAAATCCGCAGTATCAGGCACTGACAGTTAAGGTCACAATGGAGGATATGCTGTCAGGAGACGGCGTGATCTTCGACGAATCTACCGGGATCTCAACTGTTACGATCAGCCTTGCCGGCGGAAATGACAGTGGTGATACAGTAACTGTCGCTCTGAGCGATTTGTCTTCCGGAACTGGTCAGGGCGAGGTGTTTAACGGTTCGTTTGAATACGGTCTTGCTGGCTGGGGCAACTGGAACAGTCCAACCATTGCCGGCGATGCAGTCGACGGCAGTTCTGCCCTGAAAATGTTCGATGCCGGTTCCGCGAACCAGATGGTAACCGTGGCTCCTAATACCACCTATACCGTCTCCGCCTATGTAAAAATCAGTGATGGCGCAAAACGATTAGTTTTCGGTGTAAATGATGGCGATGATAACCCGCTTCAGTTGATGGACGTGTTCAATACGTCATACAGTCTAAAGAGTCATACTTTTACCACCGATGCGAATACGACCTCGGTTAAGGTATGGTTCTGGCAGCCGCCAAGTGATGGGGCTTCTGCATATATCGATAATGTACAGATGACAAGCGGGCCACCCGATACCACACCGCCGACACCTGATCCGGCATCATTCTCGTCAGCGCCCGCAGCTACGAGTGATACTGTCATTACAATGACAGCGACACTGGGAACGGATGCATCTGGAACCGTTGAATATCTATTTGCTGAGACGACTGGCAGGGCAGGGGCCACTGACGGCACCTGGCAGACGAGCCGGATTTATACGGATTCCGGGCTCTCACCCGAGACGACTTATGCTTTTACGGTCCAGATGCGCGACGGCGAGGGCAATGTAGGTACAGCTTCAGCAACGAAAAGCGCCACAACAGACGCTAGCGGCATTGCAGTGCCAAATGTGGTGGGTCTGACCGAGACAGCAGCAGCGGCTGCAATGAAAACGGTGAACCTGCGGATGCGCGCTGCCGGTGAAGTGAGTTCGACTGTACTTCCTGCCGTTGTAATCAGCCAGAACCCGGCCTCCGGCGCTATCGCATCCGAGAGTGACCTGATCAATGTCGTGATCTCGCTCGGACCAAATACGACGGTCGACACAGACGGCGACGGAATCAGCGATAGCAATGAAGTGCTGGCTGGAACAGATCATACGGACAGAAGCGTCAATCTCCGCATAAAGGCCATACAGGAAGACTCTAGGCTGGGCCTTCGGTTTAATACTTCGCCTTTACGCAAGTACAGGCTTTTATATTGCACGAATCTGCACGAAGGTGTGTGGCTGACTGCGGAAGAGCAGGAGGACCAACTTGGCAACGGTGAAGAACTGCTGCTGATGGGTGACAAGATCAGTCAACAAAGGTTCTATAAAGTTGAAGCCCTCCAGCCAGAGTAGGGCTAGAGTCAGGAATCAGGGGGGCAGTATGCAGGTTTCTCAAACCCCAGAAATGCAAGAATTAGGAAGGTGAATATTGATGATAAATAGTCGGATCAGCACTGTTGCTGTAAGCGCTGGTCGTTAGGAAATTCTATTGTTCCGATTTGATTCGGAGGGGTTGCTGATAGGAAAAATTGTTTTGAAGTGGAGTTTGAGCTGACCATCGATGATGAAACGCAGGTGCTGGGTCCTGGAACTGTGACTCAGATCCCCGGAAATGCTGTCCATTCCGGAAAAGCACTGACCGACTGCCGCATCCTCGATGTATTTGCCCCGGTAAGGGAGGATTACCGCTAGAGATTGGAAGGCTAACTGTTCGTCAGTTTCTCGATCAAAAACGCTTCGAAGCTTCCGTAGCGAGTTTCAGGATGTTCAGGAGAAACCACCGAGCATTCTATGCCGAGCTTCTTCATGGCTTTTTGCAGGTGCAGCCCCAGTTTTACATGATGAACCCAAACTCCTACTTGTGTTTCTCGAGTTACGAACAGGTTTCCTCGCGTGTAGTTCATGTAAACGGGAACGTCATCTTTTGTTAGGTGATTGATGGGTGATGCATCCTCCATGAGTTCCTGCACATGCGGATCGTTCCATTCCGTCGCATCGGTAACAGCAAACATGGGGAAGTGGGCTTCTCCGTTTGGCAGGTCGGGGACATTGAAG
>Ga0233432_10003124_pt1 | contig 15120 bp, 13 predicted proteins | sample SI_122_August201_6_FD_179870 | JGI IMG/M metagenome (GOLD analysis project Ga0233432, IMG submission 179870) | Seawater microbial communities from Saanich Inlet, British Columbia, Canada - SI_122_August2016_10_MG | ecosystem: Environmental > Aquatic > Marine > Inlet | place: Canada: British...
CCCAAAATATACACAATACCCGCCCACGCGGCAAATTCTGCCGCAGCAAATTACCTCTAGGCCCCAAACGTTACTGTTTATCAACGCTGACATAGTATCCTGAACAACGTAGCAATTAGCGGGCCAAGATGAAAAAATCAGCGTAACCTCATGATAGTCTTTTGTTTACCCAAATAAAAACGCTTCTCTCTCAACACGCCGGACCCGAATACCCGAATAATCCGAAAATAGTTCGATTTGACACCAAATCCTCACATTAATCCCCACCATTCTGGCAACCCATCCAACTCGTCACTCAAACGCCCAAGCGACAACCGACCCGAACGCCTCCGCGTCCGTCCCATGAAACAGCCCATCACCTTCGCCTGCGTGGGGACCGACACTCCGAATTCCCGCATTCAATCCCGCCACTACATCCGACAGACTATCGCCAATCATATAGCACGCCGTTTTCTCCAATTCATAGTTTTTAATCATCTCAAGCTCGAACCGCGGGCTCGGCTTTTGATATGTATCGCTGCTCGGTCGAGCGGGATCATCTGCAGCAATACAGATATCGTCGAAAAACTCCGTATCGATCGACTCCAAGCCCAACTGTCGTGCCGCTCCCAACTGACTATGCACTGCAACCGTTACCACTCGAAGGCGCTCCATACCCATCGCTTTCGGCCTAGCGACCGTATCGTCACTCGAGTCATCACCCATCAATACAATCGGATAATTCCCCTGCCTGAATACCGAGCGCATTGCTCGATCAATCGTCGAAGCTGCATTTCGAGCAACGATGAGGATACTATCGTTCGACATATCGCGAATCTATTCTCTAATTCGGCTGAAGGCAAAACCAAACCAACCTTGACTCCCGATTATCCAAATATTGCTTTCCACTCGAAAATCGCTCACCTATAATCCTTCTCCAGTAGCAGCAATCCAGAGCAGCACGATTATGCCCAATCGACCGAACATCCACACAGCCCAAATCAAAGACGTTCGTTTCGGCGAAAACGTCACTATCGTCGAACCTGTAAACCTTTACGGTTGCTCTATCGGAGACGACGCGTTCGTAGGGCCATTCGTCGAGATCCAAGCGGACTCCAAAATCGGCCCAAAAACGCGCGTCCAATCCCACACTTTCATTTGCGAATTCGTCGCTATCGGCAGCGATTGCTTTATCGGCCACGGCGTCATGTTCATCAATGACCGCTTCGAAAACGGAGGCCCAGCGCCTCGCGACCGCTCCCTCCTAACGCCAACCAAGATCGGCAACCAAGTCTCTATCGGCAGCAACGCCACCATTCTTCCCGTATCGATCTGCGATCGCGTCGTCATCGGTGCCGGCGCAGTAGTAACCAAAGACATCGACCAACCCGGAACCTACGCGGGAAATCCCGCGAGAAAACTAAGAGATTTAGACTAGCCAAAACACTCGTAATCCGCTCATTCCATCCATTCGCTAATTTTGGTAAATGAAAGTTCCCTACAATGACCTGCTCGATCAGCACACTCCAATCTTGCCGCAAATCAACACGGCTATCCAATCGGTTCTGTCCTCCAGCCAATTCATTGGCAACGACGGTAACCCGTTCGTCCAGAAATTCGAATCCGCATTCGCGGCATTCGCCAGAGCCCAACACTGTATCGGCTGCTCCAACGGCACCGAAGCGATCGAACTTGTCCTGCGGGCATTGGACATCGGTCCAGGCGACGAAGTAATCGTCCCCGCCCAAACCTGGATCTCCACCGCGGAAGCCGTTAGCCATGCCGGCGCCCAACCCGTTTTCGCTGACATCGATCCAAAAACCTACACGCTAGATCCAGCCGACCTTCCCAAACGTCTCACTAGTCGGACCAAAGCGATTATTCCCGTCCACCTCTACGGGCTTCCCGCGGACATGGACCCTATACTCGCATTCGCCCAACAACATTCCCTAAAAATTATCGAAGACTGCGCCCAAGCCCACGGCGCTCGATACAAAGACCGCCCCGTAGGCACGATGGGCGAAGCAGGAACCTTCAGCTTCTATCCAGGTAAAAATCTGGGAGCTATCGGCGAAGCCGGAGGCATCGTAACCCAATCGGACGAACTGAAAGAAATCCTCCGATGCCTGCGCGACCATGGGCGATCCGCGAACTTCAACCACAGCAGAGAAGGCCGAAACGGCCGACTCGACGGAATCCAAGCCGCGGTCCTAGGTATTAAGCTAAAATACCTGCCGCTCTGGACCGAACAACGCCAATCCCTCGGAGCCTACTACAGAGAAAAATTAGGCGAAATCGACACGATCTTCCAATCGACACCCTCTGATCGAACTCACGTATATCACGTATTCTCATCCCAATTCGAAAACCGTGACGCGCTGCGAGCGCACCTCTCGGAGAACGACATCCAAACCGGAGTCCACTACCCGATCGCTCTGCCATTTCTCGATGCTTATTCGAAATTTGGATACGATCAGTCCGACTACCCGTTTGCCCACGCCCAAATGAGCAAAGCACTCTCGCTTCCCTTGTTTCCAAACATGACTCGCGAGCAACTCGATCACGTCGTCGAATGCATCGCTCGGTATCCAAATAAGTAAAACGCAAGCCAGCGAGCCTGACTCATCCAATATCTTTTGCCGATCGAACATCCAAACATTGCATTTCAACGAAAAATGGCCCACCAATTGACAGATTAGCGATCTGCCCAAATGCCGAGAATGGAGATAGACGACCTTAGCCTGACCGATTCCCTCAAGGACGAGCTTTCCAAAGCCCAAACGTTGAGCGAGTCTCTGCTCGAATGCTCCAGCGACGGCATCGTCGTACTCAACCGCTTCGGTAACGTTGAGAACCTAAACCAGGTCGCTCAAAATTTGCTCGGCCGCAACCTCGACGAAACGCTTGAAAAATCGATCAGCGAAATTTTCCACGCCTTCGATCCCGACACTGACGAGCTCATAGACCTCGCCTCGGAACGCTTTCGAAATCCGCAGCTCACCTCGACCCGCGCATACCTCGAAAAGCCCGATGGCAGCCGCGTCCTCACCACTTTCCAGCTCAAGCCCAATGCCAACCCACTCAAGCCGGAACTCTCTGGGGCTCTGCTCTTCCTCAAGGATGAAAGCCAAAACGAGGCAACCGAAGCGCAGATCCGACTAATCGCTACCGCCCTGAAAAGCATCGGCGAGGGCGTTATCATCACCGACAATAACTGGGATAAAGGCGACGCTCGTATCCTTTACGTCAACGATGGCTTCTCCGAAAACAGCGGCTACACCGAAATGGACGTCGTCGGAAAAGGCATCTCCCTTTTCCACGGAAAGAATACCGATTTCTCCATCATAGAAGAAATGATCCTCGATATTCGCGAAGGCCGTACAGCCGCAGGCGAAATGGTGGGGTACAAGAAAGATGGCACCGAATTCATAATGGCCTGGAAAGTATTCCCTGTCCTGGAAGCCGGTGCCGAAATCACCAACTACGTCGTAATCCAACGCGACGTCAGCCAAATCCGGCACCTAGAACAAGACCTCTTCCAATCCCAGAAGATGGAAGCGGTCGGACGCCTTGCAGGAGGTATCGCCCACGACTTCAACAATATCCTCGCTGTCATCCTCTCCTTCTCCGACCTCATTCTGGAAGCGAAAAACCCCGAAGACTCCGACATCAAATACCTCAAGGAAATCCGCAAGGCAGCCGAACGGGCCACCGACCTAACCCAACAGTTGCTCTCCTTCAGTCGCCGTAACAAAAACCTAAAACCGGAGGTGCTCGACGCGATCAAGGTCACTCGTGACATGCAAAAAATCCTCAGACGCCTCATCCCCGAAAACATTGGATTCGACCTGCACTTCGCGGAAAACCCGGTCTTTGTAAATCTCAACCGCACAGCACTCGAACAGATCCTCATCAACTTCACCACCAACGCGCGAGACGCCATGCCAGACGGCGGCGAGATCGCGCTTTCTATGATCGATTGCGACGCCGAGGAAGCCGCCAAACACCTGCCCGAACATATCGAAGCGCGGCCCTATATGATCCTCAGTTTCCAGGACAATGGCATGGGCATCGACACCAATACCCAAAAGCACATCTTCGAACCTTTCTTCACGACAAAAGACCAAGGTAAAGGCACCGGGCTCGGACTCGCCACCGTTTACGGCATTGTAAGCCAAGCCAACGGCCACATCGAAGTCGCCAGCGAAGCAGGCAAAGGCACTCTATTCCGCATCTTTCTGCCAACAGTAGTATCGAAACCGATAGAGAAAGCCGAGGAAACCGACGAAACACCTCCACGGAATCTCTCTTCCACCGAACGCGAGACCATCCTTGTGGTCGAAGATGACGAGACGATGTGCGACTGTATATCCGGATTGCTCGTCTATCACAACTATGAGGTCTTCTCGACCAATCTCGCCGAGGACGCGCTCGAATTCTTCGAAGAATCGGACGCGGATATCAAACTGCTCATTACGGATATTATCCTGCCCAAGATGAGAGGCTCCGAACTCGCAGAGCGACTCGTCGAGGAAAACCCCTCGATGAAGGTAATCTACATGACCGGATACTCCGACGATGTATTCGCCCAGTTCAATATCCCCGAAGACGCCACCGTCCTCAAAAAACCCTTCTCGCTCAAATCCGCTCTCACCTCCGTACAACGCCTCCTCCAAGAAGAGGCCAAATAGATCACCCTAATATCGTCGGGCCTACGCCTTTCATCGTGCCGCGAGAGAAGGTCTTTCTCATTCAGTCAGCGAGATGAAAGGAATCAAGATAGCGGCATTTCATCGCCTGAGAAAAGCACGATCTCGCCCCTTCAAGATCCACAAAAATTCGTCAAATCTACGTGCCTAAGTATATCCACCTGCCCGCAGATCATCCTACCGGCATTTCACCTCAAGAAAGTTCCCCATGCAGACGATGGAGGGCATTACGAATTAGCACCGCCTTTACCGAAAGGTTCACCCCAGTCCCATTCGAGGCTCCCGCGACCGCAGAGGCCCTCGTCGCAAAAAAGACGATTGCAAGCCGATGAAGACGATCTCGTGAAAACCTTCTCCGAATTCGATTTAGTGATGGACCTCAACATAGAGGAAAACCAAGAGCTGCTCGTCGAATTTCACACCGAAGCCGTCGACCACCTCCGTCAAATTGAAGAAGCCGTTCTCGAGCTCGAACAAGATGTCACCAATTGCGACGCCATAAACTCCATGTTCCGCTCATTCCACACAATCAAAGGCGTAGCGGGCTTTCTAAACCTCATCCCAGTCAACCGACTCGCCCACGAAATCGAATCACTCGTGGACCTCGTCCGCAATGAAGAGCTTAGCGTCTTCACCGGAATCATCGATCTCGTCCTCGAAAACAAGGACACCATTACCCAGTAATAGAACAAATCTCCGCCGCTCTCTCCGCTGGAGCCCTTCCAACTTAAGTCATCCCCATCAGCCATCACATGGCCCGCGCTCGTTGGACAATGGAAGGACCGGAGCAATACGCCAAGCAAATCGGCCAAGACCCTACGGAGGTCGAAATATTAGAAGACGTATCCACTTCGAAAATCTCGAAAGATGCCGAAAGCTCCACTGTACCTACCGCACCAGCCCCCACCCTCCACCGACACGACCAAGACCGCTAAAAAACGAGCCATCGAAAATGCGTCGATCCGAGTCAATACCTGGAAGCTCGACAACCTAATGGACATGGTCCGCGAATTGGTGATCGTTCAAAGCCAACTCCAGGAGAGCTCAAAAGAGCACATTAAAGAAAATTCCTCTCTACTGAGAATCATGACTCAGCTCACACGCATCACCCAGGACCTACAACACATGTCCATGGCGCTGCGAATGATCCCGATCAAACCAACCTTCCAAAAAATGAGCCGTATCGTTCGCGACCTAAGCGCGAAATCCGGCAAGAAAGTCATGTTTGAAGTCTCAGGCGATGACACCGAGCTCGATCGTAACGTAGTCGAAGAAATCGGCGATCCTCTCGTCCACATGATTCGCAACTCCCTCGACCACGGACTCGAAGATCCGAGCGAAAGGGCCCAAACGAACAAAGACGATACCAGTCGCGTCTCTCCCAAAGCCCACCACCAAGGCAGCAGCATTGCTATAGAACTCTCCGATGACGGACGCGGAATCGATACGAAAAGAATTTTCAAGAAAGCGGTTGAAAATGGAATCGTTCGCAAAGAAGGTCAACTTTCCAACGAAGAAATCTACAAGCTCATCTTCGCTCCCGGATTCTCCACTGCTGCGAAAATAACCGATATCTCCGGACGCGGCGTTGGCATGAATGTCGTCAAAAAGAACATCGAAAAGCTGCGTGGAAAAATCGAGTTCGAATCTGAATTGGGCAAATGCTCCACTTTTCGGATACTGCTTCCACTCACCATGGCTATCATAGATGGACTCATCTTCAAAGTCGAAGCCGATCGTTTTATCCTTCCAACGGCTTCCGTGAAAGTCGCCCTTGGTCCAGACGAAGGAATGATGACCAAAGCACAAGGCAACCAAGAAGTTCTCAACCTGCGCGGAAAAGTAATTCCTCTCTTCCGCCTACACGACCACTTTCAAATCCAGGACGCCGTCACCAATCCCACAAAAGCTACTATCATCGTCGTCGAAACTGCAGGTCGCCCTAGCGGACTACTCGTTGACGATATGATCAGCAAACAGGAAGTCGCCATCAAAAAGCCTCGGTAGCATGATGCAAGGGATACAGGTCGTATCCGGCGGAGCGATACTTGGCGACGGAAATACCGCCCTTATCCTCGACCCCGTTTCCCTCGTTAGCACTGCCTAATCGTTTTCAATTGATTTGGATACGAACACTGCTCGGCTCTCCGGAGCCAAGCTTTTCTTTGGTAAACCACGCCCGGCTCCTCACCATGTTTCCACCGCTCCCTTGGGAACCTTTATACCCTCCTGCTTAACCCCGTCGGTAATTGACGAATACTGAGCGCTCGGCCGGTACCTTTCCAATAATTCACCCGAATCATCGCAAAATCGATTCCGCCACTCGATATACTGGGCCAAGATCTCCTCGAACTCCTCCAACGATGCGAACCTTACCACGCGATCCTTAAAGAACTTAGATGGCCCAAAGCGCTTGGCATACCACGGAGCGACTTTTCGAAACTGAACACATCCACGACCTTCGCCATAAAATTCGATCATTCGGTTCAAATGCGCCCGCATCAAAACGACGCGATCCTCGAATGTCGGATCCGACAGTTGCTCACCCGTTTCTAAAAAATGCTGCGTTTGCTTGAATATCCATGGATTGTAAAATGCCCCACGCCCAATGCTAACCCCATCGCACTCGGAATCCTCTAACATTATACGAGCCGCTTCCGCAGTCGTCACATCGCCATTGCCGATCACCGGAACCGAGGTTACCGCCCGCTTAACCAATCGAATTCCACCCAAATTAACACCTCCTGAAAATCCTTGAGCCCGGGTTCTTCCATGTATGAATATTGCGGATACACCAACATCCTCCAAAGCCATTGCCAAATCAGGAGCAGTAATATTCTGGTCATCCCAACCTAAACGCATCTTAGCCGTCACTGGGATATCGAGCGCATCGACCATCTCTTTCACCAAAGCCTGAGTAGCGCCGAGATCTTTCATCATCGACGATCCACTCCCGGTCTTGGTTACCTTCTTCACCGGACAACCCATGTTGATGTCGACCGACTGAGCTCCATGCTCCTGCACCATCAATGCCGCATCGCGCATCTCTTCCGGTACGCCGCCAAAGAGCTGCACCGACATCGGCTGCTCGCGCGGATCCGTGGCGATCATCTTAAATGCAACCGCCCGTTTCTCGATCAGCGAGCGTGCATTCACCAAATCCGTCGTCACCAAACCCAACGAACCCAAACCTTTTACCGTTAGACGGAAGGGCAAATTCGTATAGCCCGCCAATGGCGAAAGAAACAAATTCGATTCTAGCTCTAGATCCCCAATTTTCATTTTAAGAATAAATATTCGCCCTCCAAGTCCACAGAGGAACACCATGGGATTTCAATCTTCAAGAAAGAACTTTTAGTCCTGAGGAATGCAGATACCCGATTTACTGAATACCATAGCCCGATGTACTCTTAAAGGCTGCTGAATAAGTCAGCAATTAACCAATGCCCGCGTAGGGCTAGCCCTCCTATTCCCACATAATTTAACAGGCTCTTGAGTTGCTTATCCCTTGATCAGTGCCCTACGGGCAAACCTCCGACTCACTGAGAGGAGCCGAACCTGCTATGGAGTTCCGCGCTTTATCCAGCGATATGCTCCCAAACGTTTCCAGATCAGTATCCAATCGCGAGTCGCAAGGCCTCTATTAAACTCGAGAAAGGTTGCGCGAGACGGCGTGGCTTGCGTTCCCAGGCTACGAAAAGCCCTGTGACTGAAAGACTCCCTAGATCTTCACATCGAGCTTGGCCAAAGCCGTCTTCAACCCCGGATCCATTGGGTGACCATTGTAGAGAACCTTGCCTTCCGGGCCAACCAAGATCATCCGAGGAATCGAATTGATCATCAACAATTGACTAAGCGGGCGTTCTGTCGGTTCGATTAGCCAAGGGACGACCTGCATATTATGCTGCTCACGCGTCTGCTTGGCTTTCCCGATCGGATCGTCCGCATCGGTATTCATAGCGGCAACGAAGATTCCCTGATCAGGGAGCGACTCAGCCTTAGCTCGCAACTCAGGCATCAACTGAATACAAGGTCCGCACCAACTTGCCCAAAAATCGAGCAGCATAGCCTGATTGCCAGATAACCACTCGCTCAGCGTTCGCGTTTCACCATCAGCGCTCGCAATCTTCAAATCCATCGGAAGGCGCAAATTCGCCATTGCCGATTCCTGAACTTCCTTCTGGCGAACCTCCGTCATCAGCCGCATCAAACCGAATGCCTCATTGTACTCCGGAGAGTTGACGTAAGACTTGACTGCCTCTTTCTCGAACGTCTCGATATCGTTCGCTTCGTAGGCTTGTATCGCCCGTAGAGAAGCGACCATTCCGATCAACTGGCGAGCCGAGTGAAACGGCTTATCCATTCCGAATTCCAATGAATCGATCGCCGATTCTAATTTGCCTAGATTCTCATACAAGCTAGGCATATTACCCGTCGAAAGGTAGTTGAGCGTCATGGCCTCTACCAAAAACGCTTCAGCGACTCCAGCGTCCTTCGCCGCCGTATAGGCGTCTTCAAATGATTTTTCCGCATCACGGGCAGCTTCGTAAAGAACTTCCTTGGCAGCGTCCACATCCGCTAACGCTACGCTAAACCATCCCAATGCCCCTGCGATAAGGCCTATACGCAAAATGAACTTCATACTTCAAATACGACCCACGGCGACCCTTGCATGCAAGACGATTCGCACATAACTACGTTTCGTCCTTTCTAAAAAACACTTCATCATCCACATTTCCGAAATGCCTGTTATGAACCCAATGGATGCTGCGCGAGACGTTCTTAAACGTTACTTCGGCCACGACCAGTTTCGCACGCTCCAAGAAGAAATAATCTCCGAATCCTTGGCGGGTAAGGACGTCTTCGCTCTGCTTCCCACAGGAGGCGGCAAATCTCTCTGCTACCAGCTCCCCGCATTGCTCGGCAAAGGCATCACTGTCGTCATCTCCCCGCTCATCGCCTTGATGAAAGACCAGGTCGATGGACTTGAAGCCAATGGTATTCACGCGACCTACCTCAATTCATCGCTCAACAAAACCGAAGCCCGGAAACGCTATGCCAAGCTCTTCGCCGGCGAATACACAATCCTCTACGTCGCTCCAGAACGACTCATGCTTTCCGGTTTTCTTGACGATCTCAAAAAATGGAACGTCACCCGGTTCGCAGTCGACGAAGCCCACTGCATCAGCGAATGGGGTCACGACTTCCGCCCCGAATACCGCCAACTCTCCAATCTACGACGCCTTTTCCCCGACCTTCCATTTATGGCGCTTACCGCCACCGCAACGGATCGCGTTCGAAGCGACATCCTGACCCAGCTTCGCCTCAAAAACCCGAAATCGTTCGTCGCCAGCTTCAACCGACCCAACCTAGCCTACCGAATCGAGAACAAACAGGCCGTTTTCCAGCAAATTCTCCGCTTCATCCAAAGTAAACCTTTCGAAAGCGGCATCGTCTACTGCTATTCCCGTAAAGCGACCGAAACACTCGCCGACCGCCTCCGCCAAAACGGCATCGAGGCCCTAGCTTATCACGCAGGCATGACTCCGCTCAAGCGAGCCGAAAATCAAGACGCCTTCATTCGCGATGAGGTCAAAGTCATCTGCGCCACCGTGGCCTTCGGTATGGGAATCGACAAGCCAAACGTCCGCTACGTCATTCACCAGGATATACCCAAGAACATCGAAGGCTACTATCAGGAAACAGGCCGCGCCGGACGGGACGGCCTCCCCGCCGACTGCATTCTCTACTTCAGCGCTGGCGACGTAGCCAAGCAGCTCCAGTTCATCGCCGACAAAAGCAATGCCCAGGAACGTGACGTAGCCAAACAGCAACTACGTCAAATGGTCCACTACTCGGAATCCTCCGAATGCCGGCGCCGCGTCCTGCTCGGCTACTTCTCCGAAACCTGGACCCAGCCGAACTGCGGCAACTGCGACAATTGCCAAAACCCGAAGGAAACATTCGACGGTACGCTGCCCGCTCAGAAATTCATGTCCTGCATATTTCGCGTTCGACAAGGCAGCGGATTCAGCGTCGGCATCAACCACATAGTCGACGTCCTACTCGGCAGCCGAAACGAAAAAGTCATCAAATGGGGACACGACCAACTCTCCACCTACGATATTGGCCAAGAATACCGGCGCCCTGAATGGCAGATCATCGGACGAGAACTCATTCGCAAGGGATACATCAATCAAAACGCCGAGAACCACAGCGTCCTCGAACTCACCCCAAAAGGCAAAAGCGCCCTTCGAGAACGCGAACCTATCGAGCTCACTCGCCCGAGCGTACCCAAAGAGCGAGCACAACGGATTCGTCCACCAGCAACCGGCGGCATCGACTGCAATGAAGAGCTCTTCGCCATCCTCCGAACTCTGCGTAAGGAACTCGCCTCCGAACAAGGCGTCCCTCCCTACATCATTTTCTCCGATGTTACCCTTCGCGAAATGGCCCGCGACTACCCGACCAACGAAGACCAGCTTTCCGATATCAGCGGTGTAGGCATGAAGAAACTCGAGCAATACGGCGAAACGTTCATCGACGCCATCGAGGAATACCTCGACGCCCACCCCGAAGCTGGTCTCCACTATAACGCATAGCAGCAACGAAAAACTAGGGGTCGAGAACGCTGTCTCTTGAGACCGAATACTCCTTTCACAACAATCAAATACATCTCATGAAAACCTATTCAAAATCCCTTTTCCTTTTCCGGCGCGACCTGAGACTCAGTGACAATACTGCACTAAACGCGGCGCTATCCCAATCTTTGGAAGTTGTCCCAGCCTTCCACTTCAATTCAACCCAAACTGAACCCCACTCCTATAGAAGCGAACCCGGACTACGCTTCATGATTCAATCCCTTGAAGCCCTCGACAGTCGTCTTCAACAAGATAATTCCGAACTAGCCATTTTCCAAGGCCCCATCGATGACGTTATTCAAGATTGGGCTAAACGCCTCAAAATCGACGCAGTCTGGGTCAATCGCGATTACACGCCTTTCAGCATAAAGAGAGATCTCGCCTTACAAAAGACCTGTATCCGCTACGGCATTGAATTTCATTCATGCAGCGACTTACTACTCGTCGAACCCGAACAAGCTCTCAAGAAAGACCACACGCCCTACACGGTTTTCACTCCTTTCTACAATAATGCCAGAACCATTTCCATCGCGAAACCGAGTCCCCTAGAAAGGGGGCCTGGAACATTCGGCTTAGTCGGGGATAATCCAGACTTTCGCTCGGTATGCGCAACCATCCTCAATAATCTCTCCGGTCCCAACCCAATAGAGGGTGGCTTTTCGGCAGCCAATCGGCTTCTCGCGAAAACCCCAAACTATAGTCAGTATGCGAACGAGCGGGACATCCCCGCTCTAGAACAAACCACCGGACTCTCCGCCCACTTGAAATTCGGTACCTGCTCCCCGAGAAAAGCCTACTGGACCATTTCCGAAAAGCTCGGCTCAAATCACCCCCTTATCAGGCAACTCTATTGGCGGGATTTTCTAACGCATGTCGCATTCCATTTCTCCAAAGTCTTCGGACACGCCTTCAAAGACAAATATGATTCGATACCCTGGGAAAACGATCCAGCGAAATTCGAATCGTGGCAACAAGGAGCTACAGGATTTCCAATAGTCGATGCAGGAATGCGACAGCTCAACGCCACCGGCTTCATGCACAATCGAGTCCGAATGATCGTCGCTTCATTCCTAGTCAAAGACCTTCTCATCGATTGGCGTTGGGGCGAACGCACCTTCGCTCAAAGACTCGTCGATTACGACCCTTGCGTAAACAACGGCAATTGGCAATGGGCCGCATCCACCGGATGCGACGCGCAACCCTACTTCAGAATTTTCAATCCATGGAGACAACAAGAACGGTTCGATCCAAACTGTGAATATATTAGAAAATGGATACCGGAGTTAGATCACTTGCCAGCTAAAGCGATTCACAGATGGGCCCTTTCTCCGTCTAATGCCGACTACCCCTCCCCGATAGTCGAGCACAAACAAGCAAGCCACCGAGCGAAGATGCTCTTCGAAATGAGACGTTAGGAGCATATCTACCTGCGCAGTTGACCCCTTCCAAAAAACTTATTTTACTCGCTCCTGTTTTCAAAAACTAACTTCTACAGTATCATGAAACTCGTATTCGCTTTTTTCTTACTATTGAGTTCTATCGCCTTCGCTGCAGATAGACCGAATATCGTTTTCCTCTTTGCCGACGATCAACGCCCAGACACGGTCGCAGCCCATGGCAATGATTTCATCAAGACACCCCATCTCGATCGCCTCGCAGCCAATGGGCTAAGCTTTAGGCAAAACTATTGCGCAGGCAGCTACAGCGGAGCCGTATGCGTAGCCAGTCGCAGTATGCTGATGACCGGGCAACACTGGCACAATATCAAAGATACGCGTAATTGGGATGGTCTGCCGACATTACCCGAACGCCTCGGCGAAAACGGCTATCGTACGTTCGCGGTCGGCAAATGGCACAACGGGCTAAAAACCCTCGCCCGTTCATTCCAATCGGGAAAAAACCTCTACATGGGCGGAATGTCCGACCACACAAAAGTCCCGCTTCAAGAACTTAAGACCGATGGAACCCTTGCCGAAAAGGAAATGGGTACGCGATTCTCTAGCACCCATTTCGCCGACGCGGCCATCGAATTCATAGACGATCAGGATAGCGATCAACCTTACATGCTCTACGTCGCGTTCACCGCCCCACACGACCCACGCAATCCTCCTCCATCGTATCGACAACTTTATTACGAAAACCGCCCGCCCCTTCCCGATAACTTCCTCCCCGATCACCCTTTCGACAACGGTCACGTATCCGGCAAGAAACGCGACGAAGGCCTCGCTGCCCATCCACGCGAGCAAAGCGTGGTAAGCGATCAACTCTGCGAATACTACGGTCTCATCACCCACTTAGACGGACAAGTCGGGCGGATCCTCGACGCGATCGAATCCTCAGAAGAACGCGACAACACGATTGTAATATACACCGCGGATCACGGTCTCGCGATGGGCTCCCACGGATTGCTGGGCAAGCAAAACGTTTATGAACACAGCATGGGAAGTCCGCTCATCGTATCGGGTCCGGGAATCCCTAAAGGCAAATCGACCGAGGCCATGACCTATATCTTGGACCTTCACAAGACGATCTTCAGTTTGTGCGGGCTGCCGATTCCGAACGGCATCGACGGCCGCGACCTGACCGCAATCTTCAATGACCCAACCGCCTCAGTCCGCGAGTCCATTTTTCTCCCCTTCCAAGACATCATGAGAGCCGTGCGGAATGATCGTTACAAATTGCACGTATATCCAAAGATCAATCACGTATTGCTCTTCGACTTAGTCGACGACCCCGAGGAGATGAACAACCTCGCCGACCACCCCTCTTACGCGGGGATCGTCAAGCAGCTAACAACACTGATGGAGAATTGGCAAAAACACGTCGGCGACCTCTCCCCGCTATCCGTCGACAACCCCGGTCCCAAGGAAGTTGATTTCAGCAAAATCGAACGTTCCCTCGACCGCTGGCAGCCCGACTGGATTCGCGAAAAATATTTCGACGGTCGAGCCAATGCCGACCACGGCAACTAATCTACCCTATCCGTTTGGAAGGGCCGGTCTTCCCGTTCTCTTCCCGATAACTCGCTTGGAGAATAATCAACTTCTGCCAAATCTGGCGATTCAAGTCGTTGGTTAGATTCTCGATATCCGTTACTGCCGACAAGATCACCGAGTCCCGGGATTCTTGTATGTACAAAGCCGCAATTTTCCCCGTTAGCGAAAGCAACTCGCTACAATAATCCAAATAGCGATTCAACTCGAAAGACGTCATCTCTCTTGAAGGCGAAGAAGGCGTGATAATCGAAACGGAATTCAAAATCGCATTGGGATCCTTCGTCAATTGATGCATGTCGACGACATGTGCCAAAGAACGCAACTCGTGCAAAGCGAGCAATGCCCGTTTTCGCTTAATGCGCGATTCAATCGTGACGAGAAAAAAGATCGCCGCTCCCATAAATACCAGATCGCTAATCGCCGCATCGAAAACTAAGACCAAATCGCTCAGCCCAATACTGCTCTCTTTGAATTCAAGCAACGACAAGCTAAACCCTAACGTCGCCATACCTACAACGATGACCAATCCAATCCCCACTCGTAGGGGATAATTCGGGCGAGCAATCCAGGCCGCTTTCGCTTTCGAGTCCTGCGCTACCTCCAGCAAACTGTCGCAGACGCCCTTCAGGTTGGATTTCGGGAAGCGCTCTTCGATCCGATACCCAAGCAACTCTATCGTCTCCAACGTCTTATCCGAACTTAAACTTCGATACCTCGCCATTGCACCTCAAACCTTGAAGCAGCAAATCATACTGGCAAGCGCCCAATACAATGAGACTGTTACGCTTTCCCTGA
>Ga0233432_10003126_pt1 | contig 15114 bp, 11 predicted proteins | sample SI_122_August201_6_FD_179870 | JGI IMG/M metagenome (GOLD analysis project Ga0233432, IMG submission 179870) | Seawater microbial communities from Saanich Inlet, British Columbia, Canada - SI_122_August2016_10_MG | ecosystem: Environmental > Aquatic > Marine > Inlet | place: Canada: British...
GGTGGACGCTCTCACTAAACTCCTCAGCTAATCATGGAACAGTCTATTCCTGCATACAAGGGTTATATCTTCGATCTCGATGGCACGTTGATCAATTCCAGCAGAGACATTGCTGGCGCGCTCAACCGGACCCGCCTTGCCTTGGGCCTTAAGGCTCTTACCGAAGAAACTGTTCTCCCGATGATTGGCAATGGCCTCCCCAAATTAGTAGAGCGGGGCTTTGCCGACACCAGCATCCCATGCAACAATGAGCTGATCGAAAAGGTAAAAAAGTCGTATTTGAACAACCCATGCTCAAATACACTCATCTACCCCGGAGTCATCGAAGCTCTTAAGGCTCTCGCTCCTTCTCCTCTAGCAATCATCTCCAACAAACCCTCACAATTGATGGCTCCAACTCTGGAGGCTCTGAAACTGAAAAACTTTTTTGATGTCGCCGTCGGTGGAGATGACTTCCCAGACAAGAAACCTCATCCGGCTGCAGCCCTTCACATTCTGGAGCGTTGGACACTCCCAGCAGAAAGCGTGCTTATGGTTGGAGATATGATACCAGACCGCGACCTCGCCAGAAACGCCGGAATGCCTTTTGCATTCTGTCGCTACGGTTTCCTCGAAAACCCTCTGGATGCCGATCATCAGCTCGACTCTCTAATGGAACTCACCTCATGATACTGTCATTACCAAAGTGTGCCGTCTTATTGAGCGCCATATTTCTTGCGGGCTGTTTTTACAGAAGCAAAGAACCTAGTATTTCTGTGGAAAGAAACAAAGCTCCCATGGAATCTGCTGCTGTGGAACACTGGGTGCTCTCCGAACTTAGAGACCATCCCGGATTCGGAAAAGAGTTCACCAGACGTTCCTCTCTAGGCACTCATCTTCAAGCCACCCTTCAGCACCTTTCTTTACGAAAAACACTCCCAGCAACTCAGACAGAACCTGGCCCCACCCTTCAAGAGCTTAGAAACGGCCTCATGGAACTGCGTCAACTGGCAGATCAGCCTCTATCCCTTTTTTGGAAAGGACTGGAAGAGAACTTTCTTCTACTCAGGCCCGTCAGCAATGAGACTAACCCAGCCTTCTTCACGGGTTACTATACTCCAACCTATAGAGGGAGTCGAAAGGCCAGCAAGAACTTTGCCCACCCCGTCTATGGACCACCAGCGGATTTGAAAAAGAATTCAGCCCAATACACCAGAGAAGCCATCGACCGACGAGGCATGCTCTATGGAAAGGGGTTAGAAATATGCTACCTATCCTCTCCCCTCGAAGTTCTCCTCCTCCAAGTACAGGGAAGTGGCACGGTTCTTCTTGAAGATGGCACCTCTCTCGGCATCGGGTTTGCAGGGCATAATGACAAGCCATACACGAGTCTGGGAAAAGTCCTTATCGGAGAAGGGCTGGTTTCCGCAGAAGAGATCTCCCTGAGAGCCATCATTAAGGCCTACCGAGAAGACCCCGTCATGGTGAGCGACCTGATTCTCCGCAATAAACGATACATCTTCTTTCGCGAATCTGATGGAAAACCAAGAGGGTCTACAGGTGCGGTCGTAAATGCCTTTCACTCCATCGCCACAGAACGGTTCTCAGATCGAAGCTACCGTTTCCTCCCCCACGTACCAGCATGGCTCAGCCTCGACCTCCCCCACGAAGGGAACACACAGCTCCTTGCCCTATGTCAGGACACTGGATCGGCCATTCGTGGAGACCTACGCGTTGACATCTACCTCGGCCACGGTGCACCGGCGGAACGAGTTGCTGGAGATCTTAAACATCGTGGGCAACTCACATTTCTCTGGCATCGCAACTGGCCACGGCCAACTCAGATAGCTTCAGCGCCAGTTAAAAACTCTCTTTAGACTGATCATGACCTAAGAAAGGATTTCCTCTCAACGACGGCGAACCCCTTCAATGAATGCTCTCCCTCGCTCTTCGTAATTCTTAAATCGGTCATAACTTGGAGCTCCTGGGCTATAAAGAATATCCCCCTCACTCATAGAAGCTAGCTCAAGACTCTCCTCCAGAGACATCCCCATGAAGAGCGGAAAGGACCTCAAAAGACAAGCTTTTTCGAGAGAGTGAGCTCCCCCCAACAGGATGATCATCATTCCCATTTCCTCTGCATGTTTCAAAACAGGCGTTGGGTCGACAGACCACAGCCCATCGAGAATCAAACAGGAAGGATTCACTCCTTTAAGAGCACTCATTGTGGCTGTCGGACTTGTGGCTTTTGAATCGTTGACCCAGCGGCGCCCCTTTTCTTCCCTCACCACCTCCAATCTATGGTCAAGAGATCGACAGTCGGACAGCGTCTTTGCCCTATCCTCCTTCCACAAACCCAATCGACTGAGCAGTTCCACCACCATCAAAAGGTTTTTGCGGTTGTCTTCGCCCAAGAGCACCATCGGTCGTTCTCCGAAAATAGCTCTCGCCTCCGATAGATCGGTGTCTGGCCTGATTCCAATCACCGTCTGCTCCCATCGAGAAACGGCATCATACTTACAGTTCTGATAGGCTTCAATGCCGCCGTGCCAAGAAGCGTGATGATCGTAGACCGGCGTAAGAATGAAAGACGATGGAGTAAAATTCAAAAGGCGAAGGTGGTGAATCTGGAAACTAGAGAGCTCCATGACGACTTCCTTAGGCCAATCCCCTTCGTCGAACTCAAAAAATGACCTGCCGATATTTCCCACCGCCGGAACGCCGAGAGCCTCTGAAAAAAGTTTGACTGTCGTGCTTTTTCCTACCGAACCGGTAATGGCATGGATGATCACCCCTTTCTTCTCTGCCAACATCAAGGCCAATTCAACTTCAGTGGAAGTGTTGTTCTCGTTGAGCCCCCAATTTCCCAATCTGTGAGGTGGTATGGCTGGCGTCACAAAGACAAGAGGTGGAACGACCTTCCAGTCAGGAGAGGTCGACCAGTTTACCGTGATGCGATCGTGAAACTCATTCAAATCCTGCCATGATTTCTCAAGGTCATTCTGAGATGAGCTTTCCCAAAGAACCACTTTCTTTCCATCACGACACAAGCGAGCAATGAGACTTCGATTTCCACCAAAACTCCCCAACCCGACGACATGAACTATATCGATGCTATCCAGCTTCTCCTTGAGCCATTTAGCTCTTTCAGGGTCGACGTGAATCCCTGATGAGCTCAGTCCTCTTCCTGTAGATTCAGAACCGAGAGGAAGGCATCCTGAGGAACGGTGACATTACCAATGTTCTTCATCTTTTTCTTGCCCTCTTTCTGCTTTTCTAGCAATTTTCGCTTTCGAGTGATATCACCACCATAGCACTTGGCCGTCACATCTTTACGAAGGGCTGAAATATTCTCACGTGCTATCACTTTGTTCCCAATGGAAGCCTGAATAGGAATTTGGAACTGATGCCGAGGAATCTTCTTCTGGAGTTTCTTGATGATCGCCCTCCCCCTAAACACCGACTGGGAACGGTGCATGATACTGGAGAGAGCATCGACCGGCTCACCACTCACTAGGATATCCATCTTCACCAAATCTCCAGGTTCGTACCCAACGAACTGGTAGTCTAATGTTGCATACCCCTTGGTTGAGGACTTAAGACGATCAAAGAAATCGAAAACCACTTCATTAAAAGGTAAACGATACTCGATCACAACTCGCTTCTGGGTAAGGTACTGTGTTTTTATATAGACGCCACGTCGTTCCTCAGCCAAAGTCATGATATTCCCAATATAGTCAGCAGGTGTTATGATGCTGCAAAGAACAATCGGCTCACGGATCTCCTCTAGCACAGAGGGGTCGGGGAGGTCGGATGGAGTCTCAACCAAGAGCACTTCTCCATCGGTCTTCAGAATTTCATATCCTACATGGGGAGCGGTTTGGATGATTGGCAAATCACTCTCACGCTCGATCCTCTCGCGAATCACATCCATGTGCAACATGCCCATGAATCCGCAACGAAAGCCAAAAGAAAGTGCTGCCGAATTCTCTACGGCGAAGGAAAAGGACGAATCATTGAGGTGGATCCGTTCGACCGACTTTTTAAGAGCCTCAAATTCCACATTGTTGGCTGGATAGAGGCTGCAATAAACCATTTTCTGGGGTTCCTTGTATCCAGGGAGAGCATCAACCTTTGAACCCCAAAATCGCACGGTGTCACCCACGCGAACAGAGTCTAGCTCCTTGATATTAGAGATCATGTAACCCACATCTCCGGGCCCCAACTCATCGATGGCTGTCATCTCAGGAGTAAAACATCCGACCTCCACAACTTCGCAACGGCGAGCCGTTCCAATCATCTCCAATTCCTGCTTTCTCTTCATATAACCAGAGATCACTTTGAAGTAACTGATCACTCCACGGTAATCGTTATACTCCGCATCAAACATCATGGCTCTCAGTTCGTCAGTTTCATCCAAGCTAGGAGCTGGCACCAAATCAATGATGGCATCTAAAAGTTCTGAAACTCCCTCGCCAGTCTTTGCAGAAATGATCTTCACTTCTTCTCCCCCAATGCCAAACGACTCCTCAATTTCAGCAATCGCAGCATCTGGATCTGCGTGTGGAAGGTCGACCTTATTAAGGACTGGAATGATCTCTAATCCGGCATCAATTGCCATATAAGCATTCGATAGAGTCTGTGCCTCTACTCCTTGGGTCGCGTCGACCAGCAGAATGGCACCGTCACACGCTTGGAGAGATCGGGAAACCTCGTAGGTGAAGTCGACGTGACCGGGCGTATCGATCAGATTGATGCGGTAGGTCTCACCATCTTTTTCCCAGTTCGTTCTAACAGCCCGGGATTTGATGGTAATGCCCCGTTCCCGCTCAATATCCATACTGTCCAACAACTGCTCCTGCATGTCTCTCTCAGCTACGCATTCGGTGATCTGGAGGATGCGGTCAGCCAGAGTAGACTTCCCATGGTCGATGTGAGCGACAATGGAGAAATTCCTGAATCTGGACGGCGGTATGATAGGTGTCTTGGCCAAGGCTAGCTGTTGATTTATAGACTGGGCATGCTACAGGACCCGAAGGACTGGCGACTACAGCGAAAGTCCAGTTGCCTCCCTAGGCACTCCTCCTTGATCGATAAAGCTATCATATCCTTATCGTGGCAGACCCAAATTTTCTAAACACCATGTCGCAAGACAGCAAAACCGAATTCGATCATTTTTCCGAAAAAGGATACGAGGACCTGCTCTCCGACCCCCTCAGAGATAGCTTTGGTGGTGACGTCGAGTTTTTTCACCTCGAAAAGGCAGACCTCATGGATGACCTCCTAAAGTCAACGCCTCAAAATCACACCCATTTAGATGTTGGATGTGGCGATGGCAGGTTACTTAAAATTCTGACAAATAGATACCAGGGGCACTTCTTCGGATCCGATGTCTCGAAGGAAATGCTCAGGGACAGTGACCTTAAAAAGATGTCCTGCTTTGATGGCCTCAAGTTGCCCTTTCAAGATAGCACCTTCAACAGCCTTAGCATCGCTTGTGTTTTTCACCACGTACTCCCCAAAGATAGACCCAACCTCATAAAAGAGCTGCATCGGGTTCTGAAACCCAATGGCTCTCTATACGTTTTTGAGCACAACCCCTACAACCCCCTCACTCGCCTGATCGTCTCTCGTTCTCCAGTAGATGTCGATGCCATCCTTCTCTACGCAAAAGAACTCAAGGACCTGAGTCGGGACCTATTTAGAAGATCCCAAACCGACTACTACCTGTTCTTTCCAGAAAAGATCGCGCCTCTATTCAGGTTTACCAAAAGCTTGCTTAAATACATCCCACTTGGCGGGCAGTACTGCTTCAAGTGCAAAAAATGAATTTTCTACTTACCTTAAAATCTGAGGCACTCGTCAGAAATGCCCTCGACGCAAAGCGAAGATAGGCTTAAATAGAAAGCTTAACTTATCTACCTAAAACGGTCGCACCAAGGTACTCTCGATTGAGGCGAGCGATGTTGTCCGTAGAAATCTCTTTAGGACAGGCCGCCTCACACTCTTTCAAGTTGGTACAGTTACCAAAACCTTCCTTATCCATCTGGTCCACCATCTTGAGGGCACGACTGTGTCGCTCTGGCTGACCTTGGGGAAGAAGGGAAAACTGAGAAACTTTGGCAGCCACGAAAAGCATCGCCGAAGCGTTCTTACAAGCAGCTACGCAGGCACCGCAGCCAATACAGGCCGCCGCATCAAAAGCCATATCAGCCTTTGTCTTGGCAATGGGAAGGGCGTTCGCGTCTTGGGCACTTCCAGCGTTCATGGACACATATCCACCAGCCTGAATGATTCTGTCGAAAGACTCACGGTCTACGGCCAAGTCCTTAATCACGGGAAAAGCTGAAGCTCTCCACGGCTCAATAACGATGGTCTCTCCATCCCTGAAGCGACGCATGTGAAGCTGACAGGTCGTGACCGCCTTGTCCTTACCATGGGGAATTCCATTGATGACCATGGAACACATCCCACAGATGCCTTCCCTACAATCGTGATCAAAAGCAATCGGGTCTTTCCCCTCTTTGAGGAGCGTTTCATTGACGACATCGAGCATCTCAAGGAAAGACATCTCAGTTGATATGTCCTTAGCCTCATAAGTCTCAAATTTCCCCGCCGACTTAGCATCAGGCTGACGCCAGACTTTTAGAGTCAGATTAAGGAACTGTTCTTGGCCGCCGCTCATTTGTAACTCCTGGTAGTCAGGTGGACATTGTCGAATTTCAGATCCTCAGTATGGAGCTCAGGCGCCTCCTCGACGCCTTTAAACTCCCAAGCCGAAACGTTACAAAATTTATCATCATCTCGCAGTGCTTCTCCTTCTTCTGTCTGATGTTCCTCACGGAAATGCCCTCCACAAGATTCTTCACGATTCAGAGCGTCTCGGACCATCAGCTCACCGAATTCTAGAAAATCGGCTACGCGACCCGCTTTTTCCAAAGTCTGATTGAAGTCGCCTTTTGAGCCAGAAACCGTCACGTTCTCCCAGAACTCGTTTCGCAGTTCTGGAATCTTGCCGAGCGCCTCTTCGAGCCCCTCCTTGTTCCGGCCCATGCCGCACTTATCCCACATGATTTTCCCAAGCTCCTTGTGGAACTCGTCGACAGTTTTCTTGCCGTTAATAGAAAGCATCTGCTCAGTTTTCTCATTAACCTGCTTTTCTTGGTCGATGAACTCTGGAGCTTCGGAGCTGACACTATCGAGCTGAGTTCCCCCAAGATAGCCTCCGATGGTGGCTGGAATAACAAAGTATCCATCGGATAAGCCCTGCATAAGAGCACTAGCCCCTAGACGATTAGCACCGTGATCGGAAAAGTTTGCCTCACCTAAAACAAATAGCCCTGGGATACTACTTTGGAGATCATAATCAACCCAAAGTCCACCCATCGTGTAGTGAACGGCAGGGAAGATCCTCATTGGAACCTTATACGGGTTCTCTCCGGCAATCTTTTCGTACATCTGAAAAAGGTTACCGTACTTCGCACTGACAGCACCTTCCCCCAAACGACTGATCGCGTCTTTGAAGTCGAGGTAAACCCCCAATTTACTAGAACCAACCCCATAGCCGTCATCGCACCATTTCTTAGCATTTCGTGAAGCGATGTCACGGGGAACCAGATTACCAAAAGATGGGTAGGATTCCTCAAGATAGTAATTTCTTTCCGCCTCGGGAATATCGTTTGCTGATCTAGCATCCTCCATTTCTCGGGGCACCCAGATACGGCCATCATTTCTAAGGCTTTCACTCATCAGAGTGAGCTTCGATTGGTGGTCACCCGAAACCGGAATACAGGTCGGGTGAATCTGAGTGTAACAGGGGTTTGCAAAGTAAGCACCATGCTTGTGAGCTCTCCAAGCCGCCGTCACATTAGAGTTCATGGCATTGGTCGAGAGATAGAAAACATTTCCATATCCGCCGGTCGCCAAACAGACAGCATCAGCGGCGTAGCGTTCTACACTACCATCAATCAAGTTTCGAACGATGATTCCTCTAGCTTTTCCGTCAACGAGAACCAAGTCCAACATCTCGCGGCGAGGAAAGAGCTTCACCGTTCCCTTATCGACCTGACGCATCAGGGAGCTGTAGGCTCCCAGAAGTAGTTGCTGACCAGTCTGCCCTCTGGCGTAGAAAGTCCGAGAGACTTGAGCTCCGCCAAAAGAGCGATTATCAAGCATTCCGCCGTAGTCTCGAGCAAAGGGCACGCCCTGAGCTACACACTGGTCGATAATGGCCGTGCTATTCTGGGCTAGACGATAAACGTTCGCCTCACGAGCTCGAAAGTCACCACCTTTGACCGTATCATAGAAGAGACGATAAACACTATCGCCATCATTGGGATAGTTTTTCGCAGCGTTGATTCCTCCCTGAGCTGCGATGGAGTGAGCACGGCGCGGGGAATCCTGAACGCAGAAATTAAGAACATTGTAACCAAGCTCACCAAGAGTGGCCGCGGCAGCACCTCCCGCTAGTCCCGTTCCTACGACAATAACGGTGTGCTTACGTTTGTTAGCTGGGTTAACCAGCTTGAGGTCGAATTTGTGCTTGTCCCAAGTTTTCTCAATGGGACCGGTTGGGCATTTTCCGTCGAGAATCATGGCTTAACCTCTGCAGATCAGAAAGTAGACAGGAAAGGACGAGAATCCCAAAAAGATGAGGGCCGCGTAGAAATTGGCCACCAGCTTGATGATCCCGTTCCACTTCGGGTGGTTCACACCATAGGTCTGAAGAGCGCTCTGCAGACCGTGATGAACGTGGGCTGCCAGCAGAGCCATGCTCACGATATAATAGATCGACCAGAAAGGTCTCGCAAAATGTTCTGCCACGAGCGTATAAAGATCGAGAGCCATCACCTGCTCTCCACCAATCTCTAAAGGCACCTTGACCGCACCCCCATATTTAAAATTCCAGAGGTGAAGAATGAGGAAAATTAAAGTCCATACCCCAGTATAGGGCATCGTCTTGGTCGCGATCGTCATTTCACCAGCCTGAGCATTCACCTCATAACCGACACCTCTTGCCTTACGGTTTTCATAAGTGAGTCTCAAGGCCAAAAAGATGTGAGTGGCGAAGATGCTAAAGAGAATCAGTTCAGCAAAGTAAAGAATCGGTTTATTCTTTGTGATGGTGTAGGCGTAAGTGTTAAACGCATCAGATCCAACAAAAAGAAGAAAATTCCCTGCTAAGTGGACCAGTAGGAAACCGCATAACATCAGTCCCGTCTTGGCCACAATCTGCTTTCGGCCGATAGACGAGGAGGCGTAATGGCAGATCCAATTCATATTAGTCCTCTGAGAGAAGTCAGGACTTTGAGTTTACCCGAACAAAGCTCCAAACAAGCTTAGCTCGACTTGATTTTACCGCCGAACTTCCAGCTATTCCCGTTTCTGAAAATAATATATGTTGAGTCGGGCTCAATGCGCTCGTCTTGAAGCCAGGACTCAACTCTTTCTCGATGAATGTAATGGGTCATCGGTGTCACCAGCTGATCGAAGGCAACATGGTGATGAAAATCGAGCCCTCTCTGTCCGATCCAGAGCATATAACTAAAGAGAGGCAGGGGTAAATTTTCGCCTAGCAGTTTAGACAGGAAACGACAAGTTTTCGAATAAAGAAAGAACGGAATACTCAGGGGAAAAGCCACTCCCCATTTGTTCAGCCACCAGGGGAAGTGATTCACCATTTTTCTCAGTGGGTCAACCAGCCATCTGACCACAGCATTGCCCTCGCGAGCATAAACCCATCCGTGAAAACTTCCTCCTGAACGGGTCATCGCCTTAAGGGTCTCGACACCTTCTTCAGGAATGGTCAGGTGGTGAAGAACACCAATCGAATAAACGTGATCCTGCTGCCCAAACTTCTCTTTCAGATCTCCCGTTTGGGTGATATCCCCGACTTCAATACGAGCCTTTTCTCCCAAGAGTTCCTTTGCCGTCAACACACTGGACCCGAGATCCACGGCATTGAGTTGAGCAGGCTCGCAGGAGGCCATATGAAAGAGAAGAGCTCCACTCCCACATCCCAACTCCATGACCGAGCTCCCCTTTATATCTTCCGACACCCAAGGGTTGATCCAATCCAGGAACTGTTCCCGAGTATAGACGGAGGGGTTGTAGACGTTATTCCAGGAGTTGGCGAACTTATCCGCCGTCTGCTGATCTTTCCTTTCCTGATTCATCGGAACTTTCGACGATCTCCTTCAAGAGGTAGGTGGACTTGTTCTGGCTTTCGTAGTAGACTCTCATCAGCAACTCAGCCAACATTCCCATTAGAATGAACATAATCCCAAAAAAGAATGAGAATAGGGTCATCGTTGGAAGTGGAGTCAGTATCAAAGACTCTCCCCAAATCAGCTTTCGAAAAACAGCTGAGAAACCACAGACGAAAGACACCCCTAAGCTGAGAAACCCAGCTGACCCAAAAAGATAAATAGGGCGATTCGAATACTTATTCAGAAAGCGGATCACCATGAGATCCAGAAGTACTTTGAAGGTGCGATTCAATCCATACTTCGAAACCCCCCACGTGCGTGGCGCATGGCTAACGGGCACCTCACAAACCTTCGCTCCAACGGTCTGCATGTAAATCGGGATAAAACGGTGCATCTCTCCATAAAGTTTAATTTTGTCGAGATGCTTCTTCTTGTAGATCTTGAGAGTACAGCCGTAGTCGTGTAAATGGAGACCCGTTGTTTTCCCGATGAGGCGATTGGCAAACTTAGAAAGAACCGTTCGCAAAGGAGGATCTTGCCGGTCTCTTCTCCAGCCAGAGATTAAGTCATATCCCTCTTTCAGTTTCGCGATCATCTTGGGGATATCCGCAGGGTCATTCTGAAGGTCAGCATCGAGACAGATGACCAGATCTCCTTTCGCTTGGTCGAATCCCGCTGAAAGAGCAGAGGTCTGTCCAAAATTTCGCTCCAGTAAAAGGCATATCAGGCGATCGTTTTTCTCTGCCAATTCTCTCATGAGCTCTGGGCTGCTATCCGTACTACCGTCATCAATGAGAATCGTTTCCAGAAGTTCATAACCCTCGGGAAATTCCACAGCCTGAATGGCTTCCAGAAGGGGACGGAGGTTACCTTCCTCGTTAAAAACGGGGATGACCAGACTGATCTTTGTCGCGCTCATACCGGGTAATTTACAAGGCCCAGGGCTTCTCCCAGAAGTTCATGCCTATTCATCCGTTTTTGAACGTGAACGCCGTTTTCTCCGCTGCTTTTGCTTTCTAACTTTCTCCCTTTTCAATTCTTCTTTCCCAGGCGCCCCACCTTCCAATGCCCTCTCCAGTTCCTCCACCATGAGCCTGCGAGCCAGAAAGCGATTGAGGGAACGCTCTCTTTCACGATGACATTCCGTTCTAGTGCCGGTTGACAGGTGGACTAATTGAACCGCATTATGAGTCTTGTTAACCTTCTGACCTCCACTTCCCTGACCCAGTACAAAGCTCTCTTCCAAGTCCTCCTCTCTAAGACCCAAAACGTCATACCGCCGGGCGAGATCCTCCAGCTTGGATCTTCTAACAGGGAAATCCCAGCGATCTACCAGTCCGCTTCCCACGTTCCATCCCAACCTTCTTCAGGAGGATTGTTCTTGAAGTTTTCACAACGCTCAATGAACTTGAGGCAAGGGCCATCGTCCTCAACTAGAGCAAGTCCCTTTTCGAATTCACAAATAGCAGCATCCCACTGTTTATCCAGATAAAGCTCACGGCCTTTGGCGAAAATCTCACAGACTTCAGCTTTCTTCTCGTCTAGCAAGCAGTGCTCAGACATAAACTTGTGATAGTCTTCCGAGAGAGGCTTAGCTTTTTCAACAAAAGCCGCCATCGTCTGCTTGAGCTGCTGCTCCTGCTGACGTCTCTCCTCCATCATGGATTGCAACTGTTCATCACTGAGATCCTGTAAGGGCTTGGGCAGAATCTTCACCAAATGCTCCTTGAGGATGAGTCCAAAGCGGTCTCCTTCACGAGGAAAACGATTTCTCTTAATGTAACAATTACAGTTTTTCTCAAGTGTGTCGATGGAAGTGTTCCATTCATCGATCAGATCCTGATCTAACTCACCCTTCTCTGTCAACTGGGTAACGCTATGGGTCCTTCGCTTCAATTCATAGAGGTGCTCGTTCAGAAGTTTTAGCCAATCCTCCTCCGAACTATCTAGAGCCGCCTGCATCCCTTCGAGCTCCTTGGCATCGACCAGATCCAATTCATCAACGGGAACAACCATGCCCTGAGCATCGACATCGGACAAAAGCTTCTGATAACGCCGCTCTAGGTCAACAAGTTCGATACGGTCATTGTTCATCATCGAATCAATACAGAGTTGCTCTATATCTTCAAAACTCTTCAGCATGAGGTCATAAAAAGCATTGCCCTCATAGCGATGCTCGTGGTAGTAATCAATATAAGCCATAACCTTCTCTGGAATGATTCGCTCCCACCCCTCTATGACCAAACCAGGAATAGGTTTCCCTGTCCAGAAGTCGAGAAATACCTTTGGATCCCAGGACAGAAGCTCATAAACAGGAATGGTGATATAGTGATATTCTACGACATCGAGAAGACGAGTTTTCAGTTTATCTCCGGATAGCCTAAGGGTTTCGGGGCTGATCGCGATCCAAGTTTCCCACATCTTATTGGAGGGCTCCAGCTCTTCCGCCATAGCGACCTCTTCACCAATAGCGCAGTACTGCATCTTCTTTTCTGAACCCATGTTTCCGGCATTAACCACCCCAGTATTCACACCCATCCGAGCCGTAATCATCACCCCATATTTCAGTTGCAGCATACGCTGAACGACAGTCAGCTCCTCCTGCTGAAGCAGAGCACTAAAACAAGCTTTCCAGGCGTGATCGTTGTCGGGCAGAGGCATGCCAAAGTCTGCCTTGATCGCATCCCCCTCATATTTCTCAACATACCCACCGTAAATCATGACAAGGTTGGACATCGGCGTCAGATACAGGTTCAAGATAAGGGCCAGCTCCTGAGCCGTCACCCCCTCAGAAATTGACGTAAACCCGCTCACATCCGAACTAAACATGCTTGCCTCGACCTTCTCTCCACGCAGGTTGAATTTATCGGGCTCCTCTTCCATAATCTTGAGTACTTCCGGGCTAACCATGGCAGCAAACATTCCTCGAATTTTTTGCCTCTCCCGCTTCTGTTCGATATAAATATAGACATTAGCCGCAATATAAGCCACCAAAATCGCAATGATGGGAGTCACAATATGTGAAATAATTCCACTCTCATCCAAGAGTTCGATTCCCAAAAAGAAATGTCCTACCGCCAAAATCAGCATAGCAGGAAATGACGCCAGAGCAGGAAGGTAGAATGCGGCAAATAGGACTAGCACGACGTACACCAGAGACAAAACCGGACCCAACCAGTCCATCGGTCGGATAAAACTTCCTGTCACGATGGTATTAAACGCCGTAGGGGTCAAAGCAGCCATGGGGTATCGACCGACGAAGGGGGTTGGACTCAATGCGTTGAGCCCTGTTGCCGTCAGCCCTAAGAACACGGTTTTATCCTTGTACTTAAGGAGAGTGATGTTCTCCTCTCCATCTCGAGATGTAAAAGTAATAGGACTCCTAAAGTAAAGAGGAAGAAGCGCTGTAGGATCTTCAGTCTTTGAAAGGAAATGAACGGTATGCTCAAAACCATTACGTAAGACGGTCTCTCTCTTTTTGTTCATGTAATCGTATATCTTCATCAGACCTCTTTCTTCAGCCACGTCGGTGGTTATTTCAAGAGCAATGGCGAGATCAAACAGGTAATCTTTTCTACTCTTCTCAAGACCTGGTATAACTTTTCTATGGTCGGCCCCCTCCGAAAACTCTTCATCCTTAAGGACAAGGCCAATTTTCTCCCACTCATCACGTAACTCCTGATCAAATAGAGCACCATAGACCTGATTCATCAGCCGATCTAACTTAAAGCCTTTCTCTTTCTGGGCTCTCCACTCTTCGTAGGAAGGTGGATTCTCCTTTAAGTCCTCCCACTCCATCGCTAGGGAGGTATTCATCGTGATACTATTAAAGAAAAGGTCTAAATCAAAATGAGGATTATAATCGGCCAGAAGTCCGTCGATAATATCAGACAATCCAAACTCATTTAGAATCGCGTGCTGCATGATCCACGAGATTTGGGCTTCGTAGAAAAAACGGGTAATAGAGTTCTTTTTAAGCCAACCTAGAGGAGCCAGTTTCTGTTTAAAAAACTGATCCATTTTTACAAAACCAGTATTCACCGCTCCTTCCTCTTCAAAATCAAGAGGAAGGTCTTTCAGAAACCCCCTCACGAGGTCCCAAGCCAGAAGGGTTTTAATCGCCTGAAAGGGAGCTTGGTTGAAAGCCGTCAACTGCTCTTTCTCAGTCCAGTTAACATACATCCGACCTTCAGAATTAATGGGAATGCTCAGGTCGCCTTCACCGTTGGGGTGTGGAACACCTCTGAAAACGACAGATTTCCCTGGAGTTACGTCAACATTTTCGAGTGGACAATTGAGATAAGCCGCCGCCGCGATCACTGGCAACGAAAAGGTGATTCTTCCATCGAAGTCTACCAAAGTTGGGACCTGCCGAATGATTTCGTCGCCGTCTGGGAGAATTCTCATAAAACCAACCCCTCTGACGTGTGGCGAGATCGCATTTCCAATGGGACTGATGTTGATCGCCGAGAGAAGATCCTCTCCATTGGCCGGCAGAGGAAGGGTCAAGTGGTTCAGACCATCGATACGTTTCAGCTTTTCAGCGATAAACTCTTTCTTGAACGCATCCTTTCGAACTTGAACCTGACCTTCTTTTTGATTATCAGGAACCAGGAAATACTGAGCCAGAATAGCGTGGCCCCACGATTGCATCGCCTGAGCCAACTGTTCTTCAGGGCTCTTCACATCACTATGAAGGATGTCATTCAAGGCGCTTATGTCCTCAATATTGTCAGCCAACTTTTCAATCTTGAGTTCCATTTCCTGTTCGGTGATCGCCGGAAGACCAGGACTGGCGAAGGTGTTCTCCTGAAAAACAGCCAGCCTAGCGTCGTAATCGTTGAGTGCGTTCACCACATGGGCAAAACGATCCCAACCCCAAGGCCAACGCGACATCTCGATATCGTCGTCGGTGATATTCCAGAAG
>Ga0233432_10003129_pt1 | contig 15090 bp, 12 predicted proteins | sample SI_122_August201_6_FD_179870 | JGI IMG/M metagenome (GOLD analysis project Ga0233432, IMG submission 179870) | Seawater microbial communities from Saanich Inlet, British Columbia, Canada - SI_122_August2016_10_MG | ecosystem: Environmental > Aquatic > Marine > Inlet | place: Canada: British...
CTGGGAAGATGACATCTCCATGTTGTGGCCCGATGCCGCAGCCGAAGATATTCAAAAATATCCCTGGCTGCAGCCGCATTTCGCTACCCCTGAAGGCAAAATGATTATCAGCTTCCAGTGTTTTGTGATGCGCACCCCTGAATACCAGATCATGCTGGACACTTGTATTGGTGGTGATCGCCAGCGCGAATTTGATGTGTTCACTAATATGCAAACCAGCTTTCTCGACGACCTGGCGCAGGCCGGATTCAAGCGTGAAGAAATTGATTATGTGTTATGCACCCATCTGCATTTTGATCACGTGGGCTGGAATACTCATCTTGTCGATGGTGAATGGATTCCAACTTTCCCTAATGCCCGTTACCTGTTTGGTAAACAGGAATATGAACACTGGATGCATCTGAAAGAAACCAATGGCTATCATGACCTTAACCATATGTACGATGCTGTACAGCCTGTGGTGGATGCAGGCCTGGTAGATCTGATCGGCATAGAACACAAGGTATGTCAGGAAATCACCCTGCGCCCAACACCTGGCCATACGCCGGGCCATGTCAGCATCGGCATTGAATCAAAAGGTGAGAAAGCCTTCATCACCGGCGACTTGATGCATAACCCGGTGCAACTGGAAGAGCCCAATAGAATTGTGCGTTTTGATATGGATCAGGCCGCCGGTGCGCAATCCCGTAAAGCCTTCGTTGCAGACATGGCCAATTCCGACGTTCTGGTTATCGGTTCGCACTTCGCTGATCCCACTGCAGGTTATGTGGTCAGCGACGATGACGGTTGCCGCCTGGATACCGATCAGGAGAGTAAATAAAGCTCTCCGACTTATCCGACTTATCCGACTTTACTTGGTGCAGTTTCCTTGAGAAACAAAGCGCAGATCCCTGAAAGAAAAGCACAGATCATGACGTAGTACATCGGTGCCTGCAGCGTGCCCTGGTCTGCAAGCATGCCGGCCAGCCAGGGCGAAGCAAAACCACCTACCAATTCACCAATACAGACCACCAGGCCCATCGATGTCGCTGCCAGCATCGGTGAAACTGTTTCGCCGGGTACAACCCCCATAAATAAGGGGAATGACCCTGTAGCACTCCAGCCTATAAATAATAGCAAGCCCATCATCCACATCGGGCCATCAAAATACAGCGCTGCCAGCGGCGTGATCACACCAATAAAGGTAAACAGAATCATCACCGGTTTACGGCCAATGCTATCGGACCAGGTAGGTACAAGAAAACCGCCCAGCATGGTACTGAAGCCCATCACTGACATTACCCCGCCAGCTTCTTCCGGAGAAAATCCTCGATAATTAGTCAGAAAAACAAACATAAAGGTCAGCGTCACTAAAAACCAGGACACCAGGAATATGGCAATCAGGCAACACACCCGGATGTTATGTTCTTTCAGCATGCTCAGGGCGCTGGGTTTTGTTTGATGATTTTGTTCAACACCAGTTTCAGATGCAGCAACCTTATCGGATCCAGTTTCCTTATTGCTATTGATAGGTTCTTTCATGAATTTCCACACCAGAAATCCGCAAATCAGTCCGGGAATACCGGTCAGAAAAAAAGTGACACGCCAGTCAAATTGAATGGCCAATGCTGTGAGCACAATGGGTGCCAGCGTGGTGCCCAGCAGCGCAGCAAAGACATTCTGCATGATGCCCGCATTCATTCCGCGTCTATGGGGAGAACTTTCGTCATTCATCACAGAGAGGCAAATGGGCAGAAAAGGCCCTTCGGCAATGCCCATGACAATTCTGGCAACTAACAGAAAGCCAAAGGACCCTGCGAAACCGGAAAGTGCCGAGCAAAGGGAAAACACGATAATTGAAAGCAGAATGAATGGTTTGCGTGCCCCCATTCGGTCTGACCAGGCACTAAAAACATAGGCCGAGATTGCCCAGGCCAATGCCAGTGCTGAACTGAGCATTCCCAGCTGGGTATTGCTAAGCCCGAGATCCTCAAGAATGAATGGCGTTAGAACCCCAACGGCATTGCGATCAAAAAAGATTAAACCGAAAGTGAAACCCAGTAAAACAAGGATGCCATTTTCGTATGTCATCCAGGTGCTCTTGTTGCCGGCAGGTGCTGGTGGGTGAATATCTGCAGACATAGAAAATCCCCTTATTGTTTTTGTTATTGACAGGGAGTCTACCTATAACCCGGTGCCGGGGTAAAGATGAGCCCAGTAAGTCGGATAAGCCCCCTTCCTTCATTCATTCATCAATAAATGAAATGGTGCGAATCTCCATACTGTGCCGCGGTGGCGTGTTCTCATCTGTACCAGGCAAATTAATTGCCGTATGGCCGGTGTATTGAGGCGCCTCTTCTTTTGAATCATAGAGTTTGAAGGCAAAGATTTCTTCTGGCTTCATCTCACTGGCGAAATACCAGTGATGCTTTGGGTTATAACTAAGATTCCATCCATACAGTGGTGGGCGCTCAGGGTCATTCAAGCCGCCCCTCACTTCTGCAAAATTCAGATCATCTTTTTCAACAGTGGCCGCATCCACCAGAGCCAACGGGCTTCTATAAACAGTTTTAATGGGCCGCCAGAAATTCATCAGCACTACTCTTTTCTGCAAGTATTTTTCTGCTTCATCACCAAGAATATTGTAGGCGTATTCCTCAATAGTTTTGCGACCATAATCAACGTGGGCGGCATGGGAAGGTTGCTGATGCTGACGCGCATCCGGCGCATCCGTTCTGGCGACATGGCCAAATGCAATGGCTTTTTGCGCGCCATTAACCTGTTTTGCCAGCTCAATCATTTCAGGGTAATAAATTCTTTCGACCTGCTCTTCATCCTCATATTCCGTCATCTGCGAATTATGCCTGAGCAGGGCAAAGCCGTTTTTTGCAACGCTTGGCATTTCATTTTCAGACAGCGAGTGCAAGTCAGTAACCAATACCTCACGATCGTCACCAGGCCAGTAGGACTTCTCCCGGTCGCCGGGATAAAAGATTGTATGCTCACCTTTTACCACATACTTGATTTCTGTTTTAACCGTTTTAGCTTGAGTTTCAGTTGTCATCCGGGTCCGCTACCAATACAAGAATTGTTGAAAGATAAAGGAAAAAAGATAAAGGATAAAGGATAAAGGTGAGCGATTCAGGTAAGTCATGACCTATATTGAAATCATTCACAATTTCAGCATCGGTCATTTTGGCCAGGGATTACTTCCTGGTAAGCAACCCTTAACTTCTGGATGCAACGCAACCCGTCCACCTTTTTCCTTTATCCTTTTTCTTTTATCCCCCCAAGGTATTCAGCTTCGGAATTATTAAGTACACTCGCTGACCAAGAAGAAAAATAAAAACCGATCCACACAGGGAATACCATGCCCACAAATCCAGGTGAAAATTCTGCAGAACAGGCATATCCAAATCCAACTTACGCCTGGTATGTGGTGGTCATCCTGTTCCTGGCATTTGTTGTTTCCTATATTGACCGACAGATCATTTCACTGCTGGTCGAACCCATTAAAGCGGATCTTGGCATTAGTGATACCCAAATCGGACTGTTGCAGGGTTTTGCCTTCACCGTATTTTATACCTTCGCCGGCATTCCCCTGGGCAGGTTGGCCGACAAGAAAAATCGCAAGGTGATTATTGCTGTCGGTATGTTCCTGTGGAGCATCATGACTGCCATGTGCGGCCTGGCCAGATCTTTTACCACCCTGTTCATTGCCCGTATCGGCGTGGGTGTTGGCGAGGCCAGTTTGTCACCTGCCGCTAACTCATTGATCAGTGATTATTTTCCCAAGGATAAACGCGGCAAACCGGTTGCCCTTTATTTCATGGGAGTCTATGTGGGTGTGGGTCTTTCCTTCATTCTGGGTGGACTGGTAGTTGGTATGGTTTCCAATGCTGGCGACAGCATAGTCCTGCCTCTTTTAGGTGAGTTAAGTGCCTGGCAAATGACCTTTCTGGTGGTAAGCCTTCCCGGACTGCTTCTGGTCGCCATAATGGCCACTATCAAGGAGCCGTTTCGCCACGGCATGATCACTCGGGATGGCAAGGAAGTAGACAGCGGGCTGGGAGCAACGCGTGATTTCTTCATGAAACATTTCAAGGCTTACGCCATCATGTTTCTGGGATTCGGGCTGGCTGGTGCCATGGCTATCGGTTTCTTCGCCTGGACCACGCCCCTGTTCAATCGCATTCATGGCTGGGAGACCGCGCAGATTGGTCTCACTTTTGGCTCCATCATTATGGTAATGGGCACCCTGGGTATTATCCTGGGCGGCGCAGTTGCCGATAGATTGCTGCAAAAAGGCCAGCAACATGCCTACCTCAAGGTGGCTATCTGGGCAGTGATGGGAGCAACTGTATTCGCCGGATCCGCAGCCATGGTTCCTAACCCCTATCTGGCCTTCGCGCTGCTCTGTCCGGCTGTCGCCTGTTTTGGTATGCCGGTGGCATTGGCGCCGGCAGCAGTGAACTACATCACCCCGAACCAGTTTCGTGGTCAGGCGATTGCCATCTACATCTTCGTGGTCGGCATGATCAACAACGTTATCGGTCCCATCAGTGTCGGCGTGCTCAACGATTATCTGTTCAAGGATCCCATGGCCATTAATCTTTCCATGCTCACCATTGCTATAGTATTTGGCACCATCTCATCGCTTATCCTGGCCTGGTCGATCAAGCACTACAAGCACAGTGCCGCCGAGATTCAGGCCAACGAAGAATAAAGTCGACAGCTGGCATGGCCATGGCATCTGAAAAGCACTGTACCTTACGCGAACTGCTGGAACGTAACGCTACTCAGACACCGGAGCTGATGGTGCTGCGCTTCGATAGTGGTGAACAATTCTCTGCGGCTCAACTCCTGGAAGAAGTGCAGTTACTTGCAGGAAATCTCGCACGCCTGGGCATTGGAAAAGGTGATTATGTGCTTTCCTGGTTACCTAATTGCCCGCTAGCGGTAAATCTTTATCTGGCGCTGAATTTTCTTGGTGCTATTTATGTCCCCTTCAATACCGCCTATCGCGGCAAATTACTCGAACATGTTATCCGCATCTCCTCAGCGTCCGTGCTGATTGCTGACGGACGCCTGATTGAGAGACTCGAGGATGTAGATTATTCGAATCTGGACATGTTAATAGTCGATGGCGACGAACGACTTGACGACGATACCCTTCAACAAATGCCTGCTGATGCTCTGCGGCAACTTTCCATGAAGATTGGCCAGGTAGATAGTGACGATGCTGTTTCTGATAGTAGTGATAATAAGCACATCAAACCCGAAGCCACCTCAACAGTCATTTTCACTTCAGGCACCACCGGCCCTTCAAAAGGTGTGTTGTGCAGTTACCTGCACCTGTATACCAGTGCCACAGAGTTCAAACATGTTGGCCCCACAGATACCAATCTGGTCGCTCTGCCCATGTTCCATGTGGGGGGCATTCTCGGCATTTGGTTTGCTCTGATTCATGGTGGCTGTGCTGCCTATGTTGACCGTTTCAGTACTTCAAAATTCTGGCCTGCCGTAAAAGAACTGGAAGTAAGTTCTGTAGGCCTGCTTGGCGCCATGGTGCAATACCTGATGTCACAAGCCCCTTCACCGGATGATAAGAAGCATCCCGTTACAAAAGCAGTTATAGCCCCTTTTGGCGACGATGCCCTGGCCTTTGGCGAGCGCTTCGGCATTGAGGTGCATACGGAATTTAATATGACAGAGCTTTCCGTACCGCTGTGGGGCGGGCCCAATCCCACGGCGCGAGGGACCTGCGGCAAACCCAGACAAGGGGTATCGTTGAAACTGATCGATGAACACAAGCAAGAAGTGAACGTCGGAGAAACCGGCGAATTACTGGTCCATGTGGATAAGCCCTATACCATCAGCCATGGCTATTTAAATGACCCCCAGGCAAGCAAGCTGGCATGGCGCGATGGCTGGTTTCATAGCGGTGATCTTTTTTACCGGGATGAAGAGGATAATTATTTCTTTGTCGATCGCGCCAAGGATGCCCTGCGTCGCCGCGGCGAAAACATATCGTCCTTCGAGGTCGAAGAAGAATTACTCAGCCATCCCCTCATCATGGAAGCCGCAGTGGTCGCAGCCCCGGGTGACGGCGGTGAAGATGAAGTCATGGCCATCCTGGTCACAAAAAATAATGAAAACATTGATCTTGAAGAGCTAACTGACTATTTAAGCAAACGCCTTGCTCATTTTATGGTGCCGCGATATTTTCGTTATATTGCTGAGCTGCCGAAAACACCAACGCAGAAAATTGAAAAACATATACTAAGAAACGAAGGCATTACCGCAGACACCCTCGATCGGGATAAACTGGGAATCATTGTTGAGAAAGAAAATCTGTATAAAAGAAAAAAGATAAAAGTGATCGGTTCAGGTGAATTAATGTAGGAGAGACTTTAGTCCCGAAGAATGGAACATTGTTCTTCACGGTTAAAACCGCTCCTACAAGGGCTTCACTGAAAAAGATAAAGGTGGGCGGCTTATATTGGATCCATAAGCCTGGCGCCTTTTAAAAATATTATGAAGCTGGAAAATATTTAGGCTTAACACTTTATATCTTTTAACTTCTGGGTCGATTCGCTATTCTTTGTAGGAGCGGTTTTAACCGCGAAGAATCAGCACCTAAGCTTCGGGACTAAAGTCCCTCCTACTTTATATCTTTTAACTTCTGGATCGATTCGCTATTCTTTGTAGGAGCGGTTTTAACCACGAAGAATCAGCACCTAAGCTTCGGGACTAAAGTCCATCCTACTTTATATCTTTTAACTTCTGGGTCGATTCGCTATTTATTGTAGGAGCGGTTTTAACCGCGAAGAATCAGCACCTAAGCTTCGGGACTAAAGTCCATCCTACAAAATAATCAGTTTCCTGTAAGAGCATTTCAGCGGTGAAACTTTTAACTTTTAACTTTTATAAAACTATGCATAGAAACAATCACACCGGCCCACTAGCAGACATTCGTGTACTGGAATTCTCCGGCATGGGCCCTGCGCCTTTTTGCGGCATGCTGCTGGCTGATCTTGGCGCCGATGTGGTGCGCATCGACAGAGCTGGAGGTGAGGATTACAAACCAGAAGATGTCGAGTCCCGTGGACGTGAATCTATCGTGCTGGACCTCAAGGACTCTGATGATTTAGCCATTGCCAAAGCGCTTGCCGCAAAAGCGGATATCCTGATAGAAGGCTTTCGGCCCGGCGTAATGGAGCGCATAGGCCTGGGACCTGACAATCTTTTCGCCATCAATCCAGCACTGGTCTATGGCCGCATTACTGGCTGGGGTCAAACCGGCCCCCTCGCCAAAAAAGCCGGCCATGATCTCAACTATCTGGCATTAACGGGTGCCCTGCATGCTATGGGCACTAAAGAGAAACCCGCGATCCCTCTCAATCTCGTCGCAGATTTCGGCGGTGGCTCCATGTACCTGATGATGGGCATCCTTTCTGCCCTTCACCATGCCCGCAATAGTGGTAAGGGGCAGGTAGTGGATGCTGCCATGACTGACGGGGTGATTTCTTTGATGAACATGATCTATGGTGATTTTAATGCCGGCACCTGGAATGATGAACGTGAAAGTAATGTCATTGATGGCGCAGCACCCTTTTACAATGTATACCAATGTGCTGATAAAAAATGGATAAGCCTTGCCTGTATAGAAGCACAGTTTTACCAGGCATTTACCAATGCAAGCGAACTAAGTGAAGCAGAATTTTCCGACCAGTGGCAAAGAGATACCTGGACTGCACGTATCAAGACTCTCGAACAACTGTTCCTGAAAAAAACCAGAGACTCCTGGATAGAATTTTTTGCCGATCAGGATATTTGCATTGCTCCCGTTCTTAATATGGAAGAAGCACAAACTCATCCTCACAATATTGCACGGCTAAGTTTTCAGACTATCGACAAGATCAAACAGGCTAATGCCATGCCTAAAATGAGCAGCACTCCTCCCGCTACACCTTTTGGAGCGCACCCGAAAAATGCTGATCAAAAGCAGATTTTGTCGCGTTGGAGTATTGACTAAGATATATTCATAGGCTCAAGGTTTTTTTAGCATTAGGTAACCATTGTCTTCATGCAGTTATTTGCTTACAGATAAGAGCGTTAACTATGAATATCTGTTCCTTTCACAGTATTGGTCAAAGCACCAGCAAAGCGCACTACAATTGTCGGCGTCAATTGCAATTATGTGCAAAATTCTTTTTTGCAGGTTTCTGCCTGGCGCTTTATTCAGGGTCGTTATTGGCACAAGCTGATATCAGAACTGATCGCCTTTTATTTCAGCCAGTACCGCTTTCTGAAGCTATCAGTAAGCCTTTGGTCTTGATGGAGGCAGCTGGCACAAATTCGGGAACAAATACTCAAACAGGTCCTCAAACAGGTCTTCAAACAGGTCCTCAAACAGGTACAACAGCTGGACAGGAACTGGCAGAAGATGAGCCAAACAGGATCCTGGAAATAAACCAGGCTATTGCTCAATACTTGCCGCTGGTAGCAGATTTTGAAGCGGAACAGGGCCCCTACTCCGAGGACCTAAGCGAAGCATTGGTGAGTCTGGCCTTTCTCTATCAGGAACAGGGCAATCACGCCGAGGCCATTAAATACTATGAGCGCTCACGCTCCATCATTCGTGTCAGCGGCGGGCTCTATACCCTGGAGCAGCTGCCTATCATCGAAGCCATGATTCCCAGCTTTGAGGCCATGGGAGAGCTTAAAAAGGCTGATGAGATGAATGAGTCTCTGCTTTATATCCATACCGAAGAGTATGGTAATGACAGCGTAGAGATTATTCCTGCCCTGGCCAAATTAGGTGAATGGAATATGAAGGCTTTCCTGACGCGCTCCAATATTCTGCTGAATGTTAACAGGATGAATGTTGTGCAATTCATGAATGATCCCAATAATTTTATGGGTGCCAACAACAATCTTACCGATACCCCTCTTTTCAATCTTTACCAGGCTCAGCAAAACTTTTTGCGAGCCATTGGCATCCTTATCGAAAACAAGCAATATTTTCACCCGCAAATTCTTGAATTGGAACAAATGCTGTTAAAAAGTTATTTCCTGAGCATTCATCGTGAAAATATTCTCTATGAACCGGATTTTTATCTCACCAGAAAAAAGAGAACAACTGGCTCCAGACTCAATACCAATTCCATTGAACTGATGGCGTCCGAGGAATACAAAGTGGGCAACGCCTCTCATCAAAGGTCCATCTCCTATATTTCCAACAATCCGGAAAGAACCAATACCATGACTGCCACTGCAATGCTGGAAGCTGCCGACTGGCATTTACTTTTTGAACGCAAGGTTAAAGCTGCTCAGGAATATCAGAAAGTTTACGATTTTTTCTCTGAATACCCTGAAGCCCAGGCAGAGATAAGGGCATTACTTTATCCCGATAACCCTGTAATCCTGCCAGTGTATTTGCCACCACCAAACAGCAGGGAAAAACTTGATATCAAGCCAGATGATGAGGTCAATTACTTTGGGTATTTTGATGTGTCTTTTAGTATCAACAAATATGGCAAAGCCAGCAATGTACGTATTCTTTCTCAAGAAGGAACGCTCACACGCAACATGGAAATCAGACTCAACCAATACCTGAGAAATGTTTTATTCAGACCCTTATTCAGGGACGGTCAGCCCTATACCGACACCCTATCACTACGCTATTACGTCGGCGTCTGATTCTTCTGCACCCTAAAACACTTGCGGGTTTATTAGCCAACACAGGCATTACCCTATCTTCCTGCCTGCCTTTTTTATGCTAGTCTTACCTCCTGCATCAAGACCTTCTATTTAAAAATAAAAAGAGAAAAATCTCCCATGAGTCAATCTGCATCCGGCCTCAATCAAGAGCGCCTTAACCATCTGAAATCCGTCATTGAAGAAGATATTGCCACGGATAAATATTTTGGCGCGGTTATCGCCGTTGCGCGTCATGGTGAGATAGGCATGTTGGAGGCCATTGGCTGGGGTGACCAGGAACACAAAACCCCATTGCAAACTGATTCGGTATTCTCTCTGTTTTCACTGACCAAGGCTTTAACCAATGCCCTGGTATTGCGCGCCATTGAACTTGGCCAGTTCGCTCTAACCACTCGCGTGGTGGAAATAATTCCGGAATTTGCAGGCCATGGTCGCGAGAAAATAAATTTCTTTCACCTGCTTACACACTCTTCAGGTCTGCCACCGGTGTGGATTCCCAGAGAAGGAATGTATATCGACAAACTTGATGACATCATTACAGCCATTTGCGAGAACATCCAACCTCTGCAGCCGCCTGGTGAACTCGTGCATTATTCGCCGCTGGTTCATCATGCCCTGCTGGGTGACGCTGTCAGGCGCTGCGATCCAGAAGGACGCAGTTACCGGGAATTACTGCAGCAAGAATTATTAAACCCGCTGAAGATGAAAGACACTTCCATAGGCGTGCGCAAGGACCTCACAGACAGACATATTTTTCCGGATTTCCGCGGCAAGCCACCCCAGGAACATTTGGGCAGCAACGATCTTGGACCTCAAGGCGCATTCGCTGAAGAAAAGGCAGAAATGCCCTGGGTAGGTGGTATTTCTACTGTGCCTGATCTGTTTCGCTTCGCCGAAATGTTTCGTCAGGGCGGCACTCTGGATGGCAAACGACTTTTGTCACCGGCCATGCTGGAATTGGCGACCAGTAACTGGACCGATGAAAAGCCCAATGAGCTGTACAAAAAAATCGCCATCAACCATGGTTGGGAACCCTACCCCGCCTATATTGGTCTGGGCTTTGGTTTACGCGGTGATGCGGTATGCCCGTCTATCTATGGCGGCACCCTGGCAAGCCCCGGCACCTTCGGTAACTATGGCGCAGGCAGCACCCTGTTCTGGGTAGATCCGGAATGGGATATCACTTTTGTCTGTCTGACTTCAGGCGTAATGGGCCCGGCCACCAATATCGAACGTTTTCAGCGTCTCAACGATATTGTCATGTCAGCTGCGCTTTAAGAGACCGCTAAGGCTAGCCATATGACTAACAAGACTTTCGACATCATTATTGTTGGTTCAGGAACCGCTGGCACCGTCCTGGCCAATCGTCTTTCATCTGATCCAAATTTACAGGTCTGCCTGATAGAAGCTGGCCCGAATGATAAAACGCCGCTGGTTCACATCCCCTCCTTCGTTGGCACCTTGATGTTTCACAAGACCTACGGCTGGCATTATAAAACCACGCCTCAGCAAGGTCTTGATGGCAGGCAGGTGCTTTTACCGCGTGGCAAAATTCTCGGCGGCTGCAGCTCCACCAATGGCATGGCCTATTTCAGAGGTCATCCGAAAGATTTTGATGAATGGGCCCGGATGGGCAATCCAGGCTGGTCTTATCGCGATGTGCTGCCCTATTTCATGCGCAGTGAAAATAATGTGGATTACCGCAATTCTCCTTATCATGGCACGGAAGGTGAGATGCATATTTCCCATGTGCGCAAATACAATCCCATGATCACTCCTTTTCTGGAGGCAAGCACCAGCCTGGGCTATCCACGCTGTGAAGATTTTAATGGCTGCATGGAACCTGTTGGTTTCGATGTACGGCAAAACGCCATTCATCAGGGACGCCGAGTCTCCGGAGTCACTGCTTTTTTAAAACCGGTGATGAACAGGCCAAACCTGACTATCGTCACTGAGTGTTTCGTAAACAGGGTTCTGCTGGAAAATAATCGCGCCAGTGGCATTGATCTGGAATTAAATGGACTGCGGCAAAATTTTATTGCCCGCAAGGAAGTCATTCTTTGCGCTGGCACCTATGGTTCACCGGTTTTATTGCAGCATTCAGGCATTGGCGACAGCGAGGATCTTGCGGCCCTTGGCATACCTGTAAATCATCATCTTCCGGGCGTTGGCAAGAATCTGCATGACCATGCATCCTCTGTCGTTCAGCGCGTGTGCAGTAATTCGGAATCCTATGGCATATCCTGGAAAGCCCTGCCCCGAAATGCCCTGAGTCTGTTTCAGTATTTATTAATGCGCAAGGGGCAAATGGCAGGCAATTTATTTGAAGTCACCGGCTTTCTGCATTCAACAGATGGACTCGACAAGCCTGATATCCAACTGGTGTTCATGCCGGCTAATCGCCCCAAACCTGGTTTTCCTTTTCCTGTAGGCCACGGCTATGGCATCAACACCATCCTGCTACAACCGAAAAGCCGCGGTACCGTTAAACTGGCCTCCAATGATCCAAAACAGACACCACTGATTGACATCAATTTCATGGGCGATGAAGCTGATTTTGAGCCTTTGATACGCGGCATGCGTATTTCTCGCCAGATATTTGATAGTCCGGCCATGGCCAAATATCAGGGCAAGGAAACATTGCCTGGTGTAAATATTGATAGCGACGAGGAACTAAAAGGTTTCATTAAAGGCAATATGACTTCCGTACATCATCCAGGCGGCACCTGCCAAATGGGCAGTGATGATAATTGTGTTGTCGATCCAGAACTGAAAGTGCGAGGCCTCGAAGGCCTGCGTGTAGTAGACGCCTCGGTATTCCCCAGAATGGTGAGCGGCAACAGCAATGCCCCCACGGTGATGGTAGCAGAAAAAGCTGCGGATATTATCCTTGGTAAGGCAGCACCAGCGCCGATAGATCCAGAAAAATAAGTTAAAGGCTAAAAGCTAAAGGCATCGTAGGCCGGAAGAGCGTAGCGATGTCCGGCTGGATTAAAAGTGGAAAGTAGGTGGTAAGAGGCCTGCAAGGCCGCCATCCGACATGGCGACCTTTGGTCGCCGCTTGAGACTTGTAACTTGCGACTTGAGACTAATCTTCAAGTGCTGCAGCGACAAAACACCAGACATAAAAAAAGCGGGCCAAAGCCCGCTTTTTTTATCAAGGTTAATTATTAACCCATATTACTGGCCACAAAATCCCAGTTCACTAAATTCCAAAAAGCAGCCATGTAATCAGGGCGCACATTTCTGTAATCAATGTAGTAGGCATGTTCCCACAAGTCTACTGTTAACAGGGGAGTAAGACCCTCATCGGTCAGCGGAGTTGCGGCATTGGAGGTATTTACAATGGCCAGAGAACCATCTGCATTTTTTACCAGCCAGGTCCAGCTTGAACCAAAATTGTTTACCGCACTATCAGTAAATTTGGCTTTGAACTCTTCGAACGAACCAAAAGCAGCATTGATGGCATCGGCCACCGTGCCAGAAGGCTCACCGCCGCCATTAGGGCTCAGGGAATTCCAGTAAAACGTGTGATTCCATATCTGGGCGGCATTATTAAATACACCACCACTTGAAGTCTTGATGATATCTTCAAGTGACTTGTCTGCATCGGCAGTACCATCTATCAGACCATTAAGTTTTACCACATAAGTGTTGTGATGCTTACCATAATGAAATTCAAGGGTTTCTTTGGATATATGTGGCTCGAGAGCATCCTGGGCATAAGGTAAAGAAGGTAGTTCAATTGACATAAAAACTCCATAACTGTCAAAAAGACAGAACACATTGACGTTAAAAACTGGAAATAACTACTGAATAAATCAGAGGCGCCGGCATTGTAACAAAAATTATTTTCCAGTCCAGAAGGATAAATTTTTGTCATACTTGCTATAAATATGACCCTTACTCAGGATCTAATACTTACTGATTGAACAAATATTTTATTAAGCCGTTCATAAGTATTGACCGTTACGACAGACAACAGCACTTGGCTCATAATAAAAATATTAAATCAGGGATATATTGATATGAAGAAAAATTTACCGCTCGCTTTATCTATTTTTGTTGCCTTTGTATTTTTACAATCAATGATTTTCAAATTTGCCGGATGGTTCGGTGAACCTGCAGATATCACTGTGTTTATCTTTTCCACTATTGGAACCTGGATGACAGAGTTGGGCTTCGGTGCTATCGGTCAATTATTCAGTGAATATGGCGGCGTTGTTATTGGATTGGCTGAACTTGTCGCCAGTATCCTGATTCTGGCACCCAAAACACGAATTTATGGAGCGGTTCTTGGACTCGGTGTAATGACAAGCGCAATTTTCTTCCATATTTTTACGCCACTGGGACTCTTCCCTTATACAGACTTAAGCTGTCTGCAAGATGGTTGCCCGCAGGAATACCCTTTGTTTTTTATGGCGATTGGTGTCTGGCTTAGTTGTGTCTGGTTGCTCTGGACGCAGTATTTACTTTTAAAGAAAAGATGAACATGGTGGGATAAGTAACAGAGACAGTTGTTCTATAAATGTTCCTTAATTTTGAGTTTTATTTAGAACGATGGAAAATAAAAGCTACAAGATGCAAGGTACAAAAAAATATGGTGATTTATTAGTTCTTTGCGAGCTAGCTTTTTGTAAAATAGAGAAATTCAATCTACCTCACTTAAAAAACTATTAACTCAAACTTGGCGTGGCTTATCAGGCGGACTATGTCCGCCATGTCGGATGACGGGCTGCGCCCTTCCCACTTGTAACTTGTGACTGTTCTATCTAGTCAACCAAGCTACCAACAACCTGATCTGGGCATTATCAAGCTTATCGCCGAAGGCTGGCATTTGACCATTTCTGCCACCTCTGAGGGTTTCCCGCAGGGTATCCAGGTCATTTCCGTAAAGCCAGTCATCATCGGTCAGATCGGGGGCGCCCAGTAAAGGATTGCCGGTTCCCTCAATGCCGTGACAGGCAATACAGATCTGGTTAAATCTTGCCTGTCCTGGATGGCCTTCTGCTTCAGGAGAGCCTAGTAAAAGCACGTAATTGGCGACATTGGTCACCCCTTCCTGACCCAGCAGTGCTTCCCAGCTTGCCATTACCCCAATCCTGCCGTTGCGCAGCGTCAGTTCGATGTTTTCAGGACTGCCACCCCACTGCCATATATCATCATTAAGATTCGGAAACAGATTCGCCTGGCCCTGCCCCTGATAACCGTGACAGGCACTGCAATTTTGTGAGAAGAGATCACTGGCACTGCCCATCAAAGCTGCATCAGCCTGAATTTCAGTTAAAGGCATCACCGCAATTTCTGCACGCAATTCTGTAAATTCATCATTAAAGGCGCGATAACGCTCTTCAATCTGGCCACCTTGTGACCACTGGAATGCGC
>Ga0233432_10003130_pt1 | contig 15089 bp, 11 predicted proteins | sample SI_122_August201_6_FD_179870 | JGI IMG/M metagenome (GOLD analysis project Ga0233432, IMG submission 179870) | Seawater microbial communities from Saanich Inlet, British Columbia, Canada - SI_122_August2016_10_MG | ecosystem: Environmental > Aquatic > Marine > Inlet | place: Canada: British...
CGCCGACTACGGCTTCGTGGGCGAACCCGATCGCGAGCGATGCATCGCTGGTATCCTGAACATTTAATCTAAATACATTTTTCTTTCGACCGAAGAAACTCCTATGCCGTTGAGCTGAAAAAGAACTTCGAAAGCGTACCAAAAAGGACCCCCAATGAGAGCCGTTGAGTTAGCTGGTAATCGTAGGGCCGAAAAAGTAATTCCCCCTAACCCACCACCGCCAAGACCGCCCTCTTCAACTCATCGCTGAGACTGCCCCATCTTTCGACGATATGGGACAACATGGGACGATCCTCGTCGGAAAAGTGTGTCCATTATTGTGTCCACTGCTCCTTCATTAAAGAAGTGTGTCCATATGTTTCTCCACTGACCTTGCATAAAAGTCGGAGTCCCAGTGCACGAAGGGGATTGAGCATCACTTAATTTTGGATTCGAGTCCCGTCTATCGAGCCATCGCAATCTCTGAACAGGTTGCATCAATTGGCATCTAAAGCTCAACATCAAAGGGTCTCAGGCTTTAAAGAAAAGACGGCTTTGGGGACCTCTGGGAAACACATTCCATGTTGGCTCGATCTTTTGCTTGGCGATTCTTTCCCTACTCACTACCCTAAACCTATGGAAGTCTTAATTTTCCCGGATTCTAACAGCTTGGCCAAGAAAAGCGCCGACCTTGTCGAGTCACAAATAACAAAGTACACCGACTCCGTTATCGGTCTGGCCACTGGATCGACTCCGTTGGGTTTGTATCGGGAACTGATCGAAAGACATAAAACACACGGTTTGAGTTTCAATGAGGTCAAAACCTTCAACCTAGATGAATACGTAGGGATTCCCGACGATCACCCGCAGAGCTATCGTACCTTCATGGACAATCATTTCTTCAATCATATCGACATTGAGAAATCGAACACCAAAGTACCGGACGGGATGGCGGAAAACCCCTTGGCAGTAGGCCCGGCTTATGAGAAAAGCATTGAAGAGGCGGGAGGCATCGACCTTCAGGTTTTGGGAGTCGGAACGGATGGACACATCGGATTCAACGAACCCACTTCAAGCCTGGGTTCGATCACCCGGGTCAAGACTCTTACTCAGCAGACAATCGAGGATAACTCCCGCTTTTTCGAACCCGATGAGTTTCAGCCGAAACTCGCAATCACCATGGGTATCAAGACGATTCTGGATGCCCGACGCATTCTGATTCTGGCCAATGGAGAAAACAAAGCGCAGGCGGTTCGTGATATGGTCGAAGGCCCGCTGTCCGCTTTTTGTCCGGCATCCGCTCTACAGCTTCACCAGCGAACGACGGTTCTCATTGATGAACCGGCCGCTTCCCAATTAACTCTCAAGGGATACTATAAATTCGTTGGAGAGATGCAGGACGATTTGCTTCGCAAGCATCGGCCTTCGGACTGGATAAGCAGATAAAAAGCAAAGGGTGGATGGAAAAACAGCTACTGGCAAGTTCTCGGAATACCGTAATAAGGTCGAGGGGAATTGCCAATGGCATCATTGCCTTTCCATTGGCAAGCTTGGCTTTTTTCTTCGTTCTTGGGACTGCATGGTGTAAGGAACGCCCCAATGTGGTGATTTTCCTGACCGACGACCAGGGCACCTTGGACGCTGGTTGTTACGGATCGGACTACCTCCGTACTCCCCAAATCGATAAACTTGCCAAGACCGGCGTACGATTCACCCAAGCCTACGCACACTCGTTCTGCTGTCCGGCGCGTGCCGCCTTGCTTACCGGTCGCCATCCCCAAAGAGGCGGTGTTAATGCATGGGTGCAGGGAAACATGGGGGAACCTGAAAAAGGGGTAAACATGGCTCTTGAGGAAGTGACCATGGCCGAAACATTGAAGGCAGCGGGCTACCGTACGGCCATCTTTGGGAAATGGCACCTCGGAGCCCATCGCGACCACGGTCCGAAACGTCAGGGATTCGATGAATTCTTTGGAATACGCGGTGGCTTCGTAGACAATTATTCTCACTATTTCTTACAGGGGGACGGTTTCCATGATCTCTACGAGGGAACACGCGAGATCTGGGCAAAGGGAAAATATTTCCCCGAATTGATCGAGCAAAGAGCCATCGAGTTTCTCGACCGAGCCAAGGACAAGCCCTTTTTCCTCTACCTGCCCCTGAACACTCCGCATTACCCCGAGCAGCCGCTTGCTAGACACTTGGCTCAATTCGAGGAGCTTGAGGAACCTCTTCGTACTTATGCAGCTTTTCTCGCCACGACCGACGAATCAATCGGGCGGATCGTCGATAAATTGAAAGCCCTGGATCTTCGCCGTAAGACGATTATCATCTTCATGAGCGACAACGGACATCAGTCCTATCAAAGTTTTGATTTCTTCCAAATCAAAGTAGACGAACACGCAAGCGGTTTGCCCCGTGGGTATCGATTCAGTTCGGGTGCAGGTCCCAACGACGGTGGAGGGAATACGGGCAAGTGGATCGGGCAAAAAGGAACTTTCCTCGAAGGGGGAGTTCGGGTACCCGCCATCATCAGTTACCCCGCCAAGCTTCCTTCCGGAGAAGTCAGGAATCAGGCGATCACAGCCATGGACTGGTTCCCGACCGTCCTCGAACTCTGCGGGATCAAGTCTACGCAAGTCAAGTTGGACGGGCGTAACCTGCTCCCCTTGATTCACGACAAGACCACGCCCTCCCCTCACCCGGTTTTACATTTCCAGTGGCAAAACAAATGGGCGGTCCGGGAAGGCGACTGGAAACTCGTCAGGCACAAAGGACCGCGTTCCAACGCGAAGGAACGCTTTACCCTTCACAACCTGGCCGACAAACTCCCCGAGAGTAAGAACTACGCACTGGAAAAACCGGAAAAGGTGAAGCAGTTGCTGGAAATGCGCTTGGAATGGGAAAGGGACGTCTTCCCCAAGTTGTCTTTCATGCGGTAGTCGATCATCCGTTCCTACCGAGCACAGATGGACACGGGTTGCGTTCCGTTGGATTCGCGTAAGCGAAAATTGAGGCTCGGAGCTCCTGCTTGATCAGACACATCACGATCTCCCGGATGCAAGCCCACTGCAAAGAGTGACAGGCCAAAAGAATAACTAACCATGCCCCGGATACCTTGAGTCGCAAGATTGGGATTGCACGGTCTTCGGTTTTATTGAACAAGACTAAGTGATTCCTCTGATTCCAAAGAAAGGTGCCCGTTTTTGGTTGTGCCCTGCGTTTTTCCTTCTTGCCGCAGCCCCGGGATTTTGGGTTCCGGTGCTGGCGAACATTCTGGATGAAAAGGGTTGGAGTTCCTTCATCACCTTGACTTTTATGGTCCTTCCCTTGGCGGCCATCATCTCTCCTTTGATTTTTTCCGCCCGGGCCGACCAGGTGATCGCGGCGGAAAAATTACTCGCGATCATCGTGGCAACTGGGGCGATCCTTGCCGGAATCGCATTCCTTTTTTTGGAAGAGGGCAAGCAACCCATCCTTTTCATCCTGTTCCTAGGATTGAAATCTTTGATTACTGCACCCGCCTGGCCCTTATTAACGACGATCACCCTGAGCAGTACGGATCACCCGGAACGTGATTTCGGAAAAATTCGGGTCTGGGGAAGCTTGGGATGGATGGGTGCTGGATGGTTGGTCAGTTTACTTGCAATGGATCTATCTGCATCGGTCGGATGGCTTTCAGTTGGAGCCAGTATTCTAGCGGCATTGTGTTGCTTTTTACTGCCCCATTGCCCACCCAAAGGTGGTCCACCAAAAAATGTCTTGGATGTCTTGGGGCTCAGAGCGTTTCGTTTATTCAAGGAACGGGACACAGCGATATTTTTTGGAACGGCATTTCTTTTTTCCATTCCCCTTGCGGCTTACTTCATGCACGCGCCTCAGCAACTGCGGTTCCTGGGTTGTGAACAAATTGCAGCCGTCATGACGGTCGGGCAATTGACCGAGGTGGTTGCCATGCTCCTGATGGGATGGTTTCTTCGCAATTGGAGAATCAAGTCCATATTCGTCCTTGCTTTGGCCTGCGGAAGCCTGCGCTACCTCCTTTTCGCTGTGGGGGCTGCCGAGGATTCCCTTACCTGTGTTTTGCTCGGGGTGGCACTCCACGGGATCTGCTGGAGCTATTTCTTCGAAGCGGGGAAGGTCTTTCTGGCAAGAAGAATAGAAAAGGCAATCCGTACCCAAAGCCAAGCCCTGCTTTCCTTGTTGACGAGCGGAATCGGCGGATTAGCGGGAACGGCTTTCGTGGGTTGGGCTCATGGCTATCTCGTAGACGAAACCACAGGCTCTGGATGGAACCATTACTGGTGGGCCCTGTCAGCCGTATGCGGAGTCTGCGTAATCGGATTCATGATCGGCTACCGAGGTAGGCAAACCATCCTCAAAGCTGGCTGAGCTTGGCTAATTTGGGAATAGAATCCTCGCCTCGATCCGCCTACTGTCAAAGAGATCCCTCCAAACCACCATTTTCAAGCCGCCTTTCTACGATTTACGACAGTACCTAAGGATCATCAGGCTAAGTCCGAGTCGAGTGCGTTAAACTTGAATACTTATTGATAAAGAACAAAATTTGACCTTTCGCCATGAAAGAGGTCATATTTCTTACAGTGGCTGACAAAATGTAAATCATGAATAAACCCAGAGACGAATTGCATCAATACCCATGCGATTTTATCAGCTCGATGGAATCGCCTTTTCCCAGTTTGATGGATAGATACGACTTGGAGCTTCCCTACAAGAAGCAACATGACCTCGAGACTAGCCTCTCAATTAGTGATTGGGGATCCAAAAGTCCGTCTCAACTCGGCAAATTTGATCGGCGAGACGCCCCACTTTAAACTTTTGTTTAAATTATCCTCATGAGAACAAACGAAATCTTCAACACCCTAATCCTTTTCATTTTATTGGGAACCCAACCATGGATTGGTTCAACACCAGATCTCCAGGCCAAACAAACCGATGCGAATTCATCCATTTCCCCGATCATTCAAATCGTGGATCAAAACCTTTTCGATATGAGAGGTAAGCCTCACGAGCGGACCAAGAAATTCATTGGACTTTGCATCCTTGCCGATTGGTGCCCGGCGAGTCGCTCCTTCGCTCGGCATGTTTCTGACTTTCACTATCTTTTCGGAGACGAGGTCACCCTCGTTCTGATCAACCCGGGCAGACGCTCGGACTGGTTCTTCGGGCGGTACAGGATACCATGGACGACCGTCAGTTCCTCGGCGGTGGCTCCACTCCTTGATCAGCTCCAGATCAAGCATGCCCCGAAATTCATACTGATGGATGAGAATGGAAAGCACTATGACCGAAGTAATTGGAAAAACCGATAAATCCAAATCCTAGGAGAAATACAATCAGCTCGTCTCTCAAGCCACCCCATTGGGTTGGTAAGAGATCTAGCAAACTTGAGGGCGAAAAACCTCAACGGATGGGCGATCCGTGTTTTCCCCGAACATGACCGTCCAGAGAGCTATTGGTCCTCTTCTCGGAAGGATTCGTAGAACGGGCCATCCGTTGGGAAAGTCCCGTACCAAGTCCGCTTTTCGATCTGTGCTTCCGGTCCGGATTCATTGAAATAGGAACGATCCCGAACGAGCTGTCCAAGATCCGACACGAAACTTTAGACGGGGTCTGCAGGAAATGGCATCCCAGCGGATTCCTCGGGATGAAGTGGAAGATCGATTAGCCGATCACGAATCTTACCTGCCTTCCTTTAACCCTCAGAATTGGGCAATCCAAGAATCGAGACAAATATCCAAACGTTCTCCGCACTCTACGAAGGCATCCAGCTCTTGACCAACCGGGTCGACTATTTCCACAAGTGGATCCACATGTTCCCCATATGTCCAGAGCCTCACGATTTTGTCTTCGAGACTCGGATCAAGCCCTGCCAATTCATTCACATGATGGGGAGCCATTGCCACCAAATGATCCGCGGCCAAGGCCATTTGCATAGAGATGCCCTGTGAAATATGGGATGTGATATCGATACCGATCAGTTCTCCGGCGAAGACCGCATTCGGGGCTGCGGGTTGCCCATTGATATACAGAGTGCCCGCAGAAGTCACCTCTACGGGTATGCCGGCGGCTTCTAATTTTGCCTTGGCCATGCCAGCGGCCAAAGGCGAACGACATATATTTCCACTGCAGACGAATACGATTTTCTTCACCACCGGAAAGTCCTAGAACTCAAGTCTGCCTCCGATTATAGTCGTCCGGTAGGACTCCGTCCCATCGTTTTCGTAACTAACCCAATAACCCTCACCACAATCGAGCCAACTCTCGGGACAAGGCTCTCCGTTTGGCTTCCATACCTTGAGCCGGGTGGCATGCCCATGATCAAACTTTGCCGCGACCGAAAGCCTCCCATTCTCATACCATTCCCACCAAAGGCCGTGTTTTTCTCCGTCCCGATAGTGGCCTTGAAATTTTGTCACCCCGTTTTCGTACCAGTCCATCCATCGACCATGAAATTCTCCGTGTTTCCAGTTCCAAAGAATCCTGAGATTGCCATTCGAGAACCAACCGATCTGCTGGCCATGTTGCCTCCCTTGCAGTCTATACCCGATGAATCTGGGGCTGCCGTCCGGATACCAGCTCCTCAAGGTCTCTCTATCTACAGGGGATTTCTCCCTAGTACTATTCGATCTGCCGCCCTCCAGATCAAAATAAAACAAATTCTCACCATTCACGATCGATACCCAACCAACCGCGTCGGACGATGTCAAGAGCCTGAGCTAACGGACGAAAAAGGGGGGATCCTCATGGTTCGACTTGTTCAAGTTTTGCATTTCCAGAATCTTGATTTGAGCGTATGCAGGTGCTGTTCACCCAGGACCTGCAAAGAAAGAATTGAACGTTTTCCGATCTCTTCCCATCAAAGAGAGTATCCGCTGACAATGGGAGTCAGAGGATAATTTTTTTGGATATGGGCAATACAATATTGGTGATTTCGGCTATTTTGGGAACTACGATGAGTGCTTGGGGGACAGAGGAGAAACCCTACTGGCCATGGGGACCGCTAACGAAAAAAGACGCCCTACCCCATCTGACGCTTACCTCCGTCAAGTGGAAGGAAATCGAAAAGGTAAAGCAGGATACGAGCGTTTTGAAACGAACTGGCATGGCCTCCGATGGGAAGACGGAGCTTGAGCTTACTCGAAACGAAGACGGATTTTTGGCACGTGTACTCGTCGAAGGGAAAGAGCAAATGTCTCCCAAGCTATGCACCACCTTTTTTCCTTTCTTCGACAATATGCACTATTGCGGGCATCTCAACGACGATGGACGGATCGATTTCATGCTGTCCTTCTATTGCGGGGGTAATGGGTTAAACGCGGATTACAACGACAACGTTTTCATTTTATCGACAAGAGAAGGCTATCGAGCCACCCGGATCGGATCATTCGGTGGAAGACCGGGACAGAGTTTCGTCAGGGTCGGCGGAAAGCCCCACTACATAATGGAATCCTTTGGCGGAAAAGGAGAGTGCCTGGATGGAAAACCCCATAACTTTTGGATATACAACCTGCTCGAAATCAAGGGAGACTCCCTTTACCTAGCAAATCAAAACCATGCGAACTTTCCCAGAACCATTTGGTACACCTTCAAACCGAACAGCAAAGAGACCGACATGCTTTCAATGGCCCAGAAAAATGACTTGTTGATCCAATCGGTCAAGAACCTGGAACTGATCGGAAATCGCGTACCGCCCTGCCCATCCGCTGAAAAAATCGACTGAAGAGGAGAATAACTCTAACTATACTTCTGAGCTCGTTACTCTTTCAATGCGCATCCGCAGACTACTTCACGGAATTCATTCGCTACGAAGCCCAGCCCAAATTTTCAAGGATCATAATCAGCAGTGAAACCATAAGAGGTACGCGCGGAGTGGATCACTTCAGGCAGAACCGTTTGACTTCCGGTGCATTCTGGATTTGGGCATCGATAGTTCATTTGGAGTTGATTATTCCCTCATTCTTTGAGCGATGGACAGGATCATGATGATTCAAAGGCAAGAAGGATTTATTGAGAGAAAAAGTCTTTTGTTTTTTTGATTCTATTGATAATAAAATCTTAGACTGGCATGACTACTTATTCTCATTTACTGTGTCTTCCAAAATTTTGACTATATCAAGCGGTTTTCATGCAAGAAAAAATCAATCCCTGGCTGACTGATAGGCAATGGAGACTATTTGTACCACTACTGCTTTTGTTGATTTCTAGTTGTACAAAAGAAGCCGAAAAGACAAGTGAACCCAAAGAGGTCTGGATAGAACCCGTTGTATCCCCAGAACCAGAATCAATAGCCGAGCCAGCGTCTGGACCCCTGTTTGCATGGGAAGATGATGGTCGAAGAACTTCGAGCGATTTCCATCAATACCACTCGACTTCCAAACTATGGAAACAGATTAGGCAAAAGAAGCTTTTGATCGATGTTGTCGAAACATTCGAGGACGCGAGCGTTAAGTTGAACACTCAGTTCACCGACGATCGAGAGCTAGAAGAACTGGCAACCTATGTAATGCTGTGCTCTGAGTTCTTAATAACTGCCAAGGGTAATAAGGCTGATCGCAGGATTCAATTCATCGCTAAAGAATTCGAGTGGCTCAAATTACTGAAAGACCCGAAATCAAAAAATCATTATTCAAAATACAAGGATTACTTTAGGCAAAAGAATCGTTGGTTGCCTCTGTTTACAGGTTCCAACAGAACAGAACTGGAAAAACGCATTTCAATTGAAAAGCCGAGGGTAGTTCTGGGAAGTTTCTCCTCCAAGAGCAACAAGACAGAAATACTTGCAGACGCACTTGATCAGTTCTTGCAATCTCCTAATCAGCCTCCCGTCTCGGCACTCAATGTCTTTGACTGGGCGTGGCCCGACCAAGCCATTTCATACTACGAGTCCATTTACAACAAAAGCCTCGCCAAGGGAGATGTTAGTATAAAAGCCCTCGAGGCTAAGTTTCGAGAGGGTCGGCTAAGGTATTCGCTGTCTCACTCGAATTATCTGGAAGTAATCGAAGAAGCAGCCAAAGGTGGCTTGGTCGACGCGATGCTTTTTGCCGCTCGCTCACATGCAAAGCTATTCGAGCAAAATCCCGAGAACTATACATCTGCATTATTCTGGTATTGGCGAATAAGCAGGCATCGAGCCCTTGATTCACTTATCAAAGCTTATCCGCGAGACAATTCGGAGCTAGCTGCTCGTCATCTCTTAGTGAAATACTTTAGTCTCGGACATGAGCGGGAAGATTATCTCGAGGAAGCTCAAAAGTTTGAACAAAAGGTTATGAATACTTCTCCGAATCGACTTTTTGAGTGGTATTTGGCTATGGAGAAAAGAGATCCTCTCTTTAAAACAAAAATTGGCACTTATTACTTTTCGGGAGAAAGAAAAGCAGGCGTAAGTCAGGACAAGAAAAAAGGGATCGAATATCTCTTTGCGGCAGCATCTCAAGGTGAACATAACGCTGTGCTCGCTCTTGCAGGGTATTATTATGAAAAATGTCAATTTTTGATCAAGGGCAAGGCCAACAAAGAGAATTTCTTTAAGTGGGCAAAAGTGGCGAGCGAAATCCAAATTCCGGTTTTTGGAAATCACATGAATTCCAATGTCGCAAATGCCTCTGGTCACTACTACCTTTATTACGCTTACCTCAAGGGGCTCGGATGCAAAAAAGACAAGGACAAGCAAAGGTTCCACTTGGAAAAGTCAGCCCGCCTAGGGTATGCGAAAGCTGGAGAAACTCTAGCCAAAGGGTATGAAAATGGGACATGGGAAAACAGAAACCAATGGAGAGCTCTTGCATGGTACCAATGGAGCGACCCAAAAAATACAAGAATCAAAAAAATTCTTGATAATTTAAAGAATGACCCCTCTTCATTAGCACGGGCAAATGAACTTCTAAGAGAGCTAACTTTCGGTACAGGTTATAAAAGATTCAATGACCTCCCCCGTTAAAAAATCTTCAATCTTTTTTTATACCCGGATGTTTCAAATGAAAGTATCAGCAGAACATGTAATCTCAGAAAGCTGCTCAAGGCATACCAATAAGCCCTCACGCGAGCAAACATATGACCGTTCCAGTTTCTTTAACACTCGAACGAAAGTCTCTGGTAGAAGATTGAGGATCAGTCCCACGGCAATTCTCGAATCCTTGCTGCTGGTCTTCCTTGTCATTGGATGCAAGGAAGAGAAAACCCAGGAACCGATCATTACAGAAAAAAAGGAGGAGTCTCCTGTATTGAGGGTAGACCAAATGACGAAATGGGTTCTAGATTCTCACGATTCGATACAGGATGGCTTTGCCAAAGCCGAGTCGGAACTGACAAAAGAAAACTCGGATATTGACCAAATCTTGGATGGTTTGGAGTCTCTGATCGTTGGAAAGGGAACTGAAGCGGCTGAAAGGGAAGAGCAACTAGAAGCAATCAAAAAGGAATTGATCGTTTTGTGCGAAGATATGGGACAAATGTCTTCCACAAATTTGTCTGACAGGAAATTATTCAAACAAAAGATTTTCGATGTGGAGGAAATCATTGATGGAAGACTCAAGGACATCGAGGAATATGATTTACCGTTTTTCATAAAGCTATCTGAAGAATTTCAAGACAGGCTCAATTCGTGGAAAATCGCCCTTGTCAGTTTTAGGAATGCTAGTTCAGAAAACGCTGGAAAGAAAATGGCAAAGTTGACTTCCGAATACTTCCACAACGAACTTGGCTTAGTAATCACAATGAGAAAAGCAGCGTGGGGAGACACTGATTCCCAATTTAACCTTGGTCTGATGTATGAAAAGGGATTGAGATTCCAAAAAGATCATCAATCCGCGATCAAATGGTACCTTCAATCAGAAAAGGACTGGTATTTTGAAACCAGAGCCCATTTATGGAAAATGTATAAAGAAAAGGGCGAATACGAACTGGCAAAAAAAATGCAAAGGTTAGATGGGAAATTCCCCGAGGTAATTCTTAAATTAAGCAAAGACGCTGAAAGAATCGTATTGTTAGCAGACTATCTTAATTATGGATCACTACACTTGAGTTTATTGAGAGAAAAAAACAAAATCGAGGAGGCCTTAAGCAATGTGCAGGAAAGCAACCTGGAAAGATCCTCTCTTGAGCGCAAATCAAGAGAAACAAAAGCAAAGATTTCAAGAAACCTAAACATTCTTGAAAAGCTCCCCCAAGAGAGTGCCGATGGATCTCCGTTTCCTTGGAAAATAGTTAATTCAAGCAGTGCTGCAAGAATTCAGGCGGGCAATATCCCCATGGATGAGCGAGCTTGTTATCAAGTACTTTCGGAGTCTATGTATGATCTTATTACTTTGTATAAAAGACTAAATTCACCTGTGATTGAAATGAGAATAAAGCAGCTAGGCTACTTGGCTCCCGCTGAGAGATGGGAAGTAGAATCAGCACTTTTTTTAAGCGGGATTCCTTCGGCAAAAGAAGCCCCTAAGCAAAAGGCTTCACTTATCTCCAAACATGTACAATCGGCAGAGTCGATTGACGAAAGCCTCGCTAAATTTCTTATTGGCGTAAGGCACACAATTGAGTCAGTCAAACTCTTGATTCGGAAAGCTGGCTTTCCGGATTTGAGTTTTGGAACCAATTTGAATTGGTTCCCCGAGAACCATCAGATTTATGAAATTATCGAAAACGAAACAACTGAAAGCCTAAGAATATCAATGGAAAAAGTGTCGAAGGAATTCACTAGCCGTGAGCTCCTAACATTGAAAAAACTAATTTCAGAGTATGTCGCACTTACTGACTTAAAAGAGGGTATGTCACCCCATACATTTTCTTTATGTATTCCCTCCCGATTTGATGCAGACTTATCGGCAAATAACTTTTCGGACCTCGAAATGAATAACCTTTTTAACCTATCGGCCTTACTTGAGCAGTGCTCGATTGAATTAACAACATCCATTCTTTATTGTTTGTTGTCCGAGGACTTGCATGGGGCTCTCCTTAAAATGGGACAGATGTCATCCGATGCGAAAGTCTTTCTAGAAGGGACAGGAGAAGAGATTATCAATCGTGCCCAACTAGTTATGATCGAAAAGACAAGAGCGTCTTGGGTCAAAGATCATGGACTTATATCTCCCCTAATCTCTGAGACCGAGAATCTTCGCGTCTCGCTTGTCAATGTGTTGAGAGAAATTTCTTTGATTGCAGAAAAAGACGAAAATAAAGATCCCATGGAAACCATTTGGAAACTGAATCAAGTATTTGAAGATTTCTTGCAGAATTGGAAGCAGTTCGGTTGTCCCCCGAAGAAGTACGAGAAGGCCAAATTCCCCTCTGGGAATCAGCTCAATTCAATCGATAAGAATCGTATCGCTTCGGCTCAAAAAGGGAAAGCTCATAGCTCTGCCGAGCTAAGTGCAAAAAGAAACAGAAGAATCACATGCATGCATCGACGTGCGGTCCTTCTATCAAGAGTTAATCCTAAGCAATTCCTTCGATTTATGGAATTTGCAAGCTACCATTATCTAAGTGAGTGGTCCATGGCAGCAAAAATGGACAACCCGAATGCAATCCATTTGCTCTCAGCCTGTTATCGCAATGGATTAGAACGCCCAAAAAACATAGCTTTATCTAACCAGTTGGCCAAAGTTGCATCCGAGTTGAAATATAAACATTAGCCCGAGCCAAAGTTGCAAGTAAGCAATGCATATGCTATTATGAAGTTATTAGTTGCTTGCACCATTGAAAAAAGTTCGTAAGTCAAACCGGCGTGAAAGATATTTGAAGTCTGTATCTGGTCTTCTTTGCTTTACCCGAAATCCCGAAAGAACGAACGATGTAATCTCCAAGCTCGAATGGGCTTTGGAGCACTTGGGTAAAGAAGACAGGGTCTTGTGGGTTTTGGGTATTATCCGAAGATACCACCTTTTGACTTGGACCCCCACCGAAACCAATGAATTGCCAAGAAAAGACAAGAACAAGCGATCTTACGCCTTACGTAATTTCGGAATCGGCAGGGCAAATGAAGATTACAATTGCTTGATCGAATCATTCATTCCCAACTGGCCCCACTTTAAGTCACTTGCCGAAATGCACGACTCGCATGCTTTCAAGAGCTTGCCTTTTCATCAAATGAAAGGTGGAAGACAAGTCCCCTTGAGCGTTAAAGAAGTGATGCTTCGCTTACGATCCCAAGAAGAGAGTTTGGCGGAAAATTCCCTTTCGAAATATTGCGACGACGGAATTGATTTCCTTAAGCTGAACAATGGTTGGAAATGGGTAAAGGTTGCTGAAGGCTATTCCCGCCAGGAGGCAGCTGCGATGGGACATTGTGGCAACGGGGCAGGGAAAACTGGTGATATCCTATACTCTTTGCGGGAGCCGATATCTAAACAAAACCAGATACGATGGAGGCCTCATCTCACTTTCATCTGCAACAAAAACTGTTTTTTCGGAGAGATGAAAGGACGGGGAAACAGCAAACCCTCTACAATCTACAACGATTTCGTCTCACAACTTTTCATGCAGAAAGAATTCCGGGGAGCAAGAGGAGGAGGTTACCTGCCTCAAAACAACTTCGATTTAACCCAGCTCTCCTCAAGGCAAATTGCCGAGATCGCAGTAGCCAATCCTCAGTTCGACTTGGATGATTTCCTCTGCATGCAAGCCAAACTGATTCATGATTTCGAAGATGGATGGGATTTGTCTTTCAGTCATTCAATGAATGAGCCATCCAGACCTTTGGCCAACTACAAAATTGAAGATTCCGTTCCCATGCTTTTGTTCAGGCGAACAGTCAACGTGGGATCAAAGTCGGTAGTTCTTCCAGCTCTCGTACTCCCTTTTGTTCAAGGCTATCTCGGCGAACCTATTCTAAAAAGGTCTCACGAAGTCATTCCGGACCTGGCGTATAAGTTTAGGACAATGCTACGCTTCGTCGAGATACGTGGGGTTTCGGGGGGATCGATTTTTAGCTCAAACTGCCCGTGGTTTGAATTGCTTGGCGTTACCTCCCCTAATGAACTCGTTCATGAATTCCCTCACTTTGCTTCCGCAACTTCATTGAATGATTTGGCATGCAGGTACGGCAATGGCCCGCATTTAGCGCCTGCATTGAGTCTTCAGATCGGAAAGCAAATAATTCAAGAAGAGCAAAAAGCGTGGAAAATATTAAGATTCCGTTCTATTTCCCAATTTCTTGAACGCGTAAGGGATTATCCATCGTTGCGTGCATTCAGGTCCATAAAGGAAGATCATTTGATTCCTCAAGTAAGGCAGAATTTGAAAAATGAACTCATCACCAGAGTCACAAACTTTCGGTTTGGTCAACCCGACCTCAAAGTCGTACTGGAATGCCCCGGAAGCCTCGGCTCAGGGTGTCACATCACCGTCACGAACGAGGGCCTTGCCAAAATCTGTAACGATATTCATCCGACCGATGTAAAGGGGCCCAAGTCATTCATCAGCTTTCTTGTCCGTACCTACGACTACAATCGAGCATCGCTTAGTCGTAACAGCACCGATGCTCATTCACTGAATTTGGCTGCTTGAGACATCCCTCGGATTAGTGTCCGACAAGAGAGTAATGCTCTTTCAAAAATTATGAGTACCGGAGTCATATTCCTCATTTGCAATCGTGGATTCTACCTCTTGACCAAATTTAACAAGAATGATTTCATTAGGTACATGAAATCATTTCTATTCGCTATTTTCGGCAGTGCACTAATGATTGGTTGTGCGGAAAAAGTCGAGCCCGGTAAAGAGAAGAGCGAGAATGATAACTCTGCCATCTCAACAGTAGACGAAACAACGACTTGGTTACTCAAAACTTATTCTTCAATTGAAAATGCTTTTGCTAAATCAGAGAAAGACCTTGTCGAATCAGATCGTTCTCCTGACCAAATACTAAATGAACTACATGATACGATAGGAGCTCTAGCAAATGCTGCAAAAGCCAAAAGAATTGAACTAGATGAGGTAAGCGGCACAATGGCTGAACTCCGTAAACAGTTCGAGAAACTTGCCAAAGACAGTCCTTCCTCCGAACGGGAGATTTATGCAGATAGTCTAGTCGAAATAGATTTGGCATTCGAAGAGAAAGTAGGTCCGATGAAGGATTTTGATTTTCCCTA
>Ga0233432_10003133_pt1 | contig 15087 bp, 11 predicted proteins | sample SI_122_August201_6_FD_179870 | JGI IMG/M metagenome (GOLD analysis project Ga0233432, IMG submission 179870) | Seawater microbial communities from Saanich Inlet, British Columbia, Canada - SI_122_August2016_10_MG | ecosystem: Environmental > Aquatic > Marine > Inlet | place: Canada: British...
CTATCTAGAAAAGTACACTAAGTTTCCTCTGGTTTTCTTATTCAAGCCTCTCGTTGCGATGACAGCTTTCAAGTTGGGTCAAACTCAACATAGTTTATATAATTTGGAAGATGAGCTTTTAAGAAGTAAGACGTTACTAGAAATAGAGCACTATATTGAATTTGGTCATTTCTCGGCTGACTAGCTAAGCCAATCTAATGTATACCACTGGCAACTACTGATATTAGTGTAGGGCTGTAGATCCCCCCGTGGGTGCTTTAGATGGGCCGGCTTGGTTAAAAGTTTCGCAGGCATACATATGAGTAGTAATGGTCACAATATGCTTTAGGTGCTTCTAAACGGATGTCTTTGACACCTATCAGACTGTTTATCTTTTCACTACCGTCCCGTTAGTACTCCGCAGTTGGGCAGCCAATACAAGACCTTCTTGGTAGACTCACAAAGACAATAGATAAAGCAAAGCACTTACAAAACTGAACAATTGATAGGTATTTATAACCGCACTAAGAGCTTTGTTTTTCGCCACAATCTGGCCACAGTGAGCTTTAGTAAAGAGTCAAAAATGCTTGAAAGGATTTTTACTGAGGTTTAGCCTGACCCAACGCTTGGACAAATCCAAGAAACAGAGAAGGATTAGCTGAGAGGATTTTAAAGACTTTTAAAGTATTCAAAACTGACAATAATGCAAAAAATGGCGGAGCGGACGGGATTCGAACCCGCGACCCCCGGCGTGACAGGCCGGTATTCTAACCAGCTGAACTACCGCTCCGCAGCGACCAAGCTAACTACACATATGTAGCTAACAGGACTTGGTGGGTGTTACAGGGGTCGAACCTGTGACCTACGGCTTGTAAGGCCGTCGCTCTACCAACTGAGCTAAACACCCGAGTATCAGCACTCTCTTGAGGGCGCGTATGTTACCTTTTCCAGCCCCCCTGTCAATTAGACTCGCACAAACTCGGCACTTTTTTTTGCCTGTGCAAAGAGAGGAGACTGCACAACAGCACCTTAAGTGTACTGCCCTTGAATCAACCTAGTCAGCGGGCAACACCGTCGTTGCCCATTCCTTCCCTATCGCACCTGCCATCGTCGCTGCTGAGTGGCGCGTTGACGACGCCAGAAGCTCCCTGACAACGATACTTGCAGCAGGTTAAACAACACGCGGCTTGCGTGTCTGTGAGGACTTAAAAGCAGCTCTACCGTCTGCCCGGAGGACTACCTTGAAGGCGCCTTAAATAAGTGGCGCCATCTTATCGATCAACTTGGCCAGTTCTGGCTTGTGCTGGCGAATTTCTTCGGCACTTAGGCCATGCAGCTCGTGGGGAAACACCAACCACTCATCTGTTTCATGCAGGTAGTAATCTGGCGGGCTGCCTGTTTTGTTATTTTTTGGCTTGTAGTACGGGGTGGCTACACGTATCTCTGGGGTATTTTTCTTACACGCTGCGGCTAGATCATCAATGGCTTGTTGAATGGACAAGCCGGTATCGTGCACATCGTCCACAATCAACAACGAGTCTTCGGACTCTAGCTGACGAATAATGTAGCTCAGGCCGTGTACCTTTACTTTTTTGCTGCGTTCACCTATACCGGTGTAGGACGAGGTGCGAATAGCAATATGGTCTGATTCAATGCCTAGGACATCTAAAAATTCCTGTACCGCTATGCCTATAGGTGCCCCGCCGCGCCACACACCAACTATATAGTTAGGGCGGTAGCCGCTCTCGAACACCTGCCAAGCTAAACTGAATGAGTCTTCGAGCAGTTGTTGGGCTTGAATGTAATGCTTTTCCATTGGTTATAAATCCGGAGTTGAATCTTGTAACGGGCCGCAATCTTAGCTTAATCAAAGGTTAGCTCATATGTGCCTGCCCAATGAGTGAAGGTAATTCGCGATTCAGAGCTTTTAGTCTAGAAAGTACCAGACAATAAAAAACCCGGACCAAGATGCGCCCGGGTTTTTTGGCTAAACTCAGTGGCTTAACGCCAATTGGTTGAGCTTAGAATTCCATCGAGAAACGTGCCATAAACTGACGCGGCCCAATCAGCTCATCGCCAGTCGCGCCTACGCCAAACACGTCAGTGAAGCGTGCGTTAACACCATCTTCATCTGTTAGGTTCTTGGCGATCAGTTCTACCCGCCAGTCTTTCCCTTCTGGGCGGAAACCAACAACTAGGTCGATTACGTCGTAGCTTGGCACAGTGTCCGTTACGGCGTTATTAAAGATACGGTGCTTGAACTCGCCTCTATAGGTGTATTGCAAGCTGCTGTTCACTTCACCCGCGGTGATGTTCTTGCTCCAGTTCAGCGCAATATTACCGGTGAACTCTGGTGTTTTAGCCAGCTCGTTACCGTTTACGTTTTGCACTGCTGCCGAGCGCGCTACCTGAATTTCGTCACTGAAAAGGTTGAAGCCTTGTCCAATTAACGCGTTACCGGCGGCTTCTGACTGCACATTGTCTAGTGCTAGGTGATCGGCTGTAATTTCAGTGTCGAGCCAAGCCAGACGCACGTCTAGAATCACTGAATCTGATAAGAATGCAGACAGCTCAAGCTCTGCACCGAAGATTTCCGACTCTGGAATGTTGCCCACACCACCTTGGAATACTTCTGGGTCAGTTGCCTGATACTGCAGACCTTCATAGTTGTAGAAAAAGGCTGCTGCGTTCAAACGTACGCGGCCATCGGCTAAATCTGTCTTCAAACCAATCTCAAAGGCATCAACAATTTCCTCGTCAAAGGTTGGCAATACAACAACAGGCGCTACAACGGATTCAAGTCCGTAAGTGAGGTTTGAACCACCTGGCTTGAAGCCGCGGGTGTATGAAGCAAAGCCCATGGTGCTTTCGCTGAAGTCGTGCTCTAGAACTAAACGTCCTGTCACCTTCTCGCTGTCCATCTCAATAATGTCAGTGCCGGTGCGACCAAAGAAGTTAGTCACAGCGCTATAAACTTCGTCTTCTGTGTAACGCAGACCAAACACGGCGCGCCATTCGTCGTTGAAGTTCCATGTACCTTGACCATAGATAGAAGTTGAATCGCGCTCTGGCTTGGAATCAGAGATAAAACCAATCTCAGCGGTGGGGTCAAAGGCAAAGACCTGAGCACGGGTAAACGGGTCAAAGGTGCCGTTGAAGTTAAAGTCCAACAATTCGCGAATGCTGATCTCAACTTCGGTATCTAAATAAAACACGCCTGCTACCCAGTCCATTTTGCCAAACAGCGGCGCACCTGAAATCAGGTTTATTTCTTGGGTAATGGTCTTCTGCTTGTTGGTCTCGGGCACGTATACGCTAGGAAGTTGGGCGAACGGTGCCAATACAGCAAGGTCGTTGCGGTCGTTGTCTCGGTTAATCAGCACGTCATCGTTTTGATAGCTGGTCAGCGACTTTATTGAAAACGCCTCCAAATCCCATTCTAAAACCATGCTGTAAAGCTCGGAAGTTAGCTCGTAGTCAGCACGAGAATCCTGACGCAGCTCACGTGCGTTGGGCGTTGGGTCTAGCAGGCCCTTTTGCGCGGCACCGTTGCGGTCTTCGTCAAAAATTTGTGCGGTAAAGTTGGCGCGGAAGTTATCGCGTGGTGCGTACAACACACGAACGCGAGCAGACGTGCTGTTCGCATCGTCCAAGTCTTGACCCAACGTCAGGTTATCGGTGAAGCCATCCCGGGTATTAGAAATAACTGACGCGCGCACGGCCAAGGTATCCGATAATGGCAGGTTGTACGCTGCACGGGCTTTAACCAAGCCGTAATCACCAAGGGTAAGGTCTGCTTTACCAAAAGAATCTTCCAGTGACGGCGCTTGGGTAATCACGTTAATCGCACCACCGGTGGAATTTTGGCCAAATAGCGTGCCCTGAGGGCCTCTTAATACTTCGATGCGCTCCAAGTCTAAAAAGTCGGTTTGCAAGCCGAACGGCGATGCCACATAAATGCCGTCTAAATGATAAGAAACTGACGGATTCGCAATGGCGTTTTGGTTTGCCTCGTTGCCCACGCCACGAATGGTAATGACTGTTTTAAAGCCTTCGTTTTTAGCTATGTTTACGCCTGGGGCAATGGCGCTTAGGTCAACAAAGGAACTGATCTGTTGAGTATCCAGATCATCGCCATCCAGAACGGTAATCGCCTGGGACAAATCTTGGAGGCTTTCACTGCGTTTTTCCGCGGTGACCAACACCTCTTCAAAAACAAGCGGCGAACTTTCGGCGGAGGCGCCGCTGGAGAGCGTTGCAGCAATTGCAACAGAGAGCGTTGAGAGCGTGTTACGCGAAAAATTCATGCAAATCCTTATATATCTTTATCGTTATTTATAATTCTTGTTTTCAAAGCTAAGTCGCTGAAGATCACCTTGGTCTGCAATGGGGCATAAATTGCCCTACAAACGAAAAGCAAACAACTAAACGCACCATTGCGGCGCATTCGAGCGCGGCATTTTACGTTTTACCGTGTGATCTGACAACGGTGAATACGAAGCAATTACCTTGCCAGTTTATTGGAGACCTTATGTCCAAATATTCGCCGGTATACCTGCTACCGGTTGAAGCGGGTTGGAGTCGTTTGAAGTGTGCTGAAGTCGCCTGATTTGCGCTGAACCCCCACATTCATCGTGTATTTTTCGTTAGGCTCATCAGGCACGTCAAGTTCGTCAGGCATGTCAGGCATGTCAGACCTTCATTCTTGGCAAACACGCCAGCCTTGTTGCCGATAACAGTGCAGTTCAACTTAGGGCATAAGCCAAGCAAAGCGTAAAAATAGGACCGCAAATATTGAGCTCAAATAACTTCAACCTAGCTCATTCGCCAGACGAGGCTTTGTCGGTATGATAGCGCGCTTACATTTAACGGTTAGCTGGCGAAAGATCAGCAGGGACATATCCCTAACTTACCCGCACTTACCCACACTTACCCACACTTACCCACACTTACAAAAGGGAATGACATTAATGAACGAATTGCTGGATAGAATATTTAAACTGCAGGCCCACGGCACCACCGTAAGTACTGAGGTGATTGCCGGCATGACCACGTTCATTACCATGGTCTACATCATTTTTGTAAATCCCCAAATGATGGCTGCCAGCGGCATGGACCAAGGTGCCAGCTTTGTCGGTACTTGCTTAGCTGCGGCCCTTGCCTGCTATGTTATGGGACTATATGCCAACTGGCCCGTGGGTATGGCGCCGGGTATGGGACTCAATGCATTCTTTACTTACACCGTAGTTGGCGAAATGGGTTACAGCTGGCAGGTGGCTTTAGGCGCTGTGTTTTTGGCAGGTATTTTATTTGTCATCATGAGCGTCACACGTATGCGGCGTTGGATGCTAGACAGTATTCCCTTCAACATGCGCATCGCCATGGGTGTGGGTGTGGGTCTATTTGTGGGCTTTATTGGCCTTAAGACTGGAGGCATTATTGTGGCCAGTGACGCCACCTATTTGTCCCTGGGCGACCTGACCAAGCCCGAGACCTTTCTCGCCGCCGTCAGCTTTTTATCTATCGCCATTCTATCCATGCGCAAAATTCCGGGCGCCATCATTATTGGCATTCTGGGCACGACCATTATCGCTCTCGCACTGGGTCTTGTGCAGTTTAATGGCTTAGTTTCTGCACCTCCCAGCCTTGCACCCACCTTTATGCAACTGGATATTCTTGGCGCGCTGGATGTGGCCATGGCCAGCGTCATAATTGCATTTTTGTTCGTTAACTTATTTGATACCGCTGGCACCCTTTTAGGCGTGGCTAGTCGTGCTGGTTTGATTGACGAGAAGGGCGACGCAGAAAATATGGACCGCGCTCTGAAAGCGGACAGTAGCTCTAGTGTCATGGGCGCGTTTTTTGGTTGCGCGCCAGTGACCAGTTATGTGGAAAGCTCAGCCGGTGTTGAAGCGGGCGGTCGCACGGGGCTGACGGCAGTGGTGGTGGGTTCGTTATTTCTCTTGGCCATTTTCTTTTCGCCACTGGCGGCAATGGTGCCCGCTTACGCAACCGCAGGCGCGCTTATTTATGTGGCCATCCTTATGCTGGGCGGCATGGAGACCCTTGAGTGGTCAGACAGCACCGAAGTGCTACCCGCCTTGGTGACCATTATTTTGATCCCCCTAACGTTCTCTATTGCTAACGGCATAGCAATGGGGTTTATCACCTATGTCGCGGTCAAACTATGCACGGGTAAGCGCACTGAAATTACCGTGGGCGCGTGGTTTTTGGCAGCAATTTTTCTTGCCAAATTTGCCTTTATCTAAACGTCTTTATTTAGGTTTTAAACTCAACGTTGCTGTAAGTTTTTAGGAGGCGTTTTTATCTGGGCGTCGGTGGGTGTCTAGGTTGTGGGGATTTGGTAGACAACCCCCAACCTGTCCTGCCTGTCCTGCCTGTCAAACTCACCCAGCCCAACTCTCCCCCCGCCCCCGCTTTAGTCTGTGAGGCTATAATGCTCTCGCTTCCAGAGGTGCGCTCAGTTAGCCGCTAACATATGTGAAACTGACTTTTCGCTCCTGCAAAACTGAATTTATGCTGTCTCTCTGAAGATTTTGGCCCGCAGTTAAGTGGCGGCTTTTTACGCAAACTTTTGTGTACACTGGTCCCTCAATCACTATCTACTCGGGAGCGGGATATGGGTTTTATTAAGTCGTTTTTTGCCGTCGTCATTAAGCTGATTATTTTAGTTGCACTCTGCACGGCGCTGTTTTTATATGGCATGAAGTTTGCGGATGGACCTTGGGAAGTGGTTCAAGGTGGCGCGTTCAGTACTGGCGAACTTGTTAACGAAGCGCCGAATTGGTCCTTTGTTAAAGACAAAGACACAGTGGAGTTTCAGCTGCTTGAACCTGTCAGTTCAAGGACCACTTGGATCATGGAGCATGACGACCGCATATTCATACCGTCAGGTTATATGCTCACCAACTACGGCAAGATCTGGAAGCAGTGGCCCATTCATGCCGAAAAAGACGGGCGCGCCATTTTGCGCGTGGACGGCAAACTTTATGAGCGTAATTTGGTGCGCATTAAAGATGATCCAATTTTGCCTTCAGTGCTGGCTGAGCTGAGTCGTAAGTATGCGGCTGGCGCGGCCATGTCTGTCGAGGATGTGACCACCGGTTCACTGTGGATCTTTGAATTAGTAGAGCGTTAAAAATCGTTAAAAGAGCGTTAAGAGAGCGGTAACCATGACTTCAGAACAACACACCCAGAAAGCAACACACAACGAGCGCCAAGCCCTAACCGGGCTGCGTATTCTCGACTTTACCCAAGTCCTAGCCGGGCCTTTTGCCACCCAGCAACTGGCGCAAATTGGTGCTCAGGTGATCAAGATAGAACAACCGGTTACGGGGGACATGACCCGTGGGCTGATGTCTGCTTCTAGCGACGGCATGTCGCCGTCGTTTTTAACCTGCAATTTGGGTAAGCGCAGTTTGGCCATAGACCTCAAACACCCCAAGGCTAAAGAGGTGATCTTTAAACTGGTGAGCCAAGCAGATGCCGTGGTGGAGAACTTTAAGCCGGGGACAATGGAGCGCCTAGGTTTTGGCTATGAAGCCATTAAAGCGGTGAAGCCGGACATTGTTTACGCCTCTGTTTCTGGTTTTGGCCAAGAGGGACCTAGGGCAAGCCAGCCAGCATATGACGGCGCTATTCAAGCGTTCTCCGGCATGATGAGTATCAGCGGACACCCTGAAACCGGCCCTGCTCGCTCAGGCTATTTTTCAGTGGATATGAGCACCGCGCTGAACGCGGCGTTTTCTATTACTGCCGCACTGTTTCGCCGCCATGTCACTGGCGAAGGCCAACGCGTAGACATTTCTATGCTGGATACCGCCATGATGATGCAGGCGCCGCAGATGACCGCCTACACAGTCAATGGCGTATTGCCTGAACTGCTGGGTAATCAGTCGCCCACTAAACAACCTACCTCTAATGTCTTTAAAAGCTTAGACGGGTACGTGCAAATCATTGCTATGAAAGAGCCTCAGGTTGAGAAGCTTTTCAAGGCGCTTGGACATGAGGGGGATTACGCCAAGTACTCAGATCCCAGTACTCGACTGAAGTGCACCGATGAGATTAATGCACTATTGCACCCTATTATTGCGGGGCAAACTACCGCCCATTGGTTGGAAGTATTCAACGAGGTCGGCCTGCCCGTTTCGTCTATTCAGAATTTGGCCGAGGTCGCAGCACAAGCGCAGTTTGACCACCGCCTGACCTTTACCGAGATAGATCGCCCGGGTGACCAAAAGGGCCAAGAGGGCCAAGAGGGCCAAAAAGACAAGGTTCGGGTAGTGAGCGCAAGCCATGTGGCTAACCCTGCCCCGCCAACGGTGCAATCACCGCCGCCTACGCTGGGTGCAGACACAACGGACATTCTGGCGGAACTGGGTTACAGCGAAAGTGATATTCGCACGATGCAGAGCGAGCAGCTGATTTGAGCCGGCTCACTTTACCCGCGCCCTGTTAAGCCTCCCTGCCAGTCCTCGCTTGGCACTTCATTAGCCCCCGCAAAGCAAAAAAAGCAGATCCAGCCTTACGACTTGATCTGCTTTGCACAGCTAATGAGCACTCTTTTTCGCTCTCTTGGTTTTATGTTTAGCTCTTGGTTAAATCCGGCGCGTGGTGCGCGGGGATTGCGCTTTGGGCATTCGCCTCTTCAGCCATTGCGGCTACAGCGCGCTCGTTACCCATAATCTTTGCCATAACCGCTTCACCGGCACGGTCAAAGACACCGCGATTTTCAATGACAAATCTTTGCGACTCGCGGTATTGATCTAACATGCCATTGATCTCTGGCATGACATATCGGGCTACCATATCCCAGCTTTCAAAAGTGTCTTGGCGATTGGCCCAGTCGTGCACAAAACCCACTACCGTACCGTACCCACCCGTCAGCTGAATCATCTCGCGCAGCGCTGCGATCAAATCATCAGGCGTTCCTATAACGGAGCCACTGCCTGGCTGAGAGGCCATTTCTATGGCTTCATCGGGCGAACTGTACGCCTGCGCACCTGGGCGCATCAGCGTGCCCACGGTGTATTCGTTGTGCCAGCGAAAGAGTCCACTTTTGGCCTGCTCTTTAGCCTTCTCTTTTGTTTCTGCAATATGCCAATTCATCACCACACGCCAATCATCGCGATTCACCGTGTTGCCATGCTTGGCAGCTGCGTCCTCGGCAAACGCCCATTGAGTAGACAGCGCCTGTAACCCTGCCGTGGTGGTAGAACCAATGGACAGAACACCTGTGCCGTATTTACCGGCCAAGGTCATGCCGGAGGGGCTGATCATGGAAGCCACAGCCAACGGTAGGTCTTTTTGCAACGGCAATAATTGCAGCGCCGCATCGTTGAGTTCAAACCAATCTGATTTATGACTGAAACGCTCTTCACCGCGCAGGAGCTTTTGAATGACACCAATGGCTTCATCTTGGCGATCGCGTTGCAGCATTGGGTCTATGCCCAGAGTATGCGCGTCCGAAGGCAGCGCGCCAGGACCAGAACCAAATATGGCACGGCCTTGGGTCATGTGGTCTAACTGCACTATGCGCTGGGCCACGTTAAACGGATGATGATAAGGCAGTGAAATAACCCCAGTGCCTAGTTTAATACGGTGGGTGCGCTGGCCCGCAGCAGCAAGAAACATTTCTGGACTTGCGATCATTTCCCAACCGGTTGAGTGGTGTTCGCCACACCAAAATTCATCAAAGCCCAGCTTGTCCAAATGCTCGGCAAAATCTAAGTCACGTTGAAATTGCAGGGTTGGATGTTCACCGATGGGATGGTGGGGTGCGACAAAGGCACCAAATCGCATATTTGTCATAACGCTCTCACTCTTGAATCAGCCCATGAGTATAGACCATTTCGCCCAAAACTCGCCGCACCAACAGCCGGCTATCGCTACCGCTCGTAACAAAAATTCAGCATCCCGTGAATTTATTGCAATTTCCGCAAGGCACAGGGTTACCTCGCCAGACATATTGTCTAGAATGGCGCTGCTCGCAGCCACACCACCGCTGCCACAACTTTATTCACCAATTCGCCACGGGATACATATGGCTGATACGCAGCATCACAAACTAATCGTTCTGGGCTCTGGCCCTGCAGGCTACACAGCAGCCCTTTACGCAGCACGAGCGAACCTTAAGCCAGCACTGATTACTGGCATTGAAGTAGGCGGTCAATTGACCACCACTACTGAAGTTGAAAACTGGCCAGGAGGTCATGCTGAACTACAAGGCCCAGAGCTTATGGTAGAAATGGCCGCACACGTGGAACGCTTTGACGCCATCACCATATCTGACCACATTCACACCACCACACTCAGCAAAGACGGCTCACTGCATACGCTGATTGGCGACCAAGCCACTTATACCTGTGAAGCTCTCATTATTTGCACCGGCGCATCTGCTCAGTATTTGGGTTTAGAAAGCGAAGAGGCCTTTAAAGGCAAAGGCGTCAGCGCCTGCGCTACGTGCGACGGTTTCTTTTATCGCAACCAAGACGTTGCCGTGGTGGGCGGTGGTAACACAGCCGTAGAAGAGGCCCTGTACCTAGCCAACATCGCCAAGACCGTTTACTTGGTGCACCGCCGCGACGAATTGCGCTCTGAAAAAATTCTCCAAGATCGTTTGTTTAATAAAGAAAACATTATTCCTGTTTGGAACCACCAGCTTGCTGAAGTGTTGGGCGACGACATGGGTGTGACCGGTATGCGCTTGAAGGGCAACGACGGCTCTGAACAAAGCATTGATTTAACCGGCGTATTTATCGCCATTGGCCACATTCCAAATACCGATTTATTCAAAGAGCAATTGGATATGGAGAACGGCTATATCAGCATAGCCAGTGGTTTGGCAGGTAACGCCACGGCCACCACAATCCCTGGCGTGTTTGCGGCAGGAGATGTGGCAGACCACATCTATCGTCAGGCCATTACCAGTGCTGGCTTTGGCTGCATGGCAGCATTAGACGCTGAGAAGTACTTAGATGCGAAGGGTTAATTAGAACTTTAAGAAAAGGTTAGAACGGGTAAAAAACCAGCTTGGAGAATAGACATTTCCAAGCTGGGACTCAGTTTTTGTACTGGCCGTTTTTGCTATAACCGCTTCTGCAATAAAAGTTATACCTGTTTTACCGCAATCTGCTCAGCAATCTTCTTCGACCAAATCTTTGGTCCCTCAATGTGCACAGATTCGCCGGTGGAATCTACACTCACTGTCACGGGCATATCTTTCACTTCAAACTCGTAAATGGCTTCCATACCCAACTCTGGGAATGCCAGCAGGGTAGATTTGGTAATGGCCTTAGCCACTAAATATGCAGCGCCACCCACAGCGATCATTGAAACCGCCTTGTTATCACGAATGGCATCTATGGCAATCTGCCCTCGCTCGGCCTTACCAATCATGCCGGCAAGACCCGCTTTTTCTAGCATGGTGCGCGTGAACTTATCCATGCGCGTTGCGGTGGTTGGTCCCGCTGGGCCAACTACCTCTTCGCGTACTGGGTCTACTGGCCCAACGTAGTAAATAATTCGATTGGTGAAATCTACGGGCAATGGTTCGCCGCGATCAATCATGTCCACTAACTTTTTGTGCGCTGCATCGCGCCCGGTAAGCATTTTGCCTGACAGCAACAACGTATCGCCTGACTTCCAGGTATGTGTCTCTTCGGGGGTCAACGTATCTAAGTTTACCTTTTTCACATCACTGCCTAACTCAAACTCAATCTCGGGCCACTCAGCCATATCTGGAGGCGTGAACTCCGCTGGTCCTGAACCGTCTAAAGTGAAGTGAATGTGCCGTGTAGCAGAACAATTGGGAATAATCGCCACCGGCTTGTTCGCAGCGTGAGTTGGATAATCTTTCACTTTTACATCCAACACAGTTGTTAAGCCGCCCAAACCTTGCGCACCAATACCAAGACCATTGACCTTCTCAAACAACTCCATACGCATCTCTTCAAGATGATTAGACGCACCTCGTTCCTGTAGTTCGTGCATGTCCAAAGTTTCCATCAAGGACTCTTTTGCCATTAACATGGCTTTTTCTGGCGTGCCGCCAATGCCCACGCCCAGAATACCCGGTGGACACCAGCCAGCGCCCATTGTCGGTACAACGCTGAGAATCCAATCCACTACGGAATCTGAAGGGTTGAGCATGGCAAACTTCGCCTTCGCTTCACTACCGCCGCCTTTGGCTGCCACTTCAATTTCTAACTTATCGCCGGGGACAATTTTGGTGTGAATGACCGCTGGCGTATTATCCTTGGTATTCGCCCGCGCGCCATCTGGCTCAACCAATACAGAGCCACGTAAAACGTTGTCTGGATGGGTATAACCGCGACGCACGCCTTCATTAATCATGTCGTCTAAAGACAGCTCAGAGTCCCATTGCACGTCCATGCCTACAGACATCAGCACATTAACAATGCCGGTGTCTTGGCAGATGGGCCGTTTACCCAGCGCGCACATGCGCGAGTTCACCAACACTTGGGTCAGCGCACCTTTCGCTGCTGGAGACTCCTCGCGCTCCCACGCACCGCGCATGGCTCGAATAAAATCGGTTGGGTGATAATAAGAAATAAACTGCAGCGCATCTGCAATGCTTTGAATAAGGTCTTCTTGCTTAATAATGGTCATTGATTACTCCGTATGATCCACGAATAAATTAATTGATACCGGCACTTTTTGGCAACCTAATCTAATAAGGCTACTAGCCCCGGCACTTCACAAAACTGTTCTACATCGGCTTTTTTGCTGACATATTGGTTGCGGTTAGCACCGGCGCACCAACTGGGCATGACCATAGAATAAAGCCCACTGCCGCCAGCCATGAGCAGCAGTATATCTTCTGGCTTGGTAAAGCACTGATAGGTATCGCTTTTTATGCGCGCGGCGAAGTTGGCAGAAAAATAGCTCAACTGCTCGGTTGGATAATGGGTCAGTTGCCACAGCTTAGTAATAATGGCCTGCCGATCCAAACCATTGTCATGCAGAATTTTTGCATGCTCTGGATTCAGCACCACCACTGCGCCCCCACCGGTTAACACCGCATTATTGGTGGCCATATTGGCTAAGCCGATGGCTAGCACTTCGAGCAATTTGTTAACGTCTTCTGGGTCGTCGGCGTCGCCACTGTACATGACAGAGTGCGGGGCTTCTGCGCCAATTACCGTGACCACGGTATCGTCTGGGGCAAAGCCTAACTCTGTATGCATGGGTGCAAAAGGTGAATGCTCTTCGTCCTCTGCCAAGCAATAGGTGAACTTACCGGGATGGCCCAACAGCGCCATGTCCGATTCTCCCGGACGCGCACCACCAATGTTAATCATGCACAGGCGCAGCGCGCGACCAATGCTGGCGTTGGCTCTGTGTCCAGGACCCAGCGCTCCAAAGCCTGAGGCCACCGGACCACAACTGTGCCGACCAGGGCCGTTGACCAAAATCAGCGGCGCCGTGCAATGGGTTGTGGATTGCATTTCGGCCAAGTCAAAGAGCGGATCAAGTACCGCATTAACCGCGCCCATAACAATGGGCATGTGGTCGGGCAAACAACCGGCCATAACTGCTGCGGTGGCTACCTTGCCCACCGTGGCCGCACCATTGCCGGGGCCCATATTGCCCAATTGTAAATCTGCATCCAGTCCTGTGGCCAAAACCAAAGCTTCAACCCTTTCTGGAGTTGGAATAACCACTGGCAGACCATCTGTGCAGCCTGCCTCGTGTAACATTTCTAACGCCGCACTCTCGTCCATTGCTTGCATCAGTTCAGTCATTTTTCAGACCACCAATGATAGCTGCCACCATAGACTCGGCCACACTGCGCAAATGCGCGCTGCCGGTACCCGCCAATGGATGGGGCAGTTGTACTCTTGGAAATGCAGGCATGCCCAATGCTTGCGCAACGAAGTTGCCCTGGGGCCAAAAGTCTTCAGTCACTAAAGAGACCGCTGGGATGCCTAGTCGAGCTGTATTAATGCCGTCACGCACGGTGCCGGTAGTACAGCTGCCTCAGTGCCCGTAGGCGGCTACAACAGCCTGACAACTTTTGCGTATGTCTTCCAGCATGCTCTGAGGCGCTGGGATAGAGGCATTGCCCTTGTTCCAAACCTTAATTTCAAGGCCCGGTAATTGTTCTTTAAAAACGTCGCCAATGTGACGCAAAAAGTTCTCCGAATCTGGAAAACCATTGGCCAACAAACCTAGTGTCATGCCCCGGCCTTCGTTGACGGTTACATCGCAGCTGAGTTCATAGGCCTCTTCACTTTGGGATTTCTCCCCTCTTGGATCATGAAAACTAATCATAATTCGCCCCTAGTTCGAATATGTGGGTAAATCTTTTAAGGTCAATATCAACCCGCTTGGGGTCAAACCTTCCTTTGCAAACCTCTTGCTCAGAGAAATGACCGTATGCGACATAGTCTACTCAAGCTGACGCACTTTTGCTGCACAAACAGTACACTGAGGGTGACGGTGAATCAGCATTACGCAGAGGATGAATTATGTACAGAAAAGCCCTTTCTCACAGCCTATCTAAACTCGGATTTGGACTCATATCTAAGGTTGTATCCACCGGCACATCGAAAGCACCGCTATCTACCCGCTGCCGCGCAAACAAAGCGCTAATAAACTTTACCCTTGCTGGCTGTGTTTTGGGCTTAAGTGCCTGCGCCGAGCCGCCAAAAACCGGCGCAGAACTGGCGCAGTCTTTGCTGATTATCGACACCCACATTGACGTACCCTACCGCCTAAAACTGTCTTACGCAGATGTCAGTCGCGCTACAGAAAGCGGCGACTTTGACTACCCCCGAGCCATAGACGGAGGTTTGAACGCACCGTTCATGTCAATTTACATCCCGGCCAAAGTGGATGAAGCGGGTGGCGCATTCGCTTTGGCAGATGAACTGATAGACGGCATGGAAAGTTTGGCAGAGTCAGCACCAGACAAATTCGCCATTGCCACGTGTAGTGATGACCTACAAAGCCACTTTGAGAACAACCTCATTTCTCTGCCACTAGGCATGGAAAACGGTGGACCAGTGACTCAATCAGAAGAGGCACTGAGACACTTTTTTAATCGAGGTATTCGCTACATTA
>Ga0233432_10003135_pt1 | contig 15084 bp, 12 predicted proteins | sample SI_122_August201_6_FD_179870 | JGI IMG/M metagenome (GOLD analysis project Ga0233432, IMG submission 179870) | Seawater microbial communities from Saanich Inlet, British Columbia, Canada - SI_122_August2016_10_MG | ecosystem: Environmental > Aquatic > Marine > Inlet | place: Canada: British...
CGGTCACTCGACACCGTTGGCCTAACCACCAAAAGTTCTCCACTGGAAACTCTAGCAACCTCCGGCACATAGTTTCCGCCATCAGGTTCCCAGTTCCTCACATAGGTCTCGTCAATTGAATTAATAAAATAGCCTTGGCGATTATTAATAACCGTCAATCTGGGTGCCAGAAGGGATTTGATATTTCGCTTACGTGACAAGGCATGCATAACGATGTTAGCCCGAATTGGGTCTAACACCGACAACTGAGCGTTAAATCCCTGGGAAGACCTGTTTTCAGTTATGAATGGGGGGGCTCCATCAACAGTTGAGTCTGCAGCTGAACCCATCAAGGTTGCAATTCGAGAGTCTGACGAGAGATTCGTTCTGGATGAATAGACTCCAGCGCCGGCATTGACCAAGTTCTGCATCTGCACCTCTGGCAACCCTCGCCACTCAACTCCCACATCGAAGAGGTCATTCTCTTCGGAAGTGATAAATCTAACTTCAATGGACACCTGTAGCTTCTGCTGCTTCCGAAACAGATCCAGCAACTCTTGTATCTGGCGGTGAATCTCAAGCGAATGGGAAATGAGAATTTTACCCACTTCATATTCTGTCACGCTGACTCCATCAGCATTCCAAGACTCAGGATCAATCGTTTCCTGTATCAATTCCATCAATGTCGAGGTCGACAGGGCAGTTACCCCCTCTCCGACTTCTGAAACGCCACTAAGGGATTCGCCTGTCATCAATCCATCATTCTCTCCAAAGGCAATGTCACCAAAACTCGTAACCAAATCTGTAACATCATAAAGAACCTGCTCTGGGCGATTAAAGAGGTTCTGATTTTCTCTGGTTGTGATATAGACCAACTCATCAACAAACTGATAGACCAGCGGGCTGTCAGTTGGCAAATTGGAAAGAATCAGTTCGAGCGCTGCAACAAGGCGCACCTCGCTGAGGTGGAGCTCGATAATACGAAAGTCAGTCAAGTCCAACTCACTGTCGACCTCAAAGTTCACACCAGTTTGCTCCCTCATCATCACAGTCGCTTCCTGTAGACTGTTATCAGGAAGGTGGAGGGTCACACGCTGCTCCATCTTCTGCTTCAGCATCCTAACCCATTCAGACTCTTCTTGAGTATCGATCTGTTTAAGAGAGCGCTTCGCTTCGATCTCGAGCCAATCCTTGGAATAATTCACCCACTCTGAATAGGCAATCGAAGCTTCTCGAACCCGCTCAATATTTCGACGCCACTCTTCTTCACTATCTTTTCTTAATTCCTCAAAAAGACGACGGTCTTTTCTACGAATACTCTTTTCAAGAATCAGCCGAGCGTCAGAACTCTTTGGCCACTCATTAAGAATAATCTGACATAGGTCTTCACTCTCCTGATACTTTGCATCAAGATAGAGGCGGCGAGCTTGCGTTAAAAGGTCCTTCAGTCGCTTTGCTTCATATTGCTTCGTCTCTTCACTCAACTGGAGTGACCTAGCCTGACCAGCTCTCTCAATTCTCTTTTGAATCGTCGCTTTCCAGGCCTCCTGAACAGCATCCAACTTGTTGAGAAAATCGTCCACGAACTCCTTATCTTCCAGACGTTCCTCTCCAGGAGGAAGCTGAGCCACAGCCGCCTTGGCACGCCGAGCCTCATATCTCGACTCTTCCAAAAGCTTGAGCGACTCGTCATTCCCAGGGTTCCTAGACCACATCGACTGAGCTTTGGACATCAGTTCCTGACTCCGCTCCTTGTGATATTTGGCTTTAATCCGCAATTCTTGCAGCATCACATCCTGCTGCTCACCCATCCACTGGGCTGCCTGAGGAGCTCTTTGACCTGTATAACCAAGAATTTGACGGCACTTCGCTCTATAATCGAGAGCACTCTCATGTCGTGGGGCAAATATTAGAGCCTCTTCAAACAGTTTTAACGCCTCTTCAAACTTAAACTGGTGATAAAGAAGAACTCCTTGCTCATATGACAGTTTCGCCTTGCGACTTCGACTACTCTCAATCACCTGTCGCTGAGATGCGATCTTGTCCATTGTCTCGCTCAACTCAGCGGGCTCCTCGAGAGTCACCTCTACGATATTTTTTTCTTCACTGGATCCGACGCTCTGCTGCTTTCCTTTAGCGCCAAATAATTTTTTAAACGAAAACCCTGAGCTTTTATTTTTAGGCTCAGCTTGATCAGCGTCAGATGCTGGGTCTTCGGACTCAGACAAGGAAGGCTCTTTTTCAACAGCTTCCTCTTTTCTTTTAGAACCAAAAATTTTCTTGAATGAAAACCCTGATTGTTTGCCTTTGGCGTCAGATGGAGACTCAGATTCCTCAGGAATTGATTTAGACTCCTCCCCTCCCGAAAAAGGGTTTTTCAGCATTTTGGAAAAGAAGGACTCTTCTCCTGTCTCTGCCGTGGGCTCAGCCTGCAAATGAACACCAGAGCCCAAAAGAAGGACGATCAACAGACCTAACACCCTAAGCAGGGAAGACATTTTAGAGACCTTCCCCATCAGTCTGTTCGCAGCCTCCTGCTCAACTCGTCCTTTTCCCTTTCCAATTCTAGTCTTTCCAGCTTATCTGTTCCAGTGTCTTTCAGGACCAAAAAGTAACGATACTTCTTATCTTCACTCGTCACGACCCTAGATTCCCCCTTAGCATCGTATTTTGTAACCTTCCCCATCTCCTCAACCACCTCTTCGATGACTTTTACAGCCACCCACTGTGTCGTAAAGTCTTGGGAAAGTTTGTACTCCTTCCAGTTCTTAGAATTGCTCTTGAGCTCAGCATCGCACTCAGCTTCAGACCGCTCTTCACTGACATAAAGAAAGTTCTCTTTTCGTCGATCTATATAAACATTATTTCCATCAGAAGTCTTAACCCTGAAACGCGGATCGACCTTGCCCACGGCGTCCATTCCCTCCTGATTGGGAATAATATTGCGGTGCTCATACTCAATAAAATACCTCTGACTCGACCAAGGAGGGTCAAAAAGCTTTCTGACTCTGACGTAAACCTTGTCACGGGATATTGGATTACCCTTAGCATCGAGCTTGTATTCGCCATCTTTACCTCTGAGACCGGGAATGTATCGAGAAAACCCGACTCCCTGATCTTTCTTAGTCATAGCTATCAATATTTCGCCCCAGACCCCCTCAATGTCCTTGCCTTCCTGATCCTTGCGATCGGAGTCCCCCACCGCTCTTACCCTGTAGGCATACTGGGTGGAAGGGTCTAAATTAAAATCCAGAAAACGATAAGCTCTCTCTTCCTCTACCAAAACTGGCTCTTCTACCAACTCCACATCCTCAGGGAGGACAAAGCCTGGGTCTTCAGACTCCATCACAACGGGGTCGGAAGATCTCGCACCATAAATCTTTTTAACGACTCCCTCGTCATCCGTCACTTCGGCCCAATTCAACTTGGTGCGGTCAGCACCCTCCTCAACAATTGCCCTCTGGATGACACAATAAAGAACATTTGCGTCCTTAAGCTCATTGGGTTCTTTCCAAGTGATTTCAACTGACATCACTCCGATATCGCCAAGAGCCAAGTCAACTGGAGCACCGATATAAACATCAGGGCGCGCAATGAATTTTGGACACCCAGGGAACGCACAGTGCTTTCTCCCCTCTCCATTTGGAACGTCAAAAAACAGATGTTCATGCTCGCTAAGCTTCTTTGCGTATTCATTCTGGAGCTCGGAAGTATCGATCGTCACGTGATTGTATTGCAAAGGTCTTCCTGGCTCCTTAATCAATTCAGGCTTCCACTCAAGCTTCCCCTGAAGCTCTCGGTATAGAGCAAAATCCATCTCCCCAAACTTTGGCTTCGGGCTAGATTTCTCAGCCCTATCAATGGCGGCCTTTACAGACTCCGTCAACTCAGGTTCAGCCACCCAACGCTGCAAACCCAACACAAGCTGATAAATGACAAATAGCAGGATTAGGCCAGCAATGACCTTATCTCCTAAACGGACCAGCAGTTTCATCGGCATCAGATCAACGCCTCCGCCTACCCGATTTTCCGGTTCTTCTGGAAGAACTGCTCCCTGGGCCACTCGTCATCCCAATCTCCTCAAAACTCTCTCCCTCAGAAAGATAATCAAAGTGCAGGAGATTGAGCTTAAAAACCTGAGGGCGAGATTCTGAAAATTTCAAAAAAGAAGCATCCGATTGAATCTCTGGAGGAGTGGAAATTACATTTTCAAAAGAAAAACCTGTAACCCTATAAAGTTTGCCAGTCTCAGAAAAAGCACGAAACAGACCCTCTACGTCCTCCATCTGAATTCCACCCTCAACGACGATATCTCGATATCCCCAAAAATCCTTACCCGCAAGCTGATACACTGCATTCCTTCTCAGGGGAGAAAGAGTCAGAGCAGACAGCTGCTCCACTTTACTCTCAGACAGGACCTCAAGAAGGTCAGTTGTGATCCAGTATGATTTCATTGCATCGATCACCTGCTGCTCATGAGTCGGAGGCGAGTCACTTCTCAGCCAGGGCGGTTCAATCGCACTGAGAACCTTAGCTTCCAATCCAAAAGGGCCTTCCTCACCGCAGAATGCGCCGGCCATGCTATCCCACTTTTTGACCATCATTTCCTTGAAGACTGGATAAGTGTTCCGACCAGGTGCACTATCCGTTAACTCAGCGGGATTAGAAAGGTCGAAAAAGCGGTGAATCACTTGATCTGCCATCCTTGGACCATTCTCAATACTCTGCAGCCCACCCCTGACTTTATCCATATTTTTATCGACGATATCATACCACCTTTGGGTCGGCTTTCTCGACGAAAGAGTAATCAGAGATTTCCTGTCTTTCTCTAGCTTATTTTCAATCTTCTCCAACTCACCTCGACGACCCGAGACTGACAGGAAATAGAGCACGAGTGTCGCCAGAAAAATGACGCCATTGATGATTAGAAATGCGTATTTTTTGAGAGCATCCATCTTCAGCTCTTTTCCTTCTCGGAGCTAGCGAGAAAACGCTCTATGGGAATCTGAAGGTCCAAGCTCTGCACACTCTTTTTCAACTGGGTGGTTCTCTTGATTCCATCAACATCAAACACCCACTCTTTTTCTTCCCTTATTTCAGCAACTTGCGGATCCCCTTTAAATGGTTCCCCTTCCTCAAGCTCTACCTTAGGACTGTAGGAGTATTCAAAGTCCTTTAGACTACCTTTTATTCTCGGCATAGGCAGGCCCTCTCCAATTGAGAAAAGGGGATGAGCCATAAGAGAATTCGTAAACTTTGAATTTGTTGAAGCGCTGTCTGAGACGTAAGCAAGGCTCAATTTGACAGATTTAATATCATCATCCTTCGGCTTAGCCTTTCCCTTCGGCACAACCACTGGGTTATGCATGTAATAATCCGGCACAAAAGGACTTAGAGATATTTCCGTCAGATAAACTCCAGGAGTCTTTTCCAGAACCTCCATGACAGCCCCGTATACTCGAACGACATAATCACCCCCCTCTTGCACTCTCGCCTTAAATTCAGCCTCTTTAACGAGAGGAGGAATCTTGTTCTGCTCTCTCGCAAACTTATCAATCTCCCTTTGAACATTTGAACGAGCTTGATTCAGGTCCTTCTGAGAATCTTTCACTTTTTCCTCATAGGCATCGTGAGCAAACATCGTGACAATTGCGAGAATCAGAAGCGCCACATTCACCGCAAGAAAAGCCCACCTCTTAGTCTTCAGAATCTCTTGCTGAAGGTAGCTTTTTGGGATAAGATTGAGATTTGAGCGACACCGCCCCAAGCCTTGCAGCGCCAAACCAAAAGCGACACCGTATGAAGGCAAGGATCCAATGAGCTCCTTCGACTGCTGACAGTTTGAAAAATCCAAACTGTCCATTTTGAATTCGCTGACCTCCAATCCTAGCGTTTTAGAAAAATAAGCTGAGACTCCGGGAAGCTGAGAACAACCACCCCAAGCCAAAAACTTCTTTGGCGACAAGCCTTTGGATTGAGTACGTCGAAAATTGATCGAGCGCTTGATTTCGATCACTAACTCTTTTAGTTTGGGCTCAATAACCCTAAAAAGCTTCTCTTTTTGGGCACTCTTACCCATCTCACGCTTCAGCGTAGCCGCTTCCTGAGTAGTGATACGAAACTTCTTCTCGAGAAGCTGGGTGATATGTTGACCAGATAGAGGCAAACTACGAATCCAAAACTGATCATCGTACATCAACACCAAGCCCGTTGATTTTTCACCAAAATCTAGCAACACGAGATGATCTTCACCATCCCCCAGGACTTCTGTAACGAAATTATACAGAGCCACACCAGGCACCTGAATGCCACGCACCTGCAGACCAGCCTGATCAACCACGGCGAGAAGCTTCTGAATGTACTCGGTTCTGGACGCGAATAGGGCTACCTGAACCTGATCTTCGCCCTCAGCCATCTTGTGGATTCCCCACTCAACTTCATCCAAAGGAAATGGAATCTGTCGCTCGGCCTCCTCTTTTACCTCTTGGGCAAACTTCTTAGATGACAGGCCAGACTCTAGTGAAATAAACTGAGAATTAGCATTCTTAGCAGATATACTAATGCACACTTCGGTCTTCTGAAAATCCTTCTTATCCGTTAGCTTTTCAAGAGCTGCTTCAACGGCGGCTAAATAGCCATCAGATTTCTTAATTTCTTCATCGAGTTCGACTCGACCATAGTCTTCAACAAAGGTCTCGCCCTTAGAGTTGCTCAGCTTGACGGCCTTTAGGCCACTGTCGCCAATATCCAGCCCCCATATGGAATCAGCTGTAAACAAACACCCTACCCAATTTTAAAGCGAAAAAGAAATCGAAGTCTAAGAATAGGCATCCTAGGTCAAGGTACCAAAAGGCCTCTTGTTTAAGGGTTTTTCTGGGATTTTTCGAGATGCCGAAGCCCCAGATAAACCACTGCAGACACAGCGTTTGAGAGATTCTGGGAACGAACGGGGCCCACCTGAGGCAGAGCGTAACATTGTTCTGGATGCGCCTCCAACCACTCCTCCGGCAACCCTCTTGATTCGGGCCCAAAAACGAGGTTGTCTCCAGGCTGAAAATCCAAGTCAAAAACCGAATTCTTAGCCTTCTTTGTAAACAAGAAAAACCGCTGAGAAGGAACCCAGCTATCGTGAAGTTCGAGATCCAAATCGGACCAATAATCCAACCCAGCCCTTCTTACTTTTTTCTCCTCAAGAGAAAACCCAAGGGGCCTAACCAGGTGAAGGCGGCACCCCGTGCCAACACAAAGGCGCCCGATATTCCCAGTATTCTGGGGGATTTCCGGTTGAAAAAGAACGACATTGAAATTGAAAGCCATACCCTCGTCGATATATCAACAGAATGACCACTTCAAGGCCCACAAGCTTCATTGGACTAGGCTGTTGTCAGCACCTCAGATGACCTAAACTCAGAATCTTTTTGCTCCCTGCGACAAGATGAACAAGCTTTCCATCAAAGATATTCAGTTTGAAGGCAAAAAGGTGCTCTGTCGTGTCGACTACAATGTCCCCCTCGATGGAGACACAGTCACCGACAACAAGCGAATCTCCGCCTCCCTCCCAACACTGACTCACATCCTGGGCGAAGGAGGAAAGCTGATTCTTATGTCCCATTTGGGTCGACCGAAAGGAGAAGCAAAGCCAGAGTTCAGTTTAGCACCAGTTCAAAAAGAACTTCAGAAGCTCATTCCCAACACCGTTCACTTCGCATCAGACTGCGTTGGAGAAGACGCTGAAGCCAAGGCGGACGCTCTCAAGAACGGAGAGGTTCTCCTCCTCGAAAACCTCAGGTATCACAAGGAAGAAGAAGCCAACGACCCTGATTTCTGCAAATCTCTCGCCAAGCTTGGCGACCTCTACGTGAATGACGCATTTGGAACAGCTCACCGCGCCCACGCCTCAACTGAAGGCGTCGCCAAACTCTTCGACTTGGCCGCTTGTGGATTCCTCATCCAGAAAGAACTCGAATTTCTCGGCTCAGCTGTTGAAGATCCCGAAAGGCCCTTTTTAGCCATCATGGGAGGAGCCAAAGTCAAAGATAAGATCCCAGTTTTGGAAAACCTTCTCCCTAAGGTCGACAAGCTCATCATTGGCGGAGGAATGTCCTATACCTTTTTCAAGGCGCAAGGAAAATCGATTGGAGACTCACTCCTCGACGAAGAAAATGTTGAATTCGCCAAAACCATGCTTGAGAAATACCCCGATAAAATTGTTCTGCCATGTGACTCTCTAACCACTGACAATCTTGATTTTGGAGGAAAAACCTTGGGAGAGACGGCCATTGCCAACGGCAACATTCCCGATGGTTGGGAAGGCGTGGATATCGGCCCTGAAAGCATCAAAGCCTTTGGCAAGGAAGTCCTCAACGCAAAAACTATCCTCTGGAATGGACCCATGGGCGTCTTCGAGATTGATGCCAGCTCAAAGGGAACCCTCGAAGTCGCGCACAAATTGGCTCAAACCACTGAAAATGGAGCCACGTCCATCATTGGAGGAGGAGACTCCGCAGCTGCCGTGAAAAAAGCTGGCCTTGCTGAGAAAATGAGCCATGTTTCCACAGGTGGGGGGGCATCACTCGAATTTCTCGAAGGAAAACCCCTCCCTGGAATTCTGGCCCTCAGTCCGCGATAAAAAAAACTTGCGGGGATTTCCCTCCCCCTCCCAAGGCCCGGATTCCCTATGTTTCCAGACCTTGAACCCTAATCATCGACCTTATACGGCACGGCCCTTTTTCTCCTTTTCGGGAAGATCTTGAGCAAAGCTATCCGTCAGCGCCGAACCATGATCGAGCAGGCCGTCCAGGCCACCTTTGGCTCCTACGGATCATGGAGCCACCTTTCGGTCCTAATCGTCGGACAGCAACTTGAAGAGGAAGGTGAATTCTTCCTTTCAAAAGGTTGCAAAGAAGAGAATATTGGCTCGTGTGGCTACGAAGAGGTCAACGCCCGTCTTAAAGAAGCTAGCATTGATATCCTCCTGCTTCGCTTCCCTAAGACCGTTCCATTTACTGGCGCTTATAGTGAGGTCATCACCTCAATGCAGCAACTCAGGGACTCAACTCAACAGCCTCGTGTCCTCATGCTGGAAACTGGCATCTTAGGTTACGAAGGAGACCCTGACTATGGCGACCCAGAACTGACCATCAAGCAGGTCTACCTGAAAATTCTCTCGTCTCTAGAATCACACCTCAAGGATTCCTACGTTTCTTTCCACGAAAAACTTTTGGATAGCGTGAGAGAGGAGGATTACGAAAAAAGATTGGCTTGGTTATTTGACCAAGAGGATACTCAGTCACTACTTAAAGAATCTTCTGACCTTCAGAATGATTTTCTTCAAGCCCAGCTGAGAGTTCTCGTCGATGAACATGCAACAAAGACCTTTCAAGCCAGTTTCATCGCCGGAAACGAAAAAGAACGAGAGGCCATTTTTAAGATTCTGAAACCCTCTCAGTCATTAGATAAATACATGGAGCGTTTTCCTACAGATGCAGAAGACCTCCTTACCACACGAAAGATCAGCGACTCCCAGATTGACCCAGAACGACCCGAAGTCGACTGCCAGTCTTGGGATGACATGGAAAAGGTCGCTGGAAAATTCTTTGACTTTCACTGCAAGAAAACCTTCAATCGACTCAGTCGACAAGAGAAGTTTCAGCTAACTGGAGACATTCAGTTTGAACAACAGGAAGATAAGGATGCCTCTTCGACCCCCGACATCACCCACAACTTCAGAAAGTTTGAAGTCTCAGACAATCCCTTGGGTAATTTGATGGGAGGTGGGGCTGCACTTGGTGGTATCAACCTAACTGGAACGAACACCCCTACGCCTCCTCAGGCTATGGCTGAGAACTCCATATCACTAGAAGAGCATGGTGAGGCGTTATTGGCTTTACTTGCCTCATGCGAACGCAAGAAAGTCTTCGTTGGAGGCACGCTCTTTGAGTACCGCTATGACGACAACGATGGGCTTGTTCTCGGGTCTATCCTAACTCTTTCTCAAGATGAGAAGTTGACAGGAAAAGTCGAAACCTTCACCAAAGCACTCGATCTTCCCAACCTAAAAAAGACTGACCCAAAAGCTGCCTTGAAGGCTTTCTTTGGTTTCGACCGAGACTATATCAAGTACTACGATAAGATCAGAGCGCAGGTCAAAGTCAGCTTCGACACCCACCTAGGCTCACTCACTCAAGAAGACTATCAGCAGGAAAGAGAAAGAGAGTCCAGCCTGGAGTCTAATGTCCAAGTCGACATGAAAGCCAGAAAAGAGCGAGAGAAACGTCTCGCGAAACTGTCAAAGAGCTCCGTCAAAGCAAGACAAGAACTCCTCAAAAAGCTCAAAGAAAACAAGTCTTCTTCAGCTGATTCTGGAAAAGGCGAAGAGCAAGATGCTGTGGAAGTTGCATCTATCGAACTGAGTCTCTCAGAAGAAGAGATGGATAATTTAAACTCCAGCCTCGAAGCCAAGCGGAAAGAACTGGCTGAGAAGATGGCTATCGACGAGGAACGCAGGATAGAACTTGAAGAAGCCATCCTGAAGGAACAAGAAATCCGCGAAACGAAACGCAAAGAGATCGAAGAGCAGCGCAAGAAGAAAGCAGAAGCTGAGAAGGCCGATTTGGCAAGACGCCAACAGCGCCTGGCCGATGAGCGCAAGAAGCGCGAAGAAGTCAAGAAAATGCGTGCCAAAAACTTGCGCGAAGCCTTTGATCGAGCCAGAGAAGCAGCTCTGCGTAAGCAAGAATCCAAAGACGGCAAGGATGATACTGTCAAAGACAAAAAACCTGAGAAGAAGAAATACAACCCAGAGGCTGTGAAAATGATGATCCGCTTCGGTACGGACAGCAGAAAAATCATGTCCTCCACAGGCATCAGCGAAGAAGATCTCGAAGATCTCAGAGACCTTGTCTCTGAGGAGGACGCAAACCTCTGATTTGAAAAGAAGCCATCTCGGCTTCTATCCAAACCTAAAACTATGTTCGGTGATAGCTGGTCGCTTTCACCAAACCAAAGTTAGGCCAGTAGGATTTTAATTTCTCAAAAGCCAGATCTCTCGATTGAGAATTCTGATGGAAGGTAAAACAAGTCGAACCACTGCCCGACAGAAATAAATCTATCCCGTGTTTTTGGGACTCTTCAAATATCAAACTCATTTCTGGATAAGCACGACAACAGGGAGAGAGAAGATCATTCTCTCCAAGTCCTCGGCCCTGCTCCCATTCGTGGGCTACTTCATTATTCACCTGCACTTCGCCCGGCCTAAATTCAGAAAAAACTTTCGGCGTTGAACATGAAGTCTTAGGTAAGAGAAGATTAAAAAACCAAGATTGATCCACTAGGTTTTCAACGATCTCCCCTCTACCTCTGCATAGGGCCGTTCCTCCGCGAATAAAAAAGTTGGTGTCGGAGCCAAGCTCAGCAGCCAAGTCACTCAACTCTCTCTCCTCAATCCCAATTTCCTCTCCAAGTAAACCCAGCAACGCCACAGCATTGCTACTCCCACCCCCAAGGCCTCCACCAATAGGAATCCTCTTCTCCAACTCCATTTTAAGTGAGGGGACATCATACCCCCTATCTCGGAGCATTCGGATCGTTCTCAACAGCAGATTCTCTTCAGTAACGGCAAGACTAATGCCCGAGATAGAAAGAGAATCCTCTCTTTCTACCACACTAACTTTGACGACATCGCAAAGATCAACCTCGTGCATAAGCGTTAGGAGTTCATGAAACCCATCACTCCTTCTAGCCAAGACCTTTAGTCCCAAATTGACTTTGGCATAGGTGCGTAATACGCGTTCTTCACCAAGCTTAAGCACGCATTTCCTCCAACTGCCCTTTAAGCCAACCCCAGAAGCGTTCATCGACTTGGGTCTCAATCTCCAAGATACAAACAGGGCGCCCCCGCCTCCACTTCACCACATCCTTTGAGGTCACCACAACAATTTCGGCACCAACTCTTTCCGCCTCTTCCCAGATCATGCAGATATCATCCTCCGTATAAACGTGATGATCTCCAAACCAATGATGCCCAGCCACCCTAAGGCCCATCCTCTTCGCCGTCACCAAGAAGGCCTCTGGCCTTCCAATTCCAGAAACCAGAAAGCAAGACTGGTCATCTAAAGAGACGGGCTCCCCCGATGGCCACTCCCGCAGACCCAAAGGAACCGATGTCATTAAGAATCGCTCCCTTCCCCATGACATTTTCCTGAAATCAGCGAGAACCATTTCCCTTTCTTCTTCAGGCACGTTCTCACTACGACTCATCAACACAGCATCAGCTCTTCTCAAACTAGACATGGGCTCTCTCAACATTCCCAAAGGGAGAACATGAGATTCTCCTCTAGGAGCGCTGAGGTCCCAGAGCACCAGATCGAGATGTCGAGGGGCACGACGATGTTGAAAAGCATCATCCATCAGCACCACATCTGCTTTATCAGAAACCATGTCCGTCAGGGCCAGCACTCGGTCGGGCTCCTGATGAACAGCCTCTTCACCCAACACCTCCACATAAAGCTGAGCCTCATCCGAAAACCCCTGATGTGCGGCATAACCCCTGAGAATCACCTCAACCCTCATTTCCTTTTCTCTAAGCCACTTAACTAACGCCAAGCCCAACGGAGTCTTTCCTGTTCCTCCCGCACTGAGATTTCCTACACTTATAACAAGAGGTCGATCAGGCTTAACTGGAGGTTCTCGGTCCCACCGCCAGTTCTTGATAAATACCACGAGGGAGAATACCAGCGATAGCACCCAAAGCAGTGGCCACAAAGGCCATAGAAGGACCTTGGGCCACCCGCATCTCAAATGTAAATACTCTATCAAGGGTGAGCTCCTCCAATGATTATTGAGCGTGAAGAACCTTTTTCAACCACACCAAATTGTTCACGCACCAACTGTCCTATCCTGCCTGTTCACATGCACCTGAACACCAACAGCACCCGATTCCACAGATTCACTCTCATCGAGTTGCTAGTCTCCATTAGTATCATCGCAATTCTGGCTTCTATCATCATGCCTAGCCTAGGGTCCGCCAGTCGGAGCGGATTTAGGACCCAGATCAACTCTCAGGTCAAACAGGTCATTCAAATCTCAGATTATCGAATTTTTGGCAAAGAATCTGGAGACCTTCTTTATTACACCCTTCCTCCAACCCAAGCTCTAGCGGCTGACCTGAATGTCTTCCAGCCAGCCTACCCAATTTCAACAGTCGACGTTCCCATTCTCAACGATGATAACAACTGGATCTCCATTCTGTCTGAGAATGAGCCGTCTTACTTCAAGGGAATGGAAAACTTTGATCGCAGGCACCCTTTTAACGAGGAACAGGGATACTTTCTCTTCTATGGCGCTCTCTATGCGGCGGAAGTTCTCAACGATAAAGGCATACGGTCCTTACGTCTAGCTGAGTACCGTAAAATCGCATTTGACGTTTACGATTATCACCACGAAGGAGATGGAAAGGTCTCCGTTGGCTTTGCTGATGGACACGTCGGAGTTGAAGAAACTGAACTTCAAGGACTCAGGGATTCCAGAGGAGTCCTTTTTATTCATGGATCCCGCTCTTACACGCCTGGTATCCTTAGACAGGATGAGTTTTGAACCCTGATCGCCGTATTATTCTCATCGCAACTTGCCTCGCAATTCTCATCATCAGCTTCATGCTCTTAAGTGGAGAAGAAGAGATCATCACTGATCCCAAAAAGATGAGCACTCCACAGTTGATTCAGGATCTCGAAGATGAAGAAACTCGACCCCGAGCTGACGTGGCAAGAGAGCTTCTCCGTCGCCAGCCTCAGATCCTCAAAGAAAAAGATCGAGTTGTCTATACCAGAACTGTTTCAGCGATCAAACAGGGCCTCGCTAATCCGTCTCCAGAAACCAAACAAGCATCTCTCAACACGCTTATCTCTTACCCAGAATTACAGAAGGAATTCACTCCCCAAAACAGTAAAGATATCGAAAATCTGAAAAAAACAGTCCAAGCTCTAAACAAGAAACTAGGAAATGAGAGATATCGAATCATTCAGATCGGAGACCAACTTCAGATCCGAACTAAATTTGTCCTTCGACCAGTTAAGGTCCAGCTCGATCAGTAACGGATCTGAAAGCCAACTTCTCCATTCGAGGCTGGCCTCGAATGCTTCCGAACGGCATCAACTTTTGAAGAACAGGGGCCTTGCTCAAGAGCTAGGAACATTCTCTCCAACTCCTCATCTTCACCTTGGATCTCACATTCCACGGCTCCATCACTTTCATTCCTGACCCAGCCAGTGACACTAAGGTTTTCAGCCTGTTCTCGTACAAAAAACCTAAAGCCCACTCCCTGGACTCTTCCCTCTACACGGACCCAATAACGCAGGGAGTCGCTCAACGGAGCAGTTGCATCAAGCGAGAAACCAACTTGGGGTCATCCACTTGAATTGACGTGCTCTTACCCGTTTTCTTTTCATCCTTAACAACAAAACCTTTTGCTTCGTCATGAGTGATGGTGTACATAAGGTTCTGTTGGTTGCCATCGTAATTGACCACTTCGAGAACACTTTGGGACATCTGCTGAATTTCAGCCAAAGAATCATCGTTTTCAAAAAGATAGTGTTGGCGGAAGGCCTTCACCTGAACCAACCAATCATTGTGACGAATGAGTAACGTTGGGCCGATACGGTCGGCCAATTCCATGAGTCGCTGAGTAGCAAAGAGAAGTGGAGCAATAACTCCCTCACTGGCAGCGGGGGGCGCTGGTTGAGATTTTTTTTTGGGAGAAGGCTTCCTCCCCAAAGCCGCGTTCACCACTTCCATCGTTTCCATCACTACTCCTTTGGGGATATCCTAAGGGACCCGATCTTTTCTGTAGTTTCTCGCTCTCATGAGAGTCATCCGTCAAAAATCCCGCTTTCACTCACCTCAGTCTGGCCCGAATTCGGTAAATCCGTCAGTGATTGAAGCGCTGCTTACCCATAGGAAGAAGAAAAACCATCATAACAATTGAAGCGATAATCAGCCCTACACTGATGGAGGCACAAGTTGCTCCTCCCCAATTCTGCAGTGCCCATAGGCCCAAAAGGGGCGTCGATACCTTTCTGACTCCTGTCAAAAAAGTGTGCACGGCCATGT
>Ga0233432_10003139_pt1 | contig 15073 bp, 18 predicted proteins | sample SI_122_August201_6_FD_179870 | JGI IMG/M metagenome (GOLD analysis project Ga0233432, IMG submission 179870) | Seawater microbial communities from Saanich Inlet, British Columbia, Canada - SI_122_August2016_10_MG | ecosystem: Environmental > Aquatic > Marine > Inlet | place: Canada: British...
AACGAATTTGCAGACTCAAAATCTAATTTCGTTAACCCTATATTACTAAACTAACCTACAGAGGGGTATAAAAATGCACAAAATTAGTGCGGTAATTAAATATTTTCTTGTAACGCTAGGCTTAGCCTTTACGCCGTTGATCTATGCACAACAGCCATTTCAAACCTTTGACATGATAGTCAGCGACCCAGCCGGGGTGGTTGCAGCACTTAACAAGTATCAAAAAAGCCCTACCGGGCAACAAAGCACCGCAACAGTAATCCTTAGCCAGTATGTTGCAAATGGGGAAAGTCTTGCTACACATCAAATTTTAGTCGTCTACCCATCTAACCAAGAGATGGATCAAAACCTAATGCGCAATGCAACCTCAGCCGATTGGGCGGAGTTCTTGAATGATATGCAAGACTCAGCTTCAGTTGAGGCTGAGGGCATCGGCCAAATCTTAGCTATGGCTGGGAATCCAAATGATCCAGTCGCAACAGCCATGGGGCGAACCAACGTTATTTATCAGCTGTCTGTTGACGATCCCGCGACTTATGCTGCGGCATGGTCTGACTTCTCTGGGGCAAATCTTAAAGAGGGTAATGTTTCATACCTATCATCAGTCCTTGCATATGGCACTCATCCTGGCACACATGTTGTTAACAATGTTTATAGATCTCTTGGCGAAGCATTATCTAACCAGCCACAGTCAATGGAAGGATTTGATGTGTTTTTACAACGAGTCAGCAGTATTCGAACTGTTGTAGGTAGGGTGGTAACTACAGTCGTTGGAGAGTGGCGTCCATAAGTCTAAAACACAAGAAGCGAACCAATTACTATTCTTGTTGATCAATAATGAAAGGAGAAGTTATGAGCGAAGTACTTGGAACTTTTGAGCTGGAGCATGTCTGCAACACCTATACGACTGACTCCGAAAATAATATTACGAATCACACCAACTGGAGAGGCAGTGCAGACGGATATGGCTCAATTTGGGGGACATTAACCTTTGCACCGACCCCCTTAGGCTCTATGACAGAAAAACTCGAGGGCGGCGAGGTGCGATGGACAGGCCAAGGCTTTTTAGAAGATGGTACATCAGTTGCAGGCACTGGCGCTGGTACATGGAGAAAAGATCCAAACGGGCATGTCTGGCACACGGACTATATCCTTGAAGTATCTGATGGTACAAAGATCCATTCTGTTGGGAAGATCGAGCTTTCTACCTTGAAGTTCACTGGTACAAATTATTCAATTTAGAAGAGGACAGATAAAATGAAAAAAGTATTATTTGGTTTTTTGTTTTTAGCATTTTCAAACTTCGCAATTGCAGATCATCACGCCCTTAACTTGGAGGCGAGACAACCGCGAGCTGAAATGAATATTACATCTATCAATCTTGGCGAAGACCTTAGTGTTATCACTGCCGAGGGAGACATGGATGGGTATGGCAAGGTTTATGTTAGTTATCATCTAACTTACAACAGAGACGGATCGGGTGGGTTCTATTCAGGTCAAGGACGAGGCTATATCGATGAGAACACAATGGCGTCCGGATCTTTTTCAGGTGTCTGGGTTAGAGACGGACACTTGGTTAGGTTGACTGGGATAGTAGCAATATCTGATGGTTCTCAAAATCTCGACGTCATTGTCGTCGATCCGCTAAATAGAACAATGATAGTTGATGCTTATGCACTTAAAGACTAATCGGTTTAGCTAGTGATTTGAATAAGGTTCATGCTATTAAAAAATAAGATGGAGGTTGGCTATTAAAATTTTTATAACTAAGTGGATTGCCGCGATATTGTTAATTATGCCCTTGAGTATTCTCGCCGATGATGTGAAAGATGTTATGGAAGTCATCGAGGCATATGGAGATTTAGAGAGTGATCTTGAAGCTCAAGCAGAATTAATGCATCCCGATCGAGTCTACATTACTCAAGGTATGCGTCAGACCGATGAATCACTCAATATGCGCAATCAGATATTGACGAGACAAGCCCAAGAAGCATTGAATGGAGGTAAGACTGAATTCGTAACGACTATAGAGGACGTAGATATTTCTATTCATGGAGATGTGGCAGTTGCGAGTTTTGTCCGATGGTGGAATGTATATCCCGCAAATCAAGCTCCGGTGCTTGGCGCGCCGACTTGGGTTTCACTCGTGCTTATAAAAGAAGGCTCAGATTGGCTGATAAAACATACTCATCAATCACCCGTTAGGGGCGGATAGGCGGGCTGAATGTAATTTAGTATTCACCCAGTAGGCAGCTCACAGGTTCATTTGGTGAGCTGCTTACCAGTCGCTGCACAAATGATTGACTAACACCCATAGCCTCTGCCACTTTGCGCTGACTAACGCCATTGCGCAGCATGTTATCTATCCTTACTAGATCGTCCTTACTCAGCTCCTTAGCTTTTTTGGCTTTAGCAGTCCTTTGCTTTGCTCGTTTCCACTTCTCCTCTGTATCCAACACCGGTCCTAACGTATCTATGTAGCAACCAATGTCTGGATGACAGCTGCTGTGACCTAACAAGGTAAAGCCATACTTCCTGTTTATGTTATGTGGGTCACCGTCAATAAAGACTTTCTCGGCGGACTTGTCTCCTGCAATCACAGTGGCTACACCGTACTCAGATTTTACCAGTGCAACAGGTTTGTTCTTAACGTAGTCTTTAACTAGGATGTATTCCTTCATGGCGTGCTCCAGAGCTAAAACGCAGACAGCAGAAAGCCCACAGAGTTACACCGTGTGTTAGAGATGCTGACGCGTTAGTGAGATTGAAGTATGGAAGTGACGGAGATAGAGCAGTAGTGCTTATGCTCTAAACTGTACAGTTAATGTAGCACAATTTGCAATAAAAGTCAATAAAAACAAGTAACTAAGTGTTACTAATGATTTCGCCGCACACTGGCATAAACATAATTTATTCTTGGTCTAAGTACTCTATCAGCGAAACTTCTCGATGATTCATTAGCACCGTTAACAGGGGATACATCATGATTACAAATCACTTTAAAGTTATTGCGATCATTACATGGCTGTTGAGTTCGCACGCAAATTCTCAAGACTCCAATTCAGGACCAGATACTCAATTTTACACATATACCAACTTCTCTATTGAAACTTCCGAAAGCATGTCAGCTGACGATATTCAAGCGGCTATCGACTTAGTTGCTGCAGAAGCAGGTGGTTCGGTCTATGCGATTTGGAACTCGTTTGGTCTTGCGGAGGACGCGCCCTTTAATGGCTTAGAAGAAAATGACTTTATTGCTATGTTGTCATTTGACAGCGGTTCAACGTCAACTGCCGATAGAGTCGACTCCTTATTTAGAGAAAGCACCCGAATTGTTGGGCCTGTCACTAAGCTATACCACGCAGTGGACCTTCGTGTTTCGGGTCCAGTATCAACGCCTAAGGGATTCTATGTGCATCGCGATGAGCACTATCCTGTTGACGCAATGAACACAGCTGTTTCACTAAGTCAGAGAGCATGGACGACTTGGGAAGATTACTGGCAAGTAAAGGTCGTTGGATTATTCCGTCAGGTGGATGAGGATCAGGGCGTAGCTAAGTTGAACCGAATAGTTTGGTATCCGAGTTATGAAGTATGGCAGTCAACGCGTAATAATACTGACGCGCAATCCAGAGATAGATTTCGGGAAAGAAGACAGCTTTTAATTGAAGGAAGTGGTGTCGCTGTTGCAACAAACAGGCTCTAAGATGGCCAATAAAGATGCAATAGCAGATCTGCTCATCAACGCAGGTGAGCCTGACAAGGACTCATCAACAGCTTTGATGGCCTATAAAGGCTCGAGCCTTGGAACCTCGTCAGACGCTTTTCTAGGCCTTCTGGACGACCTTACCAGTAGGGCAACACAGTCTAACAAGAAAGAAGTACAAGACGCTCACAGACGCTGCATTATGCATGTGCTTAACTCACTTATCCAATGCATGTTTAGGTTTGAATGGCTTGCTTTGCCAACTAACGCATCAAACTTCGTGGATGGTGAATACCTAAACCGACATGGTTTTAGTCGACGGCGTATGCAGCGGATCGTGGATACTCTTTGTAACGAGGACATTATGTACCTTGGTCGTAAAGGCTTTAGAGACTTAAGGCCTAACGAGACATCTAAAGCGTCTCAGTACTACCCTACAATCAAGTTTATCAAGCTATTTAGCTCATCGCTTTATTCTACCTATGGTGACTTTAGTGATTATGAGCCACTTAAATTTGACCGGTTTGAAGCTGTTGATATGCCCTCAGCAACGACACAGAAAGAGTGGCAACGAATATTAACGCGGTACAACGAATTCATGAGCGACCATACATGGGCAATGAAGAACCCCAGTAGTCGAAGCCTAAAGGATTTTGCAGGCAGAGGCGGCCGTATAAACAATTACTACCAAAACCTTGTCAATAGACGCATTCCTTTACGGACTAGCACGCTTATTGACGGCGAAGCGATAGTAGAACCTGACTTCTCTTGTAACCATCTGCGGATGGCTTCTTACATCGTTGGAGAGGAACTACCAAAAGATCCTTACAGTGATATTGCAAAAGAAACAGGTTTATCCAGAGACAAGATTAAAACAGTTATTACTAAATGTTTCGGCGCAGTATCCTCACAAGGTGCTAAAGGTAACCTTATCCAAAAAGCCCATTCAGATAGAAAGCAGCCAATGAGTGCTGCGGACTTCAGAGAAATACTATCCTCTGTAGAACATAACTACCCGTGGGTCACCAAAGAAAAGCTCTTCTTCAACGACGTTGGAACACGGATGCAGTGGCTAGAAGGTGAAATAGCGTTAAAGATGCTGCAATGGGCAACAGAAGAACAAATACCATTACTTGCAGTACACGATGCTTTTGCCGTTAGAGACATTGATGGCACTAAAACCAACACAAGGATGCTAGAGGTGTGGAAAGAGGTAGTAGAAAAAGCTAAGAATGGTCGTTTCTTAGAAGCTACACAGTATACAGTTGCTATAGTTCAAGAGCGTAAGAAGGCTCTTAAGGCGCTGAAGGCTTAAGAGACTCTGCAGGTGCTTTAGCACTAGCATGTACACTTACCGCTGTAGCTGTCACACAAGACAACGCAAACTGGGCTAAGGAAGCAATGTTAAGAGCTTGGTTTGAGCATGCTAACTCTGGTGGCGGAGTAGCTCGGTCTAGAGTTAAGGTGGATTTTCCTGAATTGGCCTAAATTGTATCTGCGCAGGTACGGTGACAATTTCCACAGCCCTGAACCGCCCCCGGGGGTGTAATTAGGACCGCCCTTGCTAGTTTTGCGGATTCTGATAGCCTGCTGAGACAGGGTTACGGAAAAAGTTACGGAAACTATAGCGATCCTGCCGTGGAAGCGCCTGTTTACATGCCCTACAGGCCAGTGTTTATGCTAGGTTGTTGCCTCTTCTGGGCACCATCACTTCTGTAACTCCCCAAAAGACGCTGTATATATAGGCATTTCAGCCCTATCAAATCCCCGCGAAACTCATTTGTAGGTAAAAATGTAGATAAAAGCAAGGCCGGCCTTTCTATCAACCCCGTGGGTCTGTTTTGCCCTCTGCAGATTGTCACCGTACCTGCGCAGACATTTAATAGGCTGATTTCAACCTTCAAGGGACAGGTCGCTCTAGTTAGCCTCAGACGAGTCCTTTAGGTGCAGTCTGAGTGTCTAAGTAACGCCAACTAAATTAATTCAAATCAACCTAAACGCGCCACTTGTCAAAATGAACTTGAATAAGCTCAATGAGTGTTCCGTCTGGGTCGATACAGACTGCAATTTCTGCCATACCATCTTTTGCAGTCATAGGTGGGCTAATGAAATCGACGCCAAGGTTTGTTAGCTTGTTGTAATCTGCCTCTAAATTCGCAGTCGCGAGGCACATACGTACTAAGCCTAAATTAGTGTTGTTCAATGGAGTTGATGGAGGCATGTCATTGAGCTGCGTCAAATCCAATTTTGGATAGCCATTATCCAACTGCATGATACACGCTCGACCGAGGGTTTCTTGGGGTAACCCTAAAGCGGTGCGGCTACCTTCATCGATTAAATTAGATTTTGTCTCCACTGTTAATCCAATGTACGGGATAGAAGGTATATAAACGCCAAAACCTAACTTCTCATAGAACTTAATAGAAGCATCAAGGTCACTAACATTGATGTTTATGTGCCCCCATCTTAGTTTCGTCGATTGCTCATCTGACGCGGCTTCATCATTGCTCTGCGCGGATGCAGTAGACTGTGCTAGAAACGGACTGACAGCTAACAACTGCAATAATTTTCGACGTAAATTCATACTTAGTTAACCTCAATTAAAGAATTTAAACATAGCACTAATTTATACAAATATCCCTGCCAAAACAAACAAGGGCGGGGGTCTTTGGGTGGCGTTGGAGATTGTTGCCGTACCTGCGCAGACACTCAACAGGCCAAATCAGAAAAGTCCACTTTAACCCTCGATCTAGCTACTCCATCACCAGAGTTAGCATGCTCAAACCATGCACGCAGCATAGCTTCCTTAGCCCAGTCAGCATTGTCTTGCGTGACTGCTACAGCATTATGAACAGATAGGGCTACGGCGGTTGTTGGGGCGCTAAAAATAGTGTGGCGCAAACACACGCAAGTTGTCCGTAGAGATTTCTAGTATGACCGGCAGCAGAGAAGAAGTAACAAGCACTATAGATGTGGCTCAAAAAAAATACGGTGACTGGATGTTAATACGTAAACTTATTGAGAGGACTGTGGAAGACCGTATCTACATTCTTTCGGCAATTTCTCTCTTATCAACTCAAGCAACTCGCTAGATATACTCGTTTCTCGGTCCTCGAGGATTACACGTCCTTCGCAAAACGCATACTGCGTAGCAGCGTACTCAAGTTTATCTCTCCAGACATTTTCCTCCATAAGCCCGAGGTTATACTGTAAATAGTCATTATCTAAGATGTATAGAACGAGGTGTCCAAGGTTAATGTTGGGGTGGAAGTCGTAAGCGTCAGTTCCATACAGCCTACTGCCGCTTCCCCATTGAAATTTAGATTCTGTCCAAGTATTGACCATCTGAGTAAACATCTCAGTTCTCGACGTGTTCTGCGCCGCCAGCGCAATCCGCTGGGATTGTCTCATTTCCAATCCTACAAAAATGAGTGAGCCGATAACACCAATCACGCCAAGGAAATTGATGACTCCAGCGAATGATATTTCTACAGGTATTTTTGATGACATTCTGGTTTCCACTATTTCGCGCATGCATCTAGAGGCGTTCAAAATTCAATCTATTTTAATTAACTACTCAACTGTAACAAAGAATAGCCCACTTTAACCCGCGACCTAGCCGCAGAACCACCAGAATTAGCATGTTCAAACCATGCCCGCAGCATCGCTTCCTTGGCCCAGTCAGCGTTGTCTTGCGTGACTGCTATAGCGCTGAGTGTACATGCTAGTGCTAAAGCACCTGCAGAGTCTCTTAAGTCTTAAGAGTCTTCGTACTTTCGCGGTAACATCAAGTGTAACTTCGAAGAAGCTATTTCTTTGCACGGTCATGTATACGGTTTAACTAAGGCCGGCCTTTCTAACACCACGGGGGTCTTTTTGGTTCTCTGCAGATTGTTACCGTACCTGCGCAGACACTTAATAAGCTGATTTCGCTGCTCTGTTCAAGACGAGTCAACATTTACAAGATGTCCGGCTTTCCATGGCTCTAACGCTGATTGGTGTCTAGCAAACTGTAGCAGGTCCAGTTAACGTTACAGCCACTCTGAAAGTCCAAACGAAGACGACTTAATCGACCACCGTGACCATAGTCTCACGCGCTTTGCGAACCTTGGGCATATTTAGCAGCCAGTCTCCTGTCGAGTCACGGTGGCCTAATGGCAACAAAACGACAGATCTTAAACCACGCTCTTTCAGCCCTAAAATTTTGTCGACTAAAGTAGGATCGAAACCTTCCATTGGTGTTGAGTCGACTTCTTGTTCAGCCGCTGCAATCATAGCAAAACCCAGAGCAATGTAGGCTTGGCGCGCAGCATGAGCATAATTAATCTCGGCATCTCGTGGGACGTAATTTTCCTTTAGATTTCCATAATATTGTCTAATTAAAGGCAGATCGCCTCGCTTTTCAATGTTTAAGTTTATAACTTCATCGATACGGTTTTCAGTGTAAGTGTCCCATGCAGCAAACACTAAAAGATGTGAGCACTCTGTGATTGGTGATTGGTCACTCGCCGCTTTGCAAATTTGACTGCGTACATCAGAGTTTGTTACGACAATAAGTTCGAAAGGCTGCGTACCGCTTGATGTTGGAGCCATCCGGATTGCTTCGATAATATTATTTACTTTTTCTTCAGCAACAGGTTTCGTTGGGTCCATTTTTTTTGTGGCATAACGCCAGCTGAGAAGATCTGAGAGTGTCTTATTCATTATTCTTTGTCCTATCGTTTCTTTCTGGATATAGTAGTATTGTTTTGTAACCTACATCCTATTAGAAACTACAAGTTTAGACAAGAAGGCACATATTTGAACCTAGGTAACACTAAGGAAACTGAGATGCTCACGCCCGAAAAATGCCCCAATTGCACGAGAATCAATGAAGTTTTGACGCGTGTCGGCGACCGTTGGAGTGTGCTCATCATTATTTCACTTGCCGAATATGGGACGCTGCGTTTCAACGAACTGAAGCGAAATTTAGGAATTTCACAGCGCATGTTGAGTTTGGTCCTGAAGAAACTTGAACGTGACGGTTTAGTAAATCGAAACTACCACAAAACTATTCCGCCCAAGGTCGAATATACGCTATCAAAAATGGGTAAGTCGTTTCACGAGCCTGCAAGCGCTCTAGGAACATGGGCTCTCAATAACCTTGAAAGAATAGATCAAGCTCGAGCGAAGTACGACACAGCAGCAAACTAGCTTCTTAAGCTCGCTCTGCATTGTCCTCTGTGGCTACTCTAGCGATGAAGGCAGGTGCTAGAGCCTAAGCAACCTAGGCAGTAGCTTCCCTTAGAGCCTTCTTAGTCCAGCGAATGTATAAAGTGTAACTCCCAAGAAGCTATCTCTCTGTACGGTCATGTATACGGTCGGAGCAAGGGCGGTCCTAATTACACCCCCGGGAGGCTGTTCTGGGCCGTGGAAATTGTTACCGTACCTGCGCAGACACTTATTAGGCTGATTGCGCTGCTCTGTTATCGAATTGATCCAGTCAATTGGGGGCTATTCATCGCTATTTACTTTGCACTACAAGCAAAGTTACCTTCTAGCCTAATCTAAACTGCTGAATGGAAAGATGCTATGACTACACATACTGGAGGCTGCCTGTGTGGCGCTATATCGTACGGACTAGAGCAGGACGCTGTGGTCACAGCAATGCATTGCCATTGCTTAGACTGTCAGAAGTCGACAGGCTCAGGCAAGGCGACAATCATAGCCATTCCTGAATCTAGCCTAACGGTCAAAGGAACGCTTAAATACTATTCAGTTGTGGGCACTGATGGGGCAACAGTGAATAGAGGGTTCTGCGAAAACTGCGGTTCGCCGGTCATGAGCGTAGTAGTTGGTCTTGAGGGTTGGGAAGGTATTAAACTGATAAAAGCAGGGAGTCTTGATGACTCGTCATGGGTGACGGTTAACGCTAGTATTTGGAAATCTTCAGCTCGGCACTGGGATGCTGTACGAGAAGAGCTACCAACTTTTGAACACAACCCTCAAAATTAGCAATTAGCAATTAGCAGATCGAGTAAATATTAGAATCTCGGGAGAAGTAGGCAATGAAGAAAAGTATAAGAAAGGTGTTAATACTCGCAAGTGGATTTTGCATGATTCTAACGGAGGCTGTTAACGCAGCTGAAGTATCTTACATAAGTGATGTCATCTATGGGCGAAAAGATGGTATGGCGCTAACTTACGATGTTTTACAGCCAGAGAATGCTAACGGAGCAGCAATAGTCTTTATGATGAGTGGCGGATGGTATTCCTCGTGGGGCGCGCCAGAAACTAGAGCAAACCAATTTGCCGATATGTTGGAAGCAGGTTTTACAATGATTCCTGTCTATCACGGAAGTGCCCCGCTATATAAAGTGCCCGACGCATATTCGGATGTCGATATGGCCGTAAGGCACATTAAGGCAAATGCCGACACCTATCAGATAGATAGCCATCGAATCGGTTTAACCGGAGGAAGTGCAGGCGGTCATCTGTCTCTCATGGTTGGTCTAAATTCAGACAGCGGAAAGGCTGACGCGCGCAATCCGGTAATGCAGCAGGATAATACGGTAGCTACGATAGTGGCGTATTTCCCACCAGTAGATTTCAGATCGGATCAAGCAGAGGTACAGGGAATAATTAATGAAGTCGAGCAAGACGAATTAATGCAACGATTTCCGGCTCTGGATTATGACGAAGCGATGATTCCGATGATGTCGCCAATTACGCATGTTGATAGCAACGATCCACCGGTATTGCTGATCCACGGAGATGCTGATCCATTAGTGCATGTGACACATTCGCATGCAATGTTGGCAACGCTCAAGAAGTTTGACGTACCGTCAGAGCTGATTGTTATAAGTGGCGGGAAACACGGTTTCGGTGGTGAGAACGCTAAGATTGCGAACGCAGCGCGACTCGCGTGGTTTGAGAAGCATTTAAACCAATAGACTTAGTGATGTCCATATTAGAGGAAATGAAATATAGATTTCCTGGCTCACTCCGCGCTGTCCTGCGTGACTGCTACAGCGCTGAGTGTAAATGCCAGTGCCAAAGCAAGCTAAGCCGCAGCATTCCTTAGTGTCTTTTTACTCCAGCGGCAACATATAGTATGACTCCGAAGAAACCAATTCTCTGTACAGTCATGTATACGGTTTAACCAAGGGCGGCTTCATAACTAAGCGGGGGACTGTTTTGGACTCTTGAGATTATTGTTGTAGCGGCGCAGATACTTAGTAAGTCTGCTTTACTTAGTTCCTGAGAGAGAGCCATAAATAGCACAGTATTGAAATTCGCAAGTCTGCACGAGTGATCTAAAGATACATGGCAGTCTACTCTTGATTTTATGAAGGTTAAATTATGGCTTCACAAGTATCCAAGCTGAGTATTCTGCTTGCTATCCTAACGGTACAGTCAACTGGGTTAGCTCAAAATTCCATAAACGAACAAGCAAGAAAAGTATATGCCGCGGCTGGCATGTCCGGACTCAGAAAAAGCATCGCTTTTGACGCGCCAATAGGAGATTTGCTCTCAAGAACCGGAACTCACCGCGTCGCAGCGCTATCAAATTCAGACCAACAAGATGTGCAAGATTATTCCTCTTCAACAACTCTTGGTCAGCTCAACTCAATATTAAATATTACGACTCAAGGTGACACTTCATACTTTCTTAAAACCACAGCTAGGCATGTAGATTTTGCAGAAGCTGATCTTTTACAAGCAAGTTCAAAGAGACTGGATGTGGGAGTAATTGGGATGCAACTATCGAAGTCAAACTTAGTGCGTTATCTAGGAGTCAGCTATATATCGGAGGAGAATATTGGCAGACCACAATTTGCAGATGCTTATCGAATAGGTAATGGTCGTGGTTTTAGGCTCGAAGGAGGCGCTCAGATAACTAACAAATGGGCACTTTCTTTTAGGACAGATTATTTAGATTGGAAAGGCGATAATGTCGCGAACATTCCTGCTCTGCCTGTGCCTATTGCGAACTCTGTGGATCAAGTTAGAAAATATCACAATGTTGACCTAATACGAGTAATGCCGTCACTAGGTGGAATTGGGCAGTGGAGGAGCGGCATACATTTTCTTGATAGTAGTTATGGAGAACAGTTAAATAACCTTGGTCGACTTGTGGAGGAGCCGTTTGGCAACCGAGAAAAAATTGGTACGCTAAGAACTGGTTTTAATCAGACATGGCCGATTCAAGCTCTGAGTAAGACAGCACTTTCCATTGGAGGGCACGTTGATTACGAGTTCAAGAACAACATGACGGCATCATTCGACGACAAGACAACCGTGGCCTTTAAGATCGGCGCAACTTGGACTCCTACGCCAACACATAGGGTTCAACTCGAGTGGCAAGAATTTCACGGAACTCGTAATATTCGTTCAAGAAGCGGGCCGGTTCTGGTTATTCTTTTTGATGGACTTTAAAATTTTATATGACTTTGTCTAGTAACTGGAGCTTCGCAATCGCAGAACTACTTAACCTTGGTGGGCTTGAAAATAAGAACGGCGAGATTTTTGCCTCTGAAGATTATTGTTAGAGCGAAGTAAATACTCAATAGGGCAGCCTAGGATAGTCCACTTTAACCCGCGACCTAGCCACAGACCCACCAGAGTTAGCATGCTCAAACCATGCCCGCAGCATAGCCTCCTTGGCCCACTCTGCGTTGTCTTGCGTTAATGCTACTATAGTGATTCAATAAAACCATATCTGACAGTCTATATCTAGCGTGACTTGGGGATATGTATGAAGAAACTAAGTAATTCCTTATGGCCTTTCTCGATTAGTGTTATCCCGATATTGAACCTGTTTTACAGCTGAATTTCAAAAGGAGATGTCTGATGAATTATCATTGGGAATATCTGACTGAAATACGCGAGAATCATGTAACTCCTGACTACGCGGAAACTCCTGTTAACGCACTAGACCTTATGCAGTCTCATAATGCATTGGCAAAAAAAGGCTGGGAGTTAGTGGGTCAGTCTTATTTTACCCGCTACTCGGGTCATGACTACACGAACTATACATACAGGCGCGACACCACAGACGATAACTCTTTTAAAGATAAGGAAAAAGGAATTAACGCCCTCCTGCGTTAAAAGTCTGCAGTGTATCTGTAATGGCCAACTGGACTTCCCAGGGTTTGCTAGACACCAAATAGCGTTAGAATCTAACTCTAGGAGAGGTGTTTATGAAAGGCAAACGATATACAGACGAGTTTAAGAAAGAGGCTGTCAAGCAGGTCACTGAGAGGGGCTATTCGGTTAGTGAAGTAGCTGAGCGACTTGGGACTACAACACATAGCTTGTATCTCTGGTTGAAAAAGTTCGGAGAGGCCAGCCCAAGACAAGCTGACAAAGATGATCTTGCTACCGAGAATGCGCGATTGAAGGCCGATTTGAAAAGAATGACAGAGGAGCGTGACATTCTAAAAAAGGCCGCAAAGTACTTTGCCAACGACCCAGGGTAAAGTACGCGTTCATTCGCGATCACCGGCACGAATTTTCAGTAGGCGCCATGTGTCGCGTATTTATGTTGCATCGAAGCGGGTTCTACGCGTGGTTGTCTAACCCCGTCTCAGTTCGCGCGCAGGAAGATCAGCGGCTACTAAAGCAGATAAAGACGTTCTACATCGCCAGTGGTGGAACTTACGGAAGCCCTTGGATTCACAGAGACATGAGAGACGCAGGCGAGTCCTGCAGCGTCCACCGCGTTGCTCGAATCATGCGCGAACACCACCTCAAAGCTCAGATAGGGTATAAACGTCGATACATGAAGGGCGGGAAAACAGGCAGCATCGCCAGTAATGTTCTCGAGCGCAACTTTAATCCCGGCAAACCGAATCAAGCATGGGTCAGCGATATCACGTACGTGAGAACCCACGAAGGATTTCTCTATGTCGCCACGGTTCTGGGTCTGTTTTCTCGCAGGGTAGTAGGTTGGTCCATGGACAAGAATATCGACCGACATTTAGTGATACAAGCACTGATGACCGCGGTATGGAAGAGGCAACCCAAAGAGCGGGTACTGGTCCATAGTGATCAAGGAAGTCAGTACGGCAGCTCCGACTACCTCGCTTTCCTCAAAGAGAATAACCTTCAGCCGTCTATGAGTCGCCGCGGAAATTGTCACGACAACGCAGTCGCTGAGAGCTTTTTTGCAACCTTCAAGAAACGCGTTACGAAAAAGAAGATCTACGCTACTCGAGACCAAGCAAAGTCGGAGATATTTAACTTTATCGAGATGTTCTACAATCCGATAAAGCGTCATAGTCACACAGGCGGTATATCCCCAGCACAATATGAAAAAGACTATTTTTCGAGGCTAGGAAGTGTCTAGCAAACCCTGGGAGGTCCAAACGTCTGCTCTTGTGTAATCTCCGGGAGGCTTGTCAGGCAAGAACTCTAGTAAGCACTTTAATGCTTGTTTCGCATCGTTAATAAATTTTTTATCTTCTACACGACCACGCAGGCTGACATAGCTATCCACATAGAAGGAGGCTCTGGGCCTGTATTTGCCCTGCACTAACTCCAAAGCTGCTGAGTCAACGGCTTCCATTAATCCTTCAGATATAGCCTCACCCTTATACCAAATAGCTTCGAACTGCTCCTTTGGCACGACAGCTCTCAGCTTGTCTTCCATGTGGTCTAGAAAATCTGTTGCTATGTCTACAGGCGCGCTCTGGTCATTTATAGCATTGCGGTAAAGCCCAAAGGTATTGAGCTTCTCTATAGCTAACTCATAAGTTGGTTGCGCAAGAGTCTTAGGCAATCCGCGTTTCAGACGGCTAAATTCTTCTTCATAGTGTCGGTTTAGCTCTGTTGCTAATTTAGCGGCTTCGACATCATCTTCTGTCTGCAGGGACTTAAGTATGTGGGGCTGAGCGTAGTGAGCTTTTACACTGGAGGGAACATGTCGACGATAATGCCAAGTACGGCGGCCTTTTGGCTTAAATAAATACTTAACAGACACGTTGAATGCACCTAGAGCAAGTAAAACCATATCTTACCTCAATTACAAATATGTATACGAATATGTATACGGTAGAGGAAGATTTTCTGCTTAGGTTATTGATTTTTATAGATATTAAATCTAAATATGGTGCGCCCGGCAGGAATCGAACCTGCAACCCCCGGCTTAGAAGGCCGGTGCTCTATCCGATTGAGCTACGGGCGCGTAATCGTTGCGGATGCAATTCTACACCAATTAGTGAGTCGAACTAAGTCTTTGCTGCGCTTTGCGCGATAAAATGACGACCGGTGACCAATCGATGGTTTTATATTGAGAACATTGCCGAAGCGAAGAAAAATGGGGTGACTGACGGGGTTCGAACCCGCGACCATCGGAGTCACAGTATCTCGGTAAAAATATATATC
>Ga0233432_10003140_pt1 | contig 15071 bp, 9 predicted proteins | sample SI_122_August201_6_FD_179870 | JGI IMG/M metagenome (GOLD analysis project Ga0233432, IMG submission 179870) | Seawater microbial communities from Saanich Inlet, British Columbia, Canada - SI_122_August2016_10_MG | ecosystem: Environmental > Aquatic > Marine > Inlet | place: Canada: British...
AACATAGAGTTTGAAGTGAACGTAGCGGGTTACTTTTTGCGAATCACCTGAAAAAGGGCGTAGGTTTCGTAAGTGACAGCTGAACCAGTGAATTCTTTGAGGAATTTCAACTCGAAATCCTTAAACAGAAAGTATCTATTCCTAGAACTGACGAAGACTAATTCTTTGTCTGGGAAATCATCGGATAGCTTGATCAGGCTCTGGTTTATTTGCCGGTAAGAGGGGCGTTTTCTCCATGTTTGATCCCAGGTCACGTAGGAAGACCAAGCTTGATTCCCAAGATGATAATACTGTGGAATCTGAGAGTAACCAACCAGGGTGCTCATTTGAGGTGCTCCATGGTTGCCTGTAACGATCACCTCTCGGCCAAAATTTTCAAGAAGGTATAGCCCTGCGGCCTGACCTTGGCTAAAGGGGTGACGAATCTCTCTCGAGGCGGCAACCCAAGAGCCCCAGCAAGAAAGAGCTGCCCAAGTTAAGAGAAGGAGGTAGATGTAGCTACTGTGAAGTTTTTTCCACCATGTTTGGGGAGAGAGGTCATGATGCTTAATGAGACTGATCCAAAGAGTGACAATCCAGATGAGTGCAAAAAAACCATGGTGTCGGTAGGCCCCAGGGTATTTGATGTAAAAAAAGGCCCAAAGGCCAATTGATGAGGATAGATAGGGGAGAAGTAAGTAGGGGCGTTTAAGGAGGCTCAAGCTAGCAAGAATGATGGCGAACAAGGCAAGGCTTTGGGCGTCGTCCATATCGAACCAACCAAGTCCAGATTGATGATCAAAGAATGTGTTGCTATTCCAATAATGAAGGCGATCGACGGGAACGGGTGCATAAGCGTGAACAACTGATTTTGAAACCTTTTTGGATCGCTTCTCTTCCCATTCAAACTCCCACTCTTCTGCAAAGCCCGTGTCGGTTGGTGGAATAATTTGAATGATGGCGGTACCTAAACCAATGAGAGCAATAGCTAGACCGATGAGAACAGACTTGGAGGTCTCTTTCGCCTCATGGATGCCCTTGTGGCGGTGCCAAAAATAAAGTGGAATCACCCAAGGTAGGCTTCCCAAAACAAGAATCATGCTGTGAACATTACTGTGGCATAGTTGGGCTGTGATGAAGCCAAGACTGATGGAGGCTCTCCACATCAGTCTAAATTGGTGTGCTAAGATGAATAAGAGAGCAACGCTGATGGCGTAATTTCTAGAAAGGACTCCGTATTCATAAAACATAAAGTACCCAAAGGGTAAGGTTGCCGAAACCCAAAGGGGCAGTGGGCTATGACGCCATAGCATCCAAGCACTGAAGGTAGCGATGGCCACATGGATGATCTGCATCCAAGCTGGGTTTGAGCTTAGATGACTTGGAAGCCATAGGAGGAGATGCCAAAGAGCGGGGTGACCTTCGTATCGGATGGTGTGAAAGATATCCCATGGCCATGGACTCTCTCTCGCTAATAGCCATGCCTGAATTTCATCTCGCCACATCTCATGGTGAGAACCGACCCACCACTGAAGGCTGATGAAAAGGGTGGTTAAGACAGCGGCAAAAAGAGGTCGAATGTTTTTAATGAGGAGTGATATCAAGGTAGGGGTTTATTCATGACGTTGAAACCCTAGGCCTATGTAAAAAGTTGATACAAGCTGATAGCTTTAAAAAAGGCTTTTTTGAGTTGTTTAAGCAGATGAGGGGATAGCGGAATGAAGCCAGATAGAGAATTAGCTGATTATTTCAGAATCACTCATTTTCTTTTTGAAAGAGTGAATCGCCAAGTCTTTTTTCTTGGGGTATAAAAGAGATCAGCCTGATCGTTTTTTGTAGCAGGGATTGATGAGGCTTTGGATTCAGAGACAAAGCGCTTGTGTGAGATGAATGTCACTCAGCTTTTGATTTGGCTAATGGCTCTGGAAGGTAAGTGATATCTGTGAAAGGTTCGTCTGAGAGGGGGTTGAGAACTCTGGCTGCGAATTGGAAAAAACCGAAGGAGTTGGTAACTTTAAAGTTCAGCTGATTGAGGCCGGCGTTGAGGCGAATGGGGAGAAGGTCTTGGTCTCCTCTTCTGACTCGACTGCTTTGATAGATCGGCCTGCCGATGTTGATTTGCCCAACAAGGTCCCCGTTCACCCACGCTTTAAAGCCATCATCTGAGTTTAGGGCCAAGATGGCCTCTCGGCTAGAAGGTGATTGCACTTGGAATTGTAGGTAGGATGTGACGTAGTCCCCTGCATCAGAAGGAAAGAGGCTATAGTCTTTAAGGTCAACGAACCACTGGTCACTGGCGAGGTCGTGTTGTCTCCACACGATGCTTCTCGTTCGGTCGAAGGAGAGGTGTTCTCCTAGGTGCCGTGCCTGGTATCGACGTTCTCCACCTAGATTGGAGAGGAAGTCTACGTTGAAGCCGTAGCTCATCTCCTCGTGGTGGGGGTTGTGGTTGGACAAGATAAGAGGGAAGGTGTCTGAGATGAGGAATGATCGAACCCAACCTTCGGTTGATGTGGGTGCAGGGCGAGGGGTGAGGCGAAAAGATTCTACTCGTTGATTTCCATCCCATTGGATGTCCTCGATGGCTTTTTCATGCCAGTCGCTTTGAACTCGAAGGCGGTAATCACCTGGGTGGAGGAACATCGCTCGACTAGTGTATATGCCTCTCACCAATTGTTGACCTTTAATTTGTGTAAAGGCCTCTGTGCCACCAGCCAGAGCATAAACAAGAAGGTTCCAGGTGTGAACGGTGCCGTCGGGCATTTGGGTTTCAGAAATATCGACATACAAAGGTTCGACTTCTTTCAGGTCGATTTGGATAAATTCATCTTTGCCAGGGGTGTAGGGACCATGAAGTCCGTTTCCCCAAGGTTCGGAAAGTCCTCCAATGTAAACCCAAAACCTTTCTTCGGGTGGTGTGGCAAAGAGGAGTTCATCTTCAGTGATGACTTGATCGTACTCATTTCCAGGTTGGTAATCGGGAACAATGAAACCGTCTCGTTCAACTCCAATCCAAGCTCTGACCGTGAGGCCGAGTTGGACGTTAGGGCCAGTGAGTTGAACTTTAACTCCTCGAAGAGCATCAAGGTCCAGCTCGACGTCATTTTGATCCCCGAGACTCCATTGCGGTAGATTGATGGTTTGATAAAAAGGGTGACTTAGGTTGAGCTCATAATTTTGCAGAGGGTATAGGCCTTCGACTTCAATTAGGCCATTGGAGTTACTGATCTTATCGAGAATTCTTGGTGGAGTGCTAGATTCAATATCGGATTGGAGAGGTGAGAGGGTTAGGTGTGCTCCATCAACGCCCTCTCCTTTGGAACGTATAGAAAAAGTAACAGATCTTAATCCGACCCATTGTAACTCGCGATAGACTTCGAGTTCGTCGATGAGGAGGTCGTCGATGAGAATTTCTGAATGGCCTTGTCCGTCTCTTCCAATCAAGGTATACCTTTGGAAGCGATTGAGGCCTTCGAAAGAAAAGAATCCGTTTTCGTCTACTTGGGTTTCTTTGGGGGTTTGGAGTCCAGAGATGAGTTCCAAGTTCAGCTCGGACACGGGATTGAATTCTTCGTCGAGGATGATGCCAGAAAGATAGGAACTCAAAAGAGAATCATTTTGAAGACGAAGGGTTCCTAAGTTTTTTTCTTCACCGCTTTTTAGGGTGAGAGATTGAAGAAAGATCGATTCAAAGCCTCCAGAGATGAAGTTGAGGCTGATGTCTTCGTGAGGCGTGATGCCTTCGAAGGTGATGGACTGACCAGGAACAACTGCCTGAATGAAGGCACCTCCGGCCAAGAGAGAGGGGATTTCATTCTCACTGAGAAAAAGAGTGTTGGCGACCCAACCTTCTCGAATTTCTTTCCCTTCGCTACTTTGAATTCTGAGAGTTAGGCTACCTTTTTCGTTTCCTCCAGAATCGAGGGAATAGGTGTTGTAATACTCCTCTTCAGATTCAAACTGATGGGTGTCGAGAAGCTGAGCTCCTTCGACGGGATCTAAGTGATACAGAGACCAGGCTTGTTCAGGTTGGATGTTATCGAAACGTGCCTTCCCTTCGAAGTCAGTGTAAACGATGGACTCAGCAGGAGCTTGAGGGTCGAGGGCCAATGGAGCGCTGATGACGGGTTCATCTGCCGCGTCTAAAAGGAGAATGACCCAGCTAGCAGGAGGGACCTCTTCCTCCTCTTCATCGTCCTCTTTTTTATCGTCTTCGTCATCCTCACCTTTCTCGTTTTGTTCATTATCGTCACCTTCGTCATCGCCATTTCCGTCACTGCTATTGTTAGGCGCGTCAGTAGAGTTGTTTGGGGAATTGGTATTTGGGTCCCAGTTATCGGATCGACGATCTCTCTCAGTTGCAGCGAGACGATCTTGAGCGCTGCCTGAATTTAATTTATTTAAAAAATCTCGCTTGGCTTGGGTTAGCCCCTTGGCATTTTTGAGGCTTTTGGCTTGAAGTGAATTTTCATCAAAAGTGAGGTTTCCATTTCGACGGGAGCTAGGTTTTTCATTTCCAGCCTTTTGTGCATTAATATTTTTAATTTTTTGGGGTGTTAAATTGGCACTGGGTCCAATTGGAAAAACTGGCTTGGTCGAATCGAGTTGCCCCGATGTGGAAGGTGACGAACCGCTGAGTGTGCCGTTTCCGGAAGAGGGATTGGACAGCCCAACTTGATCAGAAGGAAGCTCCCCTTTTGGATTTGGCGTTGATTCATGAGAAGCTAGCGTGCTTGGAGAGGAGTTTTGAAGCTCTTCAGCAGGAGGTAGGAAATCATCAGAGCTTTGGATCCATAGGACTGTGCCGACGGCACATGAACACAGTAGGAAAAAGGCTAGGACGGGAGCTTTCAATCGTTTTAGGTTGGGGTGTAAATAAGAATAGGTAAATATTCTTAAAAATCAATGGAACATGGAAGGAAAGAGGTGACTGTGAGCCTATTTTTTGGGCCAAGGGCCTAGGTGAGTGGGGTCTTTTTGGGAAGTGATTTCGTCGATTCGCTTCTCTAGGTCAAGGAGTTGGCGTTGGTGGAAGCGTTTTTGGGGACCTCTAGGTAGGGATTTTTCAATGGTGGCCATCCTTCGTTTCATGCTGATCATGAATTTTAAGGCATTGCTTTTCCATGACTTAAAGTCGAAACTGGAATGGTGGGATTTTCGACTCCACGCGAGAAGCTCGATGTGATTTGGGTCTTTATGTACGGGCTCAGAAAAGAAAAGGCCAGCTTGGTTCATCGCCAATTTCAGAGCTTCATAGGCTTTTTTGACGTCTTCTTCATGGGCTCGTCTTTTGATATCAAAAGGCTTGCCTTTCATTTCAAGGTCGACGGCCATTCCTAAAAGGTGGTTTGAGGCAAAAGGTGAAGCCTTGTACTGGCCTCCGATTCTGAATTGGTGAAGAGGGCTTCGACTGGCGCTGGCCAAAGTGACCTTCTTGAGATTTGCCTTTTTTAATGCGAGCTGGGCATTTTTTGGTAATTTTGAGGGGTTAGCAAGGATCTGATTCAATTTTTCAATGGCCACGACCATCTTCGGGTCTAGGTGTTTGTTGGAGACTTGGTTGGAATCAAAAGCTTTTCCTTCGATAGAAACGAGTTCTTTTTGGTAAAACTCGGCTAAGGGGTCATCGCTAAAGCGATAGCCTTTATTTTGGGGAAAGGAATTTAGGCCCTCGCAACCCATGAGGGAGAGGCTTATGAGAAGGAGAATGATAAAAGAAGATTGATACATATCGAATCAATGGCCAAATGATGCTAAGAATTTTATATGGAGAGGGAGGTCATCCCATGGGCAGTCAACTTCTCCTGTGATAACTTCGGGCAGATACCCGGTTTTGATGCTTAAAATGAGAATGCTCACATCGTTTGATTCAAAATTGACCCTCCAACTTTTGACAGCCAACTGAAAGACGTTATCTCCCAAGGCAGACATTGGCTTGATTCGGTTGTTGGGTCCAGGTTTAGACCTAAGGGTTAGCGTGGGCCGGATCAAACTCAAGAGGTCTAATCCCTCACGACTCAACCAGTTGAATTGTTCTTGGGCTAAGGCAGAGATTTGAAGTTCTTTTTTGGGGTCATCAACGCGATCGGTCCATCCCGACCGAGTGCCTTCTAAGCGATCGTAGGCATCGATGTAGGGTTTGATGTCTAGAATAGGGGTTCCATCTAGGAGGTCGTGGTGTCCGATCCAGACTTTTCGGCCTTCTATGGTGACAAGAGGGACCAAGCTGAGGGAGATGGGGTTGGGGCGGTGAGGGGAGCGAGATGCGAGGCAGCCAACTTTTCGGTATCCCCTTGGAGGTCGAATTTTTGGTTTCCAGTGTTCAGCTCGGTCGAAGATTCCTACGAGCCAAATGTGTGAGAAGCCTTCGAGGTCGTCGAGAGCCTGCTCCAGGTTGAGCCCCTCCTTTAATTCGAGAAGGCCTTCGGTTGGTCCAAGATCAGCCATGGGCTGACGAGGGCAGGTGTATTTTTCGTGGGCATCCGTGTGCAGGAATCCTATGGGAGAGAGCTCAAAAGACTCTTTCAAAGGTCTTCTTTTTTAAGGCGTGCTAGGACATCTCTTTCAATGTCATGGAGGTTTTCTGAATTGACCTCTTTGTACCAAGTGCCCGAAGGGTAATCCATGATATTTGGAGCGTGATCACATTGTCCAAGGCAACCAGATTGGGTGACGCGAACGACACCTTTTAGTCCTCTATTCTTAAATTTTGTTTTTAAGGTGTCTTTGAGGGAAGAGCGCTCACCTGTTAGGTCTGGGCCTTTTTGGGCACACTGGGCACCGTGGCAAACAAAAAGGTGGTGTCGAAAGGGAGATGGGAGATCCTGCTTCATGGGGCCGTCTTGTTGCACTTTGGGGTACCATACCATCCCGAGACATGATGAAAACGGCCGAATCAGTGGCGGAGGGGATGGTTTTACGACCCTACCAGCGGGAGGTCGTGGACCAAGTGAAAGCTTCCTTTGCTAATCGAGATGGCTTCGTTTTGGTTCAAGCAGCGACGGGAGCAGGAAAGACCATCGTTTTTTGTCGACTCATTCGAGAGCTCTTAGAAGAGACTCCTTATCTTAGAATTGGAGTTTTGGCTCATCGTCGAGAACTCGTTGCTCAAGCTAGGGATAAAATGCTCTCGGTTTGGCCTGCTGCACCGATTGGCATTGCCTGTCACAGTTTGCAAAAAGCTAGTGAATTAAAGGAGAACGTGACCATTGGAACCATTCAAACGTTGGCGAACCAAGCTCATGTGGCTCCTTTCAACGTGATCATTGTTGATGAGGTCCATCGTCTTCCGCCTAAAGACCAAGACTCTCAATTTGGAAATTTTCTTCGCTCTATGGTAGAGCGCAATCCGGGCCTTCAGCTTTTAGGGGTGACAGCGACGCCCTTTAGAATGGCCCATGGTTATATCTTTGGGCAACACTGTCGAACTCCCTGGGCCAATTGGTTCACCTCTTTGTCCATGGCGATTCGTGTGGATGATTTGCAGGAGCAAGGGTTTTTATCTCCATACCGGTTCATGGTTTCCAATGGTGACATTCACATGGATCTGGAAGGACTCCCGATTGGAAGTGGGGGAGATTACTCAACTGAGGCGTTGGAAGGAGTCGTCGTGAGGCATCAGCACCTGATGAGCGCGGTGAAAACGATTGAGAACCAGGCCCAAGATAGGAAATCGATTCTCGTCTTCTGTGTTTCCATTGCTCACGCAGATCGCTTAGCTGAGTCCTTCGAGGAGCAGGGAATTTCTTGTGCTTCGATTCACTCTGGCCTCTCGATCGGTGACAGGGACGAATTGCTGGCGGCATTTGATCGAGGGGAGATTCGAGTGCTGACCAACGTGAACGTTTTGACAGAGGGCTGGGACTCTCCGAGGGCCGATTGTGTTCTATTGTGTCGCCCAACGCTTTCCACTGCACTATATGTTCAGATGGTAGGGCGGGGCTTGAGGGTCCATCCCTCAAAAAATGATTGTTTGGTATTAGACTTAGCGGGATGTTTTGCTCGACATGGAAGCATTCGTCGGCCGATCGTTCGTGTCGATGGTGAAGTGTTGCCCTTGGAAGAGAGTGAGGGTGACCGGTCAAAGCATTGTCCTGGCTGCGAAGAGGCGATTCCTCTGAGTAGTTTCTCTTGCCCCTATTGTGACCGTGATTTAAAGCCCGAGGTGCTTTATGTTGAAGAAGAGCAGGAAATGGTTTCCATCGATGACCAAGATGATGGAGCTGTTATTTGTGACGCTTGCTCCCAAACCTACCCGAGAACGTCGTGTTCAGCCGAGTGGCACAGCTACGAGATAAGCTCAACCATGCCGGGCCTTTTATATTGCCCAGAAGAGCACCCCTTAGAGCCGATGGAGCCGATTCGGCCTCTAGACGAAGAGGGAAGCTTTCGAATTGTTCACCTCAACTCACGGTTAAAAGTTGAAGCCGAAGAGATGGCTTTGGGCATCTCCCTCTACCTCTTAGATCAAAACCAAAGGCCTCATTTACTTGAGATGAGTTTTGGGGAGAAAGATCGAGCTCAGATGGAGGGCTTTGTCTCTAATTTCATCGGTAAAGAGCTAGAGGGCGAGGACACCATTGCTTTAGCCTCAGAGTTTAAGAGAGCCAAATGGGATTTTTCAGGTTCGTATGAACTGAAAAAAGATGGGAACCTCTGGGCTTTCGAGAAGGAAGAGGAGCTCAGGCCAGTAGCTGGCTGATTTTCTTGGGTAAATCGTCGAGGGGGAAGACTCCATCGACATGGCCACTGGCTACAGCACTTCCGGGCATCCCCCAAACCACTGAACTTTCTTCATCTTGAACAAGAACGGTCGACCCCTTTGACTTGAGGTCTTTTAGGTGTTTTGTTCCATCGGAGCCCATCCCAGTGAGGATGATCGTTAAGACCTTGCCAGAAAATTCTTGAGCGACAGATCGAAAGAGAACGTCGACAGCTGGACGGCAATGGTTTTCTGGTTCATCGGTATTGAGGACAAGGCGAGATTGATGGCCGAGGGCCATGTGTTTGCCCCCAGGAGCAATGTAAACGGAATCAGGAGCAACACTTTCTCCCCCTTCGGCTTCGTGGACTTTGTGCCGGCAAGTTTGATCCAAACTGTTCGCGAGGGACTTGGTGAACATGGGTGGCATGTGTTGGACGATGAGAATGGGCAAGTGAGTTAGCTCACAGAGTTTGGGTAGGAACTTGCCGAGGGCTTGAGGTCCTCCGGTTGAGCAACCAATGATGATGAGGTTAAAACTCTGCTTTTTAAGAATGCCAGAAGGCTTAGCTAAAGGCTGACTGGTAGAAGGAGCTGGCATGGGAGGAGGTGAACTCCCTATGCCAAACAAATGATGAATCTTTGGTAATAGTTGATCTTTGAGGAACTGAATGTTTTCTTCAGATGATTGTTCCTGTGGTTTGGCGATAAAATCCAAAGCTCCACGGCGGAGAGCTTCAACAGTGATGTTTGCTCCCTGCGTAGAAAGACTACTGATCATGATCACTTTGGGCCGAGTTTTGGGGTCGGGAAAGGTGTCTTTGATCTTGTTGAGAGTCTCAAGGCCATCCATGCCAGGCATCATTTGGTCTAGGGTAATAATGTCTGGTTTGAGTGACTTGATGGCATCAATGCAGCTAGCGCCATCACGACATGTCCCTGCAACTTCCAGAGAACTGTCTAGGGAAAGTACTCTTCTTAGAATCATCCGGTAGGTGGATGAGTCATCGACGATGAGAACTCGAATCATATTTATTTAGGCAGTTTCTGTTAGCTGAGAGCCAGGGGCTTCTGTTAGCTTGTGGACTTTTAGAATTGGTAGGACTAGGTCGTCCACTCTAGCGATGCCTGTCAGGAATGAAGTTTCCTCGGGAGGAGTGTTGGAGGGTATGGATTCTAAAGCTTCTTCGTCTGCATCAAAGACGGTGCCGACTCCATCGATGATGATGGCATAGAGCTCCTCGCTAGTTCCTTGTTGTCCACCAAGAGAGAAAGACACTTCATCAAGATCGTCATTTCTTTTGAGAACAATGGTGCGATGCTCTTGATTTTCTCCTGAGGGAGGAGAGCCACCTAAGCGAACACCTGGACTGAGAACCGTGATGATTTGCCCCCTGACATTCATGAGCCCAACAATGTCTTCTGGGGCTTTCTGAACTGGAGTAAAGTTGATATCTTCAAGGATTTCCCTGACAAGCGTGATCGGCAAACCGTAATTTCTATCACCAATTTTTATGATTAGAAACTTCATGCGAGAACCTCATGTGAACTAAGAAGTTGAGTCAAGGCCTTAGTGAGGGTAGCCTTGTCTAGCTTTTGCTGATACGAATCGACACCAGAAGCCAAGATCTTCTTTCGGTCAGAATCGTTCATCAGTGAGGTGACTGCCACAATGGGCATATCTTTGTGGACGTCAGATTTCCGAACTGCTTGGGTGAGTTGCATACCATCCATTTCTGGCATCACGATGTCGGTGACCAGAAGGTCGAAGGGCCCATCGTTATTGATTTTATCAAATGCTTCTTGTCCATTGACAGCTGTTTCGACCCTGGCAAAGCCAAGAGACTTCAGGAAGTCTGCTATGACAGTGCGGTAGAGAGCTGTGTCTTCAGCTAGAATAACATTGAGCCCTGTGAAGCTATGAGCGATGTGCTCCTCTGTGTAAAGTTCTGGAGCTGCAATCTCGAAGAGTGAATAAAGATTGAGAAAGTGAATCATGCGGCCATCTATGACCGTAGTTCCATGAACACCTTTGGTTTTGACTTGCTCGGTGTTAACATCTCCTTGGGTCTCAAAAATACCACGTGGTTTCTCAATGATGATACCGATGGTGTGAGGAACAAGGCGAGGAACTAAAACAAACAAACGGTTTTCTTCTAGAGTTCTTTTCTTAGTAACAGGAAGATGATCAGAAATTCTCATTAAACGAAGGGATGAGTCTTCATAGGTGAGAACTTCGTGATTGCCACTTCGGGAGATTCTCTCAGGCGTGACCTCTTCAATGCGAGCAACCATGGAAAGGTTGATCGCAAAGTTTTCATCGCCACCACACTGAAATTCTAGCATGGTTTGAGCTTCTTTGATATTAGCGTGCTGAAACCCTTTTTCCATTTCAGCAACAACGCCAGCTTTCAAATTGGCCGCACGAGAGAGGCCATCGGCATCGAGGATCATGGCGACGTTACCATCAGAGCGAATGGTTGCACCCGCGTAAAAGCCGATTGGTTTTAAGCGATCGGACAAAGGCTTAACAACGACCTCTTGGGGGGAGTGCAATTTGTCGACGACGAGACCAAAGCGAACGTTTGATGCTTTTAGGACCACAATGTACATGCGGTTGTGCCCTTCGTGACGTCGTTCTTTGCTAGTTGTTTCTGATCGATCTGCTTTGGGGTCAGATGGAGAGTCTAATTCTTCTGATCGTCGATCAGCCACATTAGCACGACGGTCGACCACCTTGTCTCCATTGTCGAGTTCGACAAAGCGTGTGACACCCATGATCTCATCTAGACGAGCTAGGGGTAAGAGTTGGTCACGAAGTTTAAGGACGGGTTTTCCACCAACGGTGGCTATTCGAGAGGCCATTTCCGAAGGTGTCACCCTGACCATCTCTTCGATGGAAACTTGAGGGATCACATAACGGTTGTCGCAACATTCAACTTCAATCGAAGAGATGATGGCAAGGGTTAGTGGCAAAATGAGAGTTAGTTTTGAGCCGACACCTTTTGCAGAGTCGACTTCAATACGCCCTCCTAATTGTTCGATGTTGGTTCGTACGACATCCATGCCGACGCCACGCCCTGAAACATCACTGACTTCTTTGGCCGTTGAAAAGCCTGCGGCAAAGATGAGCATAAAAGCTTCTTTTTCTGAGAGCTCATCGGCTTCTTCTTGGGTCATCATACCGTTCTCGATCGCTTTTTCTCGAATGCGAGCAGTGTTGATGCCAGCGCCATCGTCTTCAATGATGATGTGCACTTGTCCACCTTCGTGTCGTGCAATGAGCTTCACTGTTCCTTTGCGGGATTTTCCGGCAGCTTCTCGTATGTCAGGGGTTTCAACACCATGGTCGGCGCTGTTTCGCACCAAGTGAGTTAGAGGGTCGCCCAAGCCTTCAATGACGGATTTATCCAACTCGACGGTTTCTCCCTCGATGATGAGCTCAATTTCTTTGCCGAGTTTTATGTTCATGTCACGAATGACTCGAGGGAATTTTGAGAAGACGGTGCTGACAGGTTGGAGGCGTGTCCCCATGATCCCATTTTGTAGGTCACTAGAAACTTGTGAGAAATTTTGAAAGATACTCCCGACGCCAGGAGAGTCTGAGAGCCTCATATTGATGAGATCTTTAAACATGTGCTCGATTTCATCGTACTCGCGATTGATGGAAGCCTTAGCTGAATTGATGTCTTTTCTTTCAATTTCACTGACCATCGATTTGCGACTGGCTAGGAGATGCTCGCGAATCTGTTGATAGCGATCATGGACACCCGTAAGGGCTCCGAGTGGTTTATCGACCACGTCCATCACGCGGTTCCTTCCCAGAATAAGTTCTCCAGCAGTGTCGACCAGACGACTGAGTAAGTCGGTTCGGACACGAATGCTATCGTTGGATTTCGAAGCTTTCTTCGTTTTAGGATCTGCTTTTGAATCCTGACCTTTTGATGCGGCTGATTTATTGGCGGCCGGAGCAACATCCTTCTTCTGAGGAGCTGGAAGTGGATCCACTCCCCATTCGTAGAATTGGTTGCCAGAGATGTCGTCTAGACCCATGCTCATGAGGTCTCTTTCTAAGACTGTTGAAACGATGAGGGAAGGTCGACCCAACCACTCCCCATCATAGATGATTTCGCCGGTGGAGGCCATCTCGGCCGCCAAGCGTTTTTGGTCTTCTGCTTTGTCCATGGAGACGATGAAAATATTTTGCCCACTTTCTAAGTGGTCCGTGATAGGGTCTCGAGCATCTTGGGGCATACGCTCCAACATGACTTCCACGGATTCTACTACGGTGGCCTCTTCTGACGGTGAAGTAGCAGAGGCATCATTCGCTGCAGGTGCTACACTTTCATTCGTGAATGGAGCAAGGTTTGTGAGGTGTTGACTGATGTCCACACTCTCGGAGGCTCCAACATCGTCGATCATTTCTTTCAAAGTATCTGTGCCCGAGAGGAGAGCTTCGACCATGGGGGATGAAATCTGAGCTTTACCATCCCGCACGAGCATGAGAACATTCTCCATCACGTGAGCCAATTTGACGATATTGTCTTTGCCAAAGAAGCCAAAGCCACCCTTGATGCTGTGCATGGCACGAAAAATTTGGTTGACCAGGTCTTGAGAGGTGTTCTCAAGTTCACTTTCCATTTCAAGGAAGGCTGGCTCGATGCCCTCGAGGTGCTCTCCTGATTCTTGGAGGAGTTCCTCCATCAAGTCTTCATCTGCACTCATTAGATTTCCCCTTTGCCTTGGTATTGATAACGGTCGATCAAGTCTTGTGTACTGTTAGATAGTTCTCGGATGCGAAGTTGCCCCTCTAGAGACTGGCGATTGGCAGCAGCAGCTGTTTGCATTCTCTCGGAGACATTTTGCTGTAGGTCGTTGATACGGTTGGTCGATTCCATGCTGGAATCGACCTTTTCGACGATGTCGTTGAGAGACTGAGAGACTTTAGACATGGCACGAGATACTTCTTGGGAAACTCCAGTTTGCTCATTTGTGAGTGAGCTGATCGCAGTGGCTTCGTCGCTCAATTCTCCCAGGCTGTCGCTGATTTTATTAAATGCTTCTGCCACCATTTCAGAGTCTCCTTGAAGGTCTTTAAGGTTGATCTCGATATTTTGGGTGGCTTCAGCCGTTTTCTTGGCTAGGTCTTTGACCTCGTTTGCAACAACAGCAAAGCCTTTTCCTGCTTCACCAGCACTAGCTGCTTCGATGGTAGCGTTGAGAGCTAGTAAGTCGATTTTCCCAGCGATATCGTTGATTGTTTCGAGAACTTTGAAAATACTTTTTGAAGAGCTGAGGAGGTTATCAACTTTTTCACGTGATTGTGACCCATCTTGCTCGATGGTGTTGACTTTCGTCGACATTCCAAGGCTTTTTTCTGAGACACTGGCGAAAGATGCTGTGAGTTCTTCTGCAGCACTGGCTACCGTGTTAACTTCCTGACTGATTTCTTGAACACCTTGTTGGGTTTTGGTCATTTGCTCAGTGAGAGCCTCGACGGCGGAACTGCTTTCTTTGATATTTGATTCGACAGTTTCAACTTGTTCGAGAACGTGTTTTGCTGTGGCGGTTTCTTCCTCAACAACTGATTGGGTTTCAATTTGTTGTTTTGCAATGGTATTAAAACCCTCACCAATTTTAGCCGTAGAGATATTCAGAGATCTTGCGATGGAACTGAGTTCATCATGGCCTTCTACAGTTGCGTTGTGGGTGAAGTCACCTTTTCCAAATACTTCCAAGCCTTCAGTGCAATAATTGAGTCGTCGAATGATATTCATGACAAGATAGAACGCAAAGATAAAGGCACCGAGACAGATGAAAAAGCCAATGGTCTGAATGGTGATAAAATAACTGGTCTTGTTTTCGGCGTTTTTCTGCATCATGACGACCGTTGTGTTCATGGCTTTGAGGAGCGGAAGGTTCTCAGCTTTAACTTTGCCTAGAGCGACTTGATTTGTTGGGTCCTGGAGAACATTTTTGACATTGGAATGAAAAGATGTCCATAACCCTTCGACGATGATTAGTTGGTTGAGAATGTCTCCGTTAGCCCCAGTTACTGCTTTGTGTAGAGTGTCGGACTTAAGGACAAACTTTTCTGGAATCATTCCTCCATGCAGGAGTGACTTCAGAGTGATATCGAACACATCGAGGGTCATCTCCACTTGGGTTTTGAGTTCTTTTGAGCCTGATGCGTAATCGAGGAGTTCCTTGGTGATTTTCTGGGTCAACATCCTTTGGCGTCCAGCCATATTGACTTCAAAAGAAGCGTCTTTATTACTAGAGATAAAAAAGAGAGTCACTAAGAAAATGATAAAATTGATAAGGAATAGAATCCCTGGAATGAGGATGAGCTTATGTTTGAGAAGCATTTTGTTGAAGTCCTTGCTTGATG
>Ga0233432_10003144_pt1 | contig 15056 bp, 11 predicted proteins | sample SI_122_August201_6_FD_179870 | JGI IMG/M metagenome (GOLD analysis project Ga0233432, IMG submission 179870) | Seawater microbial communities from Saanich Inlet, British Columbia, Canada - SI_122_August2016_10_MG | ecosystem: Environmental > Aquatic > Marine > Inlet | place: Canada: British...
TATTTCTACTACGAGTAAAAAGAGATAAAATGAGTGAGTTGAAGAGCGTTGTTTTAGCCGGAGGGTGTTTTTGGGGTATGGAGGACCTTATACGAAAACAGTCTGGAGTCGTCGACACAGAGGTGGGCTATACCGGTGGTCAGAATGATCATCCAACATACCGGAACCACCCGGGTCACGCTGAGGCCATTGAAGTCAAATACAATTCAGACGAGACTGACGTTCGAAAATTACTGGACTTCTTTTTTCAGATTCATAACCCGACAACTCTGAATCAGCAGGGGAATGACCTTGGGACGTCATACCGCTCAACGATTTTCTTTGCCAATGAAGAGGAGAGAAAGATTGCTGAGGAGATGATTGAGATCGTCAACCAATCGAAGAGATGGGATGCGCCTGTGGTGACAACCCTAGAGCCCTTGAAGGAGTTCTGGCCGGCTGAGCCCGAGCATCAGGACTATCTCGATAGAAACCCTGGAGGGTACACCTGCCACATGATCTATTTTGGAAGTTACTTGGCGTCATAAAGCTGAGGTGACCTGCCTTAAGCTTAAAGTCTTAGCCGACATCTGAAAGAAGACTGATGATGCCTTGAACTGAGTGTTGTTCACTGATGGGTGGCCCGAAAAAGACTTGAAAGTTGTTGATCTTTTTTAGCGAAAAGGTATCAAGGGCGAGGGTTGAAAGAGACTTTTTGTGATCCTTTGCAGAGATCGGAAGGGTATAGATATAGGGGTCAGGCCCCTTGGTTGTTAGTTCATATTCACCTTGACCTAAGTCTTTGATGGTCAGATCATTCGCTTTGCCCGTATCTAATGTGAGCGGAATGGGCTGGCCCCCTGCCATCGTGGTGGAGGGAAGCATCAGGAGAGATGCCAATAAAAAGAAAAAGCGAAACGAAGGGTTGGAAGAAATAAACCTGTGTCTTATCTGAAACATGGGACCAAAGTTGTTATGGGCATACTTTTCCTCAAGTCATCTTAAGTTTTTAAATCCTACTGCGCAGTGGAGGGGGGAATCCTTCCATATTGTCAGATAGATTGACGTCAGGAGTTAGATTTTTTTTTGGCGTATTCCGCACGAGCTTCCAGCATGCTCTGATTGTAGTTGCTTCTGGGAAGTTCAGAAAGGTCAGTTCGAGGCGTATCTCGAAGTTTTAAATGGCTGATGAGATCATTGGCGGCCTGATCGCGTGGGGTGAGAAAGCCATCTGGGCCACGGCCAACACTATTGAATATTTTTTTTACGGTGGCGGGAACGGAACTGTGTTCAAATGTCGTGCTCTCCACCGCGTGATCTAGCCAAGGTGAGATGAGGAGGCCAGGAATGCGTACACCTAGATATTTAAAATCGTATTCGGGGCCATCGTCTTTCATCCATTTATCATGTCGTGGGACGTGATTGAGCTCTGGCTGGGACTCCGTATTGATCACAGAGTCCCAGTAGCCTCCCGCTTCGTCGAAAGTGATAAAGAATAAGGTTTTTTCCCATACCGTCGAATTGGCTCGAAGAGCTTCATAAACGCTGGCAACAAAATTGTCACCATCGACTAGGGTTGATCCATCTTGGCCGGCATGCATACAGTTGACGAAAAGATTTGGGTTGATGATGGAGTAAGCAGGGAGATTGTCATTGGAACAATCTTCTTTGAACTCTTCAAACGTTTTTACCCGTTCTCTGTGTTCTCGTACATAGGGAAAGGCGAGGGGTGTTGTCATATTGGGGAAGAGGTTGTAGAGATTCCAGCCAAGGGAAGGGTCTTGATGGTCTAAAGCTTCAAAGATGCTTTCGACTTCAGGGGGCATGTCTAGACCATCTTCTGGTTTCCAGGTGCCGCCGGTGTAGCCATTGCTCGTGGCAGCATGAAGGAAGAGTCTATTGGGTGCCGTTGGGCCCGGCATCGCAGAGAAGTTTCGGTCACACACCACGTAATTCTTAGCTAATTCGGTCATAGCTGGGAGTTGGAGGTTTTCCTCATCACAACATCGCACAAAGGCTTTTTTGCATTCAGGATCTAGGTGTGAATTGATCCAACCGGTTCCATTGGGCTTTTGACCTTTGTAAGGGGTGTCTCCCCACAGTTGAGCCATGGTCGATTCGGTTGAATGGGGTGGGTCATAGACCTGGTCCTCAACGGGGTGAAGCCCTGGAGTTGCGGCTAAAGGCTTGCTAGAAGAACTGCTGACGAGATGACCTTCTTTGAGCTTTCCAATACCATCGATATAACCATAGAGCCGATCGAAGGACTGGTTCTCCATCATCAGGACGACAAAGTGTTCGAATGGGTGATCTTTCATGAAGGTTTTACCTTTGGGGAAATTTTTATAGAAGTGATCCGTTGAATTCAAATGGTAATAATCCTTTTTGATCATAAATTTCAAAAATGAAGAGGGATAGAATGACGGCCCTTCATCAGATGCACATCAACTTGAACGAGACTCATGCCTAGCCTTTGGTGAAAGGCTTGGTTTAAGGTAGAAATGGAATCATGACAGCACTAAGCCATCTTTTTTCAGGAGTTCATCCCGCTGGTTTTCCCCAGGGGGTCTGAGGGGAGTGCCTTTGGAGGAAACGACCTTCTTTTCTCCCTCTCTCTCGAAAACCTTTCGGTGAGATACCTTGCCACCGTCGAAATACACGACTGAAATGATATGGGTCTTCGTATCCACAGATACCAGCCACCTCTTTTACGGTGAGGAAGGTATCTAGAAGAAGGAACCCAGCCTGTTCGCATCGCTTTGATTCCATCCACGACCGAGGAGGCAGGCCGGTCATGCTTTCAACTTCTTTCCTGAAAACTGTTTCTCCCATCCCAAATTCTTTGGCCAAATCTCCAACTCTCAGGTTGCGGTCGGTGATATCGACCCTTGAGAGAAAAGACTCCAAAGCTTCCTGTTCCTCAGATTTTATTCCTTCGAAAAAAAACTGGTGAAAGCACCAGGCCAAAACGGACTGAGCCCTCAGCTGCTCCCCGGGTTCATCTGTCCTATCCATGCACCAAGTCTCAACCAGAATGTGAGTTCGTTCAACCCATTCATCGAAATTTTTGACCATCTGAACCATGGGGACGGATAAGTTTTTGCCACTCGTTTCGAGAATCATGGCGGGAAGTACTTCCCGCTCCATTCGTGGCACTTCGGGAGTGCCTTCATTTTGAGTCATATCATAGGCTTTAAGTTCAGGGTTACCTTCTAAATCAAAGTGAATGGCAATATGGCTTGAGTCAGTCCAGCCTTGGGCGTGTACCCATTGAGGAGGAATCAAGGTGACTGAACCTTCAGGCAAAATGACCGAAGCCTTTTCTTCTGGTAAAGTCAGCCATGCATCACCTCTTATCTGTAAAATCCATTCATGATCCAAAATCCTTCTCGGAAGGGCTAATGGAGAAACCTCAGCAGAGTAGCTCTGAACATGGGCAAGGCGCAGATGAAATGAAGGAGTAGGGTGGTCTCGCCAGAACCATCTGCCTGCCACGAGTTGATCGCTCGCTTCGCTGGAAGTTTGTTTTCTTTTTTCTGAAAAGGTCAATGATTTCATACGCCTGTTGTATTCAGAAAGTTCAATGTGGCTTATCTAGATTATCCAGATAGGGGAGATAGTCATTCTCTCGTGACGAATTATCCATCAAATGAATAAAATTTGTCCATTTATAATCGGCGGTCGGCACGATATTTTGTCCATATCCTTAATAAAATATCCATCATGTCGGCGAGTTTTCCTAAACTAGAAGTCTTTAATCACCCAGAAAATTTTGATTCTGATCGGTTCTCCTCTCCTCCGGCCATTGATCGAGGAACACCCTTTTGGTCATGGAATGGCAAGTTGGAAAAAGACGTTCTTTTCGAGCAACTAGAAACGTTTAAGAAAATGGGGCTAGGAGGGGGGCACATGCACCCGAGAACCGGGATGGAAACGTCTTATCTATCTGATGAGTTCATGGACTTAGTTGAAGCGTGTGCGAATAAGTCAGACGAACTGGGCCTAGTCACTTGGCTTTATGATGAAGATCGATGGCCCTCGGGGTTTGCGGGAGGACTGGCCACCAAGGATAAGAAGCACTGGAGTAAACACCTTCGCATCACCCGAAAAAAGCCGGAAGAGGGAGAGGAACGTCCCGTACCCGTTCATCACGGGTCTCCCATTCCATCTTCAGAGCGGGAATGGGTCGCCTCTTGGGGGCTACAGTTCGAAGGGGATCTTTTGAAATCATGGCGTCGACTGACATCTAGTGACGAAGAGCTTGGAATGGGGGAAGTGCCTCTTCACACTTACATCGAAACCCTTCCCAGCAACACCTGGTTCAACAATGCACAGTATGTCGACACTTTGAGTCCAGAGGCGATGGGAGAATTCATTCGGGTGACCCACGAGCGGTACAAAGAACGTTTAGGGGATCGCTTCGGAAAAAGCATTCCTTCCATCTTCACCGACGAACCCCTCTTCAAAGGTATGGAGCGACCTAAATCAGCTCAGGATGAAAGAGATCTCTCCATCGCCTGGACCCCCGATCTTCCCGTGAGTTTCAAGGAAGAGATGGGGAAAGACCTCCTCGACTTTTTTCCAGCGGTTCTCTACAATACAACCGATGGCTCCGAACGGGAAGCGCGTTGGCTCTTCCATAATCATCACACCAATCGTTTCTCTGAAGCCTTTGCAGGCCAGATCGGGGCATGGTGTGAGACCAATGGTTTGGCCCTCACGGGCCACATGATGGCAGAAAATTCCCTTGGGAGCCAGACCGCCTGGACCGGTGAGACGATGCGAAGCCTTCAGCACTTCCAGCTCCCGGGCATCGACATGCTTTGTGATTGGCAAGAGTTTACGACAGCCAAACAGGCTCAGTCCATCGCCCGACAGAAAGGAGCTCCTGGTGTATTGAGTGAACTCTATGGTGTCACAAATTGGGACTTCCCCTTTGCGGGCCACCGGCGACAGGGGAATTGGCAAGCCGCCCTGGGCATCGTTACCCGCGTTCATCACCTCACCTGGTATCAGATGAGTGGGGAAGCGAAGCGAGATTACCCTGCAAGTATGGGGGCACATTCACCATGGCATCAGGAATACTCACTCGTCGAAGACCACTTTTCCCGAGTCAACGTAGCTATGAAATCTGGAAAGCCACGCTGTCGTGTGGCCATGATTCATCCCATTGAAAGTTACTGGATGGTTCATGGGCCTGCAGCAGATGAACTGGAACGAAACCGTTTGGAAAAAGGATTTTCTGAAACCCTCAACTGGCTTCTAGAGGGCCTACTCGACGTCGATTTTATCTCCGAAGCCACTTTGGAAGAGCTTTCTTCTCAAGATATGAATGAGGGCTTCAAGGTTGGAGACATGAACTACGAGGCTGTGGTCCTTCCCCCTCTCTTGAATCTAAGGTCTTCAACGCTGACTAGGCTGAGTTCTTTTATTGAACACGGCGGTACCGTAGTGAACACCTCGCTGGCTCCAACACACCTAGACGGAAAACCTGTCGGTCATGGACATCGTTGGCCAAATTGGCAGTTTTGCCCTTGGGAGAAAGGAGCTCTCCTTAAATCCCTGGAATGTTTTATGGACATGACGCTTTACCGCCCCCATGGAGGTCAGGCGACAGAAGCTATCCATCAGGCTAGAGATCTTCCCGATGGCAGTCGTATCGTGTTTCTTTGCAATAGTACCCGAGAGCAATCTCTTGGGAAAGGCTCCCTTCAAATCAGGGGGCATTGGTCCGTGACAGAATTGGACACGGAAAGTGGCCATGAGCAGGATGTTGGATTCCATCAGAAGGGAGACCACACTCTAGTCGACATAAGTCTGCCTGTTTCTGGACATTGCCTACTCCGACTGAAGCCAGAAAAGAATGCCTCAAAAACACTCTCTCCGATGCCCCTCAAAGAGATTTCACGCCCAGAAGGGCCAATCAAGATCACCCTCAGTGAAGAGAATGTCTTATTATTAGACCGAGCTCAATGGCGCCTAGATGATGGTGAGTGGCAGAAAGAAGAAGAGGTATTGAGACTCGATAACCTCGCGCGAGAAGCCTTGGGGCAACCTCACCGTCATGGGCATATTGCTCAGCCTTGGTGCGAACCAAAAATTGAAGGCACACACAAGATCACCCTTCGCTACTCTTTAAACGCCAGAGAGGCGATCGCACCATCTCGACTTGCCATGGAAGACCTTCAGGGTGCGTCCGTACTCTTGAATGGGAAACCACTGGACGACATGTCTACAGGTTGGTGGGTCGACCGGGCCTTTTCCACGATGGCCATTCCCAGACTTGAAGCAGGGGAGCATGTCCTCGAAGTCACTTGGCCCTTTGGTGGAAGCGAAGGCCTTGAATCCATGTATTTTTTGGGGGACTTCAGCGTATGGGTGAAAGGAACGAAGGCTGAGTTGGGTGCTCCTGTTAAAGAGCTCCATTGTGGAGATGCAACCCAACAAGGTTTGGCCTTCTACGGCGGGAACATCACCTATCACTTTTCATCGCCTCATGATGGAGCGACCACCGTTGATATTCCTCATTTTAATGGGGCTCTCGTGACAGTAGATCAACAAGGCAAAAGAGTTGGGTCTATCGATAGAGAGCCATGGAGGTTAAAGGGCTCACTCGTTCCAGACCAGCCAGTTGATGTGACTTGCTACGGCACTCGCATCAACACCTTTGGTCAGATCCACATTGTGGCTTCCGACCATTATAGATGGTGGGGGCCAGACAGTTGGAGAACACGAGGGCACCTCTGGAGTGACAACTATCAGCTCAAACAGACTGGGCTACTCAGTGAACCCATCTTTATTGGCTAAACAGATCTGCATCGGATCGAAGTTGAAATGAGCCTATCGGATATCAAAGCTGACAAACGGTTGTAAGTTATTACGACGAGAGCGAGTGAAGAATAAATTCGTCATCATCATCAATCAGACAGACCCATTAGACGATCTGAACCATGGAAAGATGTCCTGAGCAAAGAACATAGCCTTGATCAAATAGGAAGGTGATGACTCAAGCGAGAATTGCAATTCTTATGCTATGTGTTGGCTTAAGCTGTGGGTCTCTGAATGGGGAAGAATTGGTGCTTAGTTCTAAGACATTTGGAGTTAGAGCTGACGGGAAGCACGGACGGCCCTGCTATTCTTAAAATGGTAGAAGCTGCCCGTGTCCTATCAAGAAAACCTATCAAGAGAGGTCAGGGGCCAGAGAGAATTTGGTGATAACAATGATCAAGGACAAGATGAAATAGCTGGGCAACCGGCTTTGTGAAATATCCAGAAACCGGGCCCTCTCTAGAAGCAAATTCCTATCCGATTGTCTGTTTGGCTAAGGCTTTCAGTCCATATCATTCTTCTATGCGTGAACACTTCGTTCCAATTCAACTGAATACTAGGGTGGAAGAGCTCTTTCGCATCCACAATTGCGGAAGTTGCAAAGGGTTCGAGCCCCTCATTCAAGATGGCCGGGTTCTCGAAGAAAGCTATGTGATTGGGCTTAGAATCGACAATTAGTCCCGGGGGAAGGCCAAAAAAATTATGAATGTCCCCTTTTTTGATCACTCCATCTAAAATGATCCTCAGAATCAGAATGGAAAAAGCCATGACGACCTTACGAGAAAAACATCTCAGCATTGAAGACATTGGTCATTCCGTCGGATACGATAGTTTAGTCTCCTTCTCCCGTGCCTTCAAAAACCACCTAGGAATCTCCCCTAGCAGCTACAGATCAAAAGCCCACCAAGTCTGAGGAAACTGCTAACTCCATCACAATTTTATAATTCAGGGAACGGAGTTCATTAAAACCACTTGTGAGTTAAATCCTGAAGCGGATTTGCTAGGTCAATTCAATTGGGATGGTTCCCCAACTCCAGCATGACTATAAATGCAATGACTCTCAAAACCTCCATCAGTTCCTCTTTGGTTCGTACTTTCCCCATAGTAAAGGTTAAACCAAAGAAAACATTAAAACTAGACTTTGCTAGGAATGAACGCTTTAGCTTTCAGATCAATCTTCAACAAGGATCCCCACACCCTTTCAGCTGAACATTGAGACCGAATCCTCAGGCCCTTTCACCATACGCACTCGGCGGGTGGGCTATGTTCCCATAGAAAATCACAACACACCGGTCCTCAATAACCCAGATGAGATTGACTCCTCTGATAAAAGGATAGGAATTTGCTTCTAGAAAAAAGAGGGAACTCTTGTCACGAGAATCTGCCTAGCGTCGTCACATATTCCATACTTATTTACATAGGCCCATCCAGCAACGGCCCGCCAATATGAAGGACCCAACTGGGTTTTGCTTTCTCAACTAGTAACCCCTCCCCCTTCGTAGAACCGGTGGGTGTGATCAGCCGGGCCCTGCCCGGTCGAACGCCAAACACCTGAGCTGCGTTGAGCCGCGGATGTGGTGAGGGGGTCGGAGTGAAAATATGCTCTTTCATATACAGATGGTTTGGACATTTTTTGAAACCAATTTGGTTCACTCCACTTCTTAGAAGATGAGGAAACGAATAAAGGCTTCCCTTGCTTCTGGCCGATCGGAAAGGGGAAAGGCATCTTTGTCGCAAGCCACTCGGTTGTAGATATGATACTAAGCTTCGCCCGAATCGTCGAGAAGGCGGGTGACCCTACCTACGTGGTGGTGGTTAATGTTTTCATGGATGGGAGTCTAGATGTTATCAAGATATTCTAAAAAATAGTCTGTCCCTTTTTTATTCGCCTCAAAGATCATTTTAACTCATTCTTAAGCAATTTTCTTAGGATCTGGAGAGGCTCTATGGCAGCCATCCAAATCGTACCAGTTTACCTGATTGCAGACAGAGGAGGCATATCAATTTTTGCTGTGAGTTGGTTGACCTTTTCGAAAATAAGGGAGATTGATGAACTTATGATGATAGCCACGTCCGCAGCTTCAGTTCCCCCCTTGGAAAACATGTTGATAGGGGCTTTTAGCATTTTCACCATATTCGTAATCTTGTTTATTCTCGCCTGTAAGAAACATTCCGATGGTGTAAAGAGGATTTCCACAGGTTTGGGCATGGACAGGTTTGAGATCAGTGATGAAGAATTGATCTCCTTGGTTGAAGAGCTCAACCAAGAGCCAGATGAGGAATACTTTTTCCCATACAATGTTCATAGAAAGAAGATGAAGAATGTGGTCGTGACGATCTTGGACATCAGACACAAGATGAAGGGTGCTAGGTTGAGAACGGCTTCATCCGTCACCGTTTTTATTTATGAGGTAGAGGATATGGATCTACCAGCCTTCATCTGTGAGCCGGGGAAGAGATTGCTAAAATATGTTTATAAGGTAGCTGGTTACGAAGAGGTCAGTTTTCATGACCACCCAAGCTTTTCTGAAAAGTACCTACTATTAAGTTCCGAGGTAGGAAAACTCAAAAATTTGTTTCATCAGAACATCCTCGACTATTTTGAGGAAAACCTCGAATGCAGTATGAGGGGAAAGGGGAAGAGATTGATGACGACTCACATTGCTCCATGGGCTCTCCCAACACCTTCCTTTGAAGCTATTCTCAAGAGCGAAACAGAATTCGTCAGGCTTATTGGAAGAAGAAAATAGACTTCTGAACGTTTGTCCCTTTAGGGTAAGAAAGTAAATTTACCACGATACAGTGGGACCCCAAAGGATCAGAATTAACTTCTAGACTCAATCCTTGCTTTGTCACTTTCACGATAAAAAAGTTCCGTCGTTGGTCGGAAAAAAATGAATCCAAGATTGCCTCATGACGGGAAGCGCTGAGTGAATGCCGAATTCTAACATCAAGCGGTTAAGTCTAGAAATCGGTAGTCAGGAGTTAGCCTATTTTTTAAGTTCCTCTAGTATACATCTTGAGCTCTAACAACTTTGGATGTAGAAGAGAGAAGTTATCTCACTATGACCTTTTTTATCGAATTCTCTAAACGCCAATGGTTCATCTGTGCCATGATGGCTGTCTTAGCGGTCGCTTGGTTGGCTTCGCCGTTGCCAGTCGGCAAATATCAGAGTCAGATCAAGTTTGCCCTGGTGGCTACGATCTTCCTCTGCAGTGGCCTCAGCATTCGCAGTCGTGAACTTGGCGCCAGCCTAGGGCACTACCGACTGCACTTCTTTGTGCAGGGCGTTAGCCTGATTGTCACGGTGTTCATCTGCTGGGGTTTAGACCGTCTGTGGCAAACCTTGGGCCTGGAGCCAGCCCTCCGACTTGGGCTATTGGTGTTGGGGGCTTTACCAACGACAGTGACCTCCTGTGTGGCTTTAACGGCAGCAGCGAGGGGAAATCAGGGAGGAGCGTTGGTGAATGCCTGCATTGGAAACCTTCTTGGCGTTGTCGTGACCCCTCTTTGGCTGATGCTGATGGCAGGATCTGCTGGGGGGGAGATGGAGGTTCTGCCCGTCTTCAAAAAGCTCAGTCTCTACGTCGTTTTGCCCGTTTTGGTGGGACAAACCATTCAGTTTACCCTAGGTGGTTCACTGCCGGGTGGCTTTCGAAAAAGACTTGGCAAGACAGGTCAGGTCCTACTTCTCGGGATCATGTACATCAGTTTCCAGAAGGCATTTTCCAGTGGGTCCTCCATCTCTGGAGAAGCTATGTTGTTGACCTTGGTGATCTGTTTGGTTCTCCACGCTCTGTGGTTGGCCATTTCATGGTATGGATCTGGGATGTCCTTCTGGAGAATGACAGCGGCGGATCGACGTTGTGCTGTCATCTGTGGAAGTCAAAAGACCCTAGCCTTAGGCCTGCCCCTCATCACTGTCTGTTTTGCTGACCATCCTGGGCTCCCATTGATTGCTCTGCCGATCTTGATTTATCATCCGATGCAGATGTTGGCCAGTGGGTTTCTTGTCACGAAACTCGCCTCCTCGATGCCTGAAGAGAATTGATGCCATCTGACCACCAAGAAGCTCCTGAAGGGAAGCCACAGGGCATGGTTGCCTGCTCCCAAGTAACAGCCGTTAACGCAGGCCTTCACATCCTCAATCAAGGGGGGAATGCCGTGGATGCAGCCCTCGCTACGGCGGCATGTTTAACGGTGGTTGAGCCTTGTCAGAACGGGCTCGGAGGGGACTGCTTTGCCCTCGTCTGGGATGGGAAGATGCTCCACGGTCTCAACGCAAGCGGGCGAAGTTCGTCTGGCTGGACAGCAGACCGTTTTGCGGGGAAAGACAATATGCCAATCAAAGGATGGGAAAGTGTTACCATTCCTGGTCAGATTGCAGGATGGCGAGCCATCCTCGATAGGTTTGGAAGCTGTTCTATGGAGAGATGTCTTGAACCCGCCATTGATGCGGCGTCAAATGGGTTCACCGTAACACCCATCGTTGCAAAGTCTTGGGCCTCTGGTCTAGAAACCCATGGGCATTCACAACCCTTCTCCGATACCTTCAGCGTGAATGGGCAAGCTCCAGATGCTGGGAGCATATTCACCTTGCCAGACCACGCAAAGACCCTTCGCCGTATCGCAGAAAGTAATGGAGACGATTTTTATTTCGGTGGCCTTGCAGAACGCATCATCCGCGAGGCTCAGGCAGGAGGGTCGTGTCTCAGTGCAGACGACCTTGCCAGTTGTGAAGTTGAGTGGGTATCACCGATCTCCCTCAATGCCTGTGGCGTCACGGGACATGAGATCCCCCCCAACGGCCAGGGAATCGCGGCCTTAGCCGCATGTGGTATCGCTGAACACCTAGAGCTGGATCGTTATGAGCTCGACGCCCCCCAAGCCGTGCACCTCCAAGTAGAAGCTCTCAAACAGGCCTTCGCAGATCTGACGGCAGAAGTCGCCGACCCAGCGTCGATGCGGATGAGTCCTGAGGCATTAATCTCCCCTGATCGCCTTAAAGCACGAGCTACCTTGATCGACCACGATTTGGCTGGCCCCATGAAGGCGTCTCTACCCTCAAGCCCAGGAACCGTGCTCCTCACCACGGCTGATAGCGAAGGGAGAATGGTCGCCTTTATCCAATCGAACTTCAAAGGCTTTGGCTCCGGCGTCGTGATTCCCGGAACGGGTATCGCCATGCAAAATAGGGGATATGGATTTGTGACCACACCAGGTCATCCAAACCAAGTCGGACCACGAAAGCGACCCTTCCATAGCATCATACCCGGCTTCTGGACCAAAGACGGCCACCCCCTTGGACCTTTTGGGTGTATGGGCGGAGATATGCAGGCACAGGGACACCTTCAGTTATGGCAGCGACTATTTCGTTGGGGCCAAGATCCTCAGGCCGCCATCAACGCAAAACGATGGCGTTTACAGAACGATGGAACACTTTTTTTAGAGGAGGGTTTCTCTTCATCAACGAAAGATTATCTCAGCAAGCTAGGTCATCGAGTCGAGTCAGCCCCAGCATCCCATTTTGGCGGGGCTCAGATGATCTTAAGGCAGGAAGACGGTTCTTACATCGGAGCGACAGACCTTCGAAAGGATGGAGCTGTCGGTGTGACTTCTAATTCAGTTGACTCCAAACACCAAGGTTAAGCCACGATAGGAGTCAGTCCTGCTTTTCAGCTTTCCTCTGGAATTTTTTAAATCTAGCCTGTAATGTGCATAAATAGAAAATGTGTCACAAGCTACTAAAGGTAGCAGCTTCCAAGCCTGACTGGTGTCACTTTTCATGACGCATCAGTTAAAAGAATGGTCCACTTTACTCATGAACTGGCACAAGATCCTTGAACACATCGTCAAAATCAAGGCTCTTGACCTCCCATTCATGATGATCATTGTGTATTCACTCCACCCTATTTTCAATTCCATAATCTGCCTACAGGCTGAAGAACTGAGAATATACAGAAGTAGATTCGGGAACATTCGACAGAACGACGAGGAGAGAATCAAACTGTCTCCTTTCTATCAACTGTTACCAAAGACATCTTGGACCAATACCTGACAATCGTCAAAAGGGGTGCCCTGCAGAAGTGATTTAGCAGATTCTTCAAAAGAAAATTTGATCTCAGTGATAAACGGAAGCAACAGCCGAAGCCCCGAATACTGAAGAAAAGACGATTAGAAATTTCATCATCAAATTGGCTAAAGAAAACCCAACTTGAGGTTACAAACTGATTGATGATATCGTCACCAGAACTCACAAAAAGACCTCCCCTATCACCGTCAAAAATGTTTCAAAAAGCAGGCCTGCACCAGCGAGAGAACGACCGCGATCTTGGAAAATACTTCAGGGCTTGAAAAAGAGTCTCATGTGGAATTGCGAATTCATGAAGCAGGAGGTGGCCACCAACTCTGGAATACTCACCTATTTCATCATGATCTTCATCCATATTGGCAGTAGAAGGATTTGATTTTTCAAGCTAACGCTCAACTCAACACTTAAATCGGCCAGTTATGATGGGCTTTCTCAGGAGGAATTGTTTTCCAAGAAAGCTTGGAGAAGAAAACATCTGTGTGTTCATTTTCCATCATCTGAAACCTCCTAGAATTGCGTTTATGCGCGAACACTTCGTTCCTATTACCCTCAACTCCAAAGTAGAAGAACTCTTCAGAATCCACGACTGCGGGACCTGTCATGGGAAAGAGTCCCTCATCTTGGATGGTCGAGTTCTAGAGAACAGCTTTGTCATCCAACTGATCACAAGGGGAAAAGGTTTATTTTTCTCCGAACCGGGCAACCCAGAGTCCTTCGAGGGTGAAACTTTAATCCTTTCCAAACCAGGTCTCTGGCAGGCCTTTGGTCCCCTGGCTGGCACATCCATGGAGCATCATTACCTACATGTTTCCGGCAAACTTCCCTTTGAACTTTTCGAAGGCTTAAAGGCTCAGCCTAAAGACATCATTCCCGTTAAAGTTGATAAGCTCTATCGAAGAGCTTTTACTGAAATCTCCCGTCAGATTCAGTTGAAATCAAGGAAGGGTTTACACCAAGCTCAAGCTAGAGCCTATGAACTCATCGTGGAAACGATCTATCTATTTCAAAATGAAAGCCCTGTTTTTGAACAGCCCCTCATTGAAGAATTCATGACTTACCTGAGTGAACACCAAAATGCTTTCGACCTCGACATGACGGCCTTTTTGAAGCCCAGGAGAATCACCCGAAAGAAGTTCACTCTTCTTTTCAAACAGGAGATGGGCACGACCCCCCATCAGTTCTGGCTCAATGAAAAGATTGGCGAAGCTCAATCTCTCCTGATCAAATCAGAGTTGAGCATTAAGGAAATCGCAAATGCTTTAGGCTTTCGGGATGAGTTCTATTTCTCTCGACTCTTCAAAAGGAAAGAAGGGGTTTCTCCTACTCAATATCGCCGTCAGTTTTGAGTCGAAGTTTTTGGACATAATGTCCATGGAATCACCTTTAATGTCCATGGCTTCTTGAGGGAATAGAGATCATTCTGGTAGGGACTCTTCTACCCCTCCTACTCATGGTCAACAGAATTGGCTGGTTTGCCTCCCTCATGGGCATCGCCATGTTCATCTCCTTTATCGACCAGATCCGCCTTAATTTAGACGGAAACCCCGGTTCCGTGCTCCTTCCACTGGCCACGGTCGTTAACTGTGTTGCATGGACCACTTACGGTGCTCTCAAGGAAAAGAGAGACTGGCCTCTCATCTCATCCAACGGCCTGGGAGTGATTCTGGCAAGTGTTACTGCCGCAACGGCCATCTCCTTCTAAACACCTTATCTCCATGACTACTGCGATCCATCCCGATTCATCCTCTGTCGTCACCCCCCTTCACGTTCCCGTGGAGTTGAGTTTTCAGTCCGAAAAGAGTTACACGAATCCTTTCACAGATGTCTCTTTGGATGTTGTTTTTGAGGCTCAGTCCAGGAACGCCGTGCGAGTCCCTGCATTTTGGGTTGGAGGAAACCTGTGGAAAGTTCGCTTTTCTTCTCCTGCTCCGGAAAGATTCACTTATCGAAGCGAGTGTTCTGATTCTCTCAATTCAAGACTTCATGCCATAACTGGAGAGGTCAAGGTGACCGAGGAAAAGAGCGACAGCCCTCTTTATGCCCATGGCCCCATCTCCATCTCCAAAGATCAGCGCCATTTTGTTCACCACGATGGAACACCTTACTTGTGGCTGGCAGACACTTGGTGGAAAGGCTTGAGTCGCAGATTGTCGTGGG
>Ga0233432_10003145_pt1 | contig 15041 bp, 14 predicted proteins | sample SI_122_August201_6_FD_179870 | JGI IMG/M metagenome (GOLD analysis project Ga0233432, IMG submission 179870) | Seawater microbial communities from Saanich Inlet, British Columbia, Canada - SI_122_August2016_10_MG | ecosystem: Environmental > Aquatic > Marine > Inlet | place: Canada: British...
CGCGCGATCCTTTCTTCATACTGGGAGAGTTGTTCATGTTTGGCATTCATTTCGCGGTTAAGAATATTTGTTTCCCCGCGAATTTCGAAAAGCTGCCGTTGCAGCTCCAGCACGCTGCCTTCCACAGGAGTCTCTGATATTTCCAGCGGTGTTGGTGAAGATGACTTGGTAATCATCAACAACAGAATGATGGCGCCAAATCCACAGGACATCACATCCAGGAAGGAAATATTAAAAGTCTCTGTTGTACGTCTGGCCACTATTTATATTATCTCTCAGGTTTACCTTGTTTCATTTTATTGCTGCGCTGCAGGCTGTTGATACCTGCAATGAGTAGTACCCATTATGGCCAGTCCCTGGACGGGCTCAAGAAGGAGCCCCCTGTTGAAACAGCCAGCTTCCAATAAAGTGAAGCCGCCATAGGGTCACCCTCCAGCGGGGCTAATACTACATTGACCGGAATTCCTGCAGGCAATCTCTCCAGAGCAACGTTGAACAATTCCTCACGCTCTCTGCCGGATATCGTATTTTTATTGCTCTCTGCACTGCGGTTAAAAAGGCCGCCTTCTCTTGTGCCCAAAGTGGGCAGGCCATCGGTGATGAGATAGATATTGTCAGGCAGCGGATTCATCATGGCGACTGCCTGAAATACATTTTCAAGGTTAGTGCCGTTTACCGGGATGAGCTGGTTGAGCCGGCTTACGGTTTCGCTCAGCTGGGCTTCATCAGCCACTTCCAGCCAGTTGCCTTCTGTACCAGGAATCAAGGGCTGAACATCCTCATTAAAGGCAAGAATCTGATATTGGCTGGGAGGTGGTAATTGTGTTGTCAGCCAATCCACAACTTTTCGCACTGCCACCCATTTCTCTGAGTTCAGTTTGGCATCATCTGACATATTGCGCCGACGAATAATATTTACAATGGTGTTATCGAGCATACTGGCAGAGGTATCCACCAAAATAAGTATTCTGCTGCCGCCCAGAATCAGTCCGGTGAGATATTGGCGGTTGCCATCACCCACATAGGGCCGGATAAAATTTCCACTGAATGAGTCCGAGGATGCACGCAAACGTTCCAGTTCTTGTTCAAGAGCCTGGATATCAGATTTCAGTTTTTCGACACTTTCCCTGCGTGCCAATGTTGTATTTTCCAGTTGCGCCAGCTCTTCCAGAAAGGTCGTTATTTCATCCTGAATAGAGCGCGCCAGGCCCTGGGCTTCAACCATCTGGAAGTCAACGTCCGAAATAGTATTACGCACTCTGACGAGATTTGCTTCACCATCAGTAATTTCATCATTGAGTAAGTTTATTTCGGCGGCAAGCTCGGGATTAGTGACTGCGTTTTGAGTGCTGGATGAGTGGTCCAGAATAAGAAAAATAAGTACAACGGCACCAAAGCCACAGGACATTACATCCAGAAAAGAAAGACTGATAGGGTTGAATTCACGCTTGGCCGCCTTGCTCTCTGCCATCGTTTATTCCACCTGAATAAACTGTAAGGGATTTGCTGTACCCGGTAGACAGATAACATCACCGAGTTTCAGATGCTCAGTTGCAGAGGCCAGATTACCATTGAGTTCAACGGCACTGCCTTCGGAGCAATCCAGCTGTACGCTTTCAGCATTTAACGAAAAGTTTAATTGACCACTTTGTGACGCTTCAAGAAAAATATTGTCAGCAACCTGTGAGGAGTGGTTATTTACAGGTCCATAGTGAATAGACACCGGGAGTGTATAGGCACGATGGTTAATCAGAATATGAGAAGGGACATTATCTTTACTCACGGAGCGAGCCGGTTTTTCCTGGCCACCAGGATTCGATGCCGGAAGACTGGCCACTAAATTAAGCGAGCCAGGCTCTCCCTTGATGTGATCAAGATTGGCCAGAGTATTTTCCAGCAATTGCGAATCTTTGACCGCTGTGATGTTGTTCAGACAAAGGGAAAGTCCGGGAAGATTTGCATGTGCTTCTGGTAAATACAAAGCGCTATCATTTCCAACCAATGATTCCAGTTCTGATTTAATGCGCGCAAAAATGTTTTTGCTACGTTGCTCAAAATGTCCCCTGTTTATTTTTGCCTGATAGACCGAGCCTTTATTGTTGATCTCCATCAGGATCTCATTGTCATGTAAGGAACGCTTAAGCCAGTCTTCGAGCTGGTTGTAAACATACTGTTCGGTTTCAGCATTATGATGAGGGTCAAAACGACTTTGCTTTATAAATTCATCGGTGAGCATGTTCACCCAGCTATCATGCAGGGCGATCAAGCCTGTGCCAGGAATTTGAATTACCTTGTCGCGAGCAGGCTTGCCATCTTTGCTTGTGAATGTCGTCAGCACAGACTGGTGTAGCTGAATATCCAGATATACCGTGATATCAGGATCAGCAGAATTACCTGACATTAACAATGGCATATCAACCAGGCCGGCGGCGTCAAACTCGCAGGACTGAACCAGTCCGAGCAAAATAGAAAGCTGGTTTCTGTTGTAGTTGCTGGGGACGGCAAAAATCACGTCGTCTTTTAGTGCATGCTGGTTGGCAATATCATTTAAATGGGCGAAGGCCAGATCGGCCTGATGACGAAAATGGTTGTTGCTGTTGACCAGCGGATCCAGGCTTAACTGAGACCAGAACTGTGAATAGGTATGACGCGGATGTAATCTTGCAGAATTGCGTGCCGGTTCGCCAAACACAGGGGTTTTGTCTGCAATATTGGCAAAGCCCGGGCTTTGTACAAGGACTTCATTCTGATTACGCAGGCTAATGCTGCGGTCATTTAATTCAATGATATGAACACTCACGCTTGTTCAGCCTTTTCCGGAACCTGTAAATGTCTGATCAGGTAGTTGTCACAATAATTTTGCGTATCAAGTACCAGGCGGTCCTGCATAAGCTGGAGCTGGTAAAGCAGGAACATGATCAGGATGCTGACAACCAGGGCAATAAAGGTCGAGTTGAAAGCTACGCCCAGACTGACAGTCACACCGACAATATCGCCGCTGACTGCCCGATGGGCTTGCCCAAGGGCTTCACCAATGCCGCGCACAGTCCCCAGGAAGCCAATGGATGGAATTGCCCAGGCAATATAGCGCACAATGGTTAATTCACTTTCCAGACGGTCTGCTTCGGTATTACAGATATCCTTAATGACAGAAGCAACATCGGTAATGCTATGAGTCGAACCAAAGCGTTGTAATGCGCCGAGTAAAGCTCTTGGCAGCAGGAATTGCCGCTCATCAGGGGGAAGGGCTTGAACCGGTCGTGAATAATCTCTGGCATCTTCCGGCAAAATGCTCATGCCTTCTGATAAATTCAACAGTGAGCGTTCAAGCAATTTGTTTTCATTACGATTGCGCGTAATTTTCAAACCAATAATGGACATAGCCCAAAGCATCAGGATGATGCAGGTTTCCTGTTCATAATCTTTCATTACAACAAAAAGGGAGCGTTCGCCAACGTAATCCGGATCAACGGCTTGTTGAGCAGTCTGCTGTTCCATAATCGCCTCTGCATTTGGGCGTATCACAGCAACATAAACTGCATGTACAACAATCACAGAAATAATAAGTGCGAAAACCTGATAGATAAAATCCGAAATAATGCCCTGTTGCTTCATATTCTTGCCTTTGTTTTTTTAAAATCAGATGTCCACGGGAAACGCCACAGGTAAATCTTCAGCTATTCGTATACTGGGTATAAAATTATCGTCTGAAGTCTCTGCGCTGGTTTCACTAATCGTCTCATTGTTACTTTCATCAAAAATGCTTTCATCAAGAGCGTTTTCATTCTCTTCTGAACTAATTTCTACTGCCGGTACAGTTACCGTTACACCCTCATCGATTTCGATATTGTCTTGCGCGGCATACAGCCCAGTTAATGGGGAAACTGCAATGAGGATTGCCATAGCCTTAGCTTTCATGATTATCACTCAAGATAACGTGCCACTCTAAAACCTACATCATCGCGCGGTTCGTCGTTATAGTCGCGAAAGGAAAGTCTGAGCTCTGTAATAGTGCCATGTGCCCAGCTTGATCCTCTTATGACATGGTAAGTACCGCTTGTCGGACCCAGGGGGTCAGTTTCTACTGCCGCGCCTATTTGTCCACTGGCGCCATAAAAATCATGTACCCATTCTGCCGCATTGCCACCTATGTCAAAAAATCCATTGCTGTTAGGCGGGAAGCTTCCAACAGGTGCTGTGCCGAGGTAGCCATCATTGTAGTTGGCGATAATTCTGCCCAGGAAAACTCCTGCTGAGATGTCGGCATAATTGCCATGATTGGCAGGGGGAGGCAGCTGTGCACCCCAGGGGAATTTCAGCAGACTTGTCGGTTCACCCTCAACCCTGGCTGCCCATGACCACTCTGCCTCCGTTGGCAGGCGGTAGCCAGTACTGGCGGCATTAAAGCCTGTAACCACACCATTTTCTGTGGTGTAAAATGGCTCAAGTCCTTCCTGTGCACTTAACCAGTTAGAAAAAAGTGCAGCTTGATCCCAGCTCACTCTGATTACTGGCTGGTTGTTATTGCTCATGGTCCTGCCTTCCACCACGCCTGAAGAATGCTCTGAGTCAAATTGAGCAAACTGGGCATTGGTGACTTCCATCAGGGAAAGATAAAACGGGCGCGTGAGGCTGACATTACGTAAAACTTCATTTGCCTGTCTACCAGGTTCACGGCGTGATGCGCCCATTTGAAAACTGTCGGGGTAAATAAGTTTCATGGACTGGCCAGCAGCATTGGTGATAAAGGTTTTTATTGAATCAAGTCGCTGCTGTTCCAGTGATTTAAGAATGACGTCCAGTTTCTGATCAAGGCCTGGTCGCGAAACAAATTCTGTTTCATAGCTCACATAGCCTTCATAACGAATTTCAAGAAGCTGTCTTGCTGCCAACAACTCGATAGTCTGGTTAGCATTGCCCTTGTACTCGCCATTCACATATAACTCAGCTTGTTGTGGTACGACGCTGATTTCAACGGAACTAAGAATTGGCTCAAGATTCACCTGAAGTGAAGCTTCTTCTTCAGGGCGTGTGCTTATGGAGCGCCGGGCTTCTTCATAGCCGTTAAGAAAGAATGACAGGTCATGAGAGGTGCCAGGTGGCACGGTAATTTCAAGCGGGGTTTGCCCCTGAAATACTCCGTCAACAGTTACATTGGCATTACTGGGGGTAGATTGCAGCAGTACCAGGCCATCAGCCTGCTCAAGTTCAATTAAAGGGACTGTTATGTTTTGCCTGGCGCTGACACTGATGTCTTCTGTCCAGGCCTTATGGGCAGGCAGCTTCACAAGTACTTCATGTGCTCCGGCAAGGATTTCTGTTACAAGTGGTGTCTGCCCTACGTCCAGACCATCTACTGTGACCATGGCGCCAGCCGGGCTGGTACTAAAACTTACCTCGGCCCAGGCAGGAAGTAATTTTACTTCCAGGCCCTGACTGGTTTGGCGTCCTTCCATAAAAATTGAAGTTTCAAAGGGTTCGTAGCGATCCAGAATGATGGAAATCACATGGTTGCCAGCAGCAAGCTCAAAATCAGTAAGCGGTGTTTGCCCTACTTCCTCGCCACTTATGATGACCTGGGCGCCATCGACATCTTCAGTACTAACGCTGAGAAAGCCTGGTAATGGCACCATATCGATAACAAAGGTTTGTGCCTGCTGGTCTGTAACTGTAAGAGAGGTGTCCAGCGGGTAGTAACCTTCAGCTGTCACCATGACTGGTAGCTGGCCGTCGAGCACCAGATAACGAGGACCGATTTTTACAGCCAGTGGATGATTAACCTTGATAAGGCTGGTAGCCGGCGTAACGTCCAGGTATACCGATTTAGCGGAAAGAACAAACCAGGCGACACCGGTAAATAACACCAGAAAAGCAGACAGGACTATCTTTACCGGGCTGAGTTTGAAATTGATTTTTCGCGAGTACTGATCGACCGGCGTAAAATCAATAGGCTGGATGGGGTCGTTGAAGTTCCCCTTGCCATTGCTCTCCATATTATTTTCAGGAGTTGGATTGATTTTGTCGTCAGGCATTATTGTTTAATTAGTCCCTGGAAAATTTTTTATAGTATCTCTTCAACACACTGCACAGTGATGACAGGTGACTGCCCGTCAAAACCTACCACGAATTCTTCCCTGACATCGCGGAACCCAGCCCTGATGCCAACCGCCACATAGGTGCCAGGCGTTAGACTCAAGGTTTGATTGGCGATTAGTCCCAGGTTGCCTACCTGGTAAACAGTTATATCGGTAAGGCCATCGGATTGTATTTGAACAGGAACTGGTTCAGTGGCACGTTCAATGAAATTACGCAAAGTAAGCAGTTGGTCATTTAGCCTGGTCCAGTTGCCTTCAATCTTGGCGGCCTCGTTATAGATACTCACGGCTTGTTGATAAACAGCATTTTCTGCAAGACGTAAGGGGTCGTTATTAATAGTGTCCAGATAGCTGTCCAGATTATTTCGGCTATTGGCCCTGCTCTTTCCTTCACGCGCGGATACCAGATTCGGATCTATGGTGAGGGCTTCATCATATTCAGCAAACGCTTGCTGCCATTGTTCCTGGTTTTCAAAGGCACTGGCAGCGTCCAGATGGATGTTGATTGCACTTAAGGTCATTTGACTGACAGTTTGTTCCAGTGCCGAACTGGCTTCAGGAGAATCAGGCTTCAGTGCCAGGGCTTGCTGGAAAGCGATTTCAGCTTCTTCAGGAGCATTTGATGCAAGTGCAGCAAAGCCGCGAGACATCACCTGGGAAAAATCCCGATCGAGAATATCGCGAGTTACACTTGCAAGCAGTTCACCAGCACCAATATGGGCGGGATCTTTATCCAGAGCCTGCTGATATTGTTCCATGGCATTTTCAAATTGAGCAAGCTCATGGAACTCTATACCCTGATCAATAAAAACCAGTACCTGGGTGAGCAACTGAGCGCGATTATAACCGGTTACAGCCGCGTCACTGTCGGGATTAATCAGCACCGCAATATTGAATGATTCTTCTGCCAGTGTTGGGTCGTCATCCAGAATCGCCTGTTCACCCATTGCCATGTAACGACTGAAAACATCAGGCAAGCTGGCATCAAGAGTGCTGAGGATGTCGAGCCCTTCCTGATAAGCCGACGTTGCAGCGATGAAATCCTGGCCCTGGTATGCCTGATCACCGATGCTGGCGAGCTCAAATACTCTGTTAATGCTTTCTTCAGCCCAAAGGGAGACTTCCTTTTCATCCAGGGATTCCTGAAGATCCAGAACTTCTGCCAGAACATTTTGCGCGGCTTCGCGCTGGCGTAACTTTTGTGCTTCTTCAAACGGCGCTACAGAATTCACTGGCGCTGCGGAATTGGCTTGTGGGGGTAAAACGACAACTCTGGATACTGATGCGGAATCGGGGGGTGAAATTAATTCAGGCAGAATGAAAATTACACCGCCTACCAGAGCCAATAGTAGAAAAAAGATACCGCCCAATATTCTGGACTGTTTCTTTTTTTCTTCATCACTGCGCCGAATTTCCTCTACGCCCAAAGGCGCTGTTGACGTTTCCGAAACAGCTTCCCGGGACGAGGCTTTACCGCTTAGATTGATATCAGCAGGGGTGATTTTTTCAAATTCTGAATCAGCCATGGTGTGCTGCTCATGATTAGTGAATTAGCCCTGATCCAGGACGGCTTATCCATCACTATAAATCCGAGCTGGGTGCCTCCCCGATTTCATTGGCATAAATGTCCGCAAGAAGTTCACGCCACTGCTCATATTGTGCCTCAACAGAACCTGACAGGGTAATGGTTCGCTCTTCAAGCTCAATGGTGCGTGGTGCAATTTCCATTTCGAGAGAGTTGCCGAGCTCGGCCAATGCCTCGATATGCATTTGCCGTTCATCGCCTTTATTAAAAGCATCCTTGATTAACCAGCCACCACTGGCAAGAATGATGGGCGAGGAATAATAAGCTGCAGCATTATTGCTTTGAGTTGCGGCGATACCACCAAGAATAGCGGCCACACCCATGATCATATTGCGGCGTGAATCGGCAGCAAGCCTATCCATTTTCATCACTTCGTCATAACTCATGCGGCGAAATTCTGTGTAAGGACCGTCCATCTGACGAACAAAATTTGAGTAGTAATCCTGCAGGGAGTCCACGTAGAGATAGTCCCTTTCACGAATATTTTCTATTCTGGCCAGAATCGGGTCATTTTCAGCCGGCAGGCGTTTGATTTCCAGTCTGCCATTGCGCCCTTCTTCCAGGTAATCATCAAACACCTGGGGAGCAAAGTCGCGGGCAAATTGTATTTGGGAGACGGTGCGAATATTGAGGATTTCTTCCCGCTCGATATTGCGCTGCTTATATTCCAGCAGATCATTGGCAATTTTATTGAACAGGCCCTGAAAGGCATCTTCGCTGCGACGCATGCGCGGGTCATAACTGTACTTGCTCACTACCTCTTCATATTCCTTGTCGATCCAGGTGGCCCCTGTGGCATCTTTCACATTGACCTGCATACGCATGGTCTCACCATCTGATTGCAGGATGGTGCCGGTTATTGCCAGATCTGAACTGGACAGGTCTCCGGGAACAACTCTGACGACACCCCAGTTACCACTGGTTTGCAGTGCAGCGGCCAGATTGTAGGAGGCAAAATAGGTTTCTGCCATGCGAACATCGGAAAAGGTCAGCTCTTCCCGGTTACTGGGGATATCATCCAGTCCGGGTTGGAAAATGCCAATACCGATATCCAGCAGCTCTTCTTCAACAATGCCGGACTGGTCTGCATCAATGGGGGTGAAGGTGGTGGACTTCACTGTCTGGGTAGCACAGGCGCTGACACCTGCGATCACCAATAATAAGAAAATCGGCTGAAATAGTCTTAACATAACCAGATTCCTTCTATGCTCCATTCTCAATTCTCAACTCTTGTTTCAATTACTACCCCGATTGTCAGGGGATGGATAGTTTTATACGCAGTTAACAGATAATTGGGCTTTCTTTGTCTTTTTTAAAGGCTGTATTACTGACCAAGGCCTGTGTAAGCACGGTATTCATCCCAGAGTCTTTCGCGTAATTCCGGGTCGGGTTCGCGCATTGCGGCCTCTCTGAGCTGCCTTGCTACAACATCATCGTCATTTCCACTGGGGATATCATCAGGTGTCTCAAAAGTTTCCTGTGGACTGGTATTGGAAAAGTCACCTTCCCGGTTGGCGTTTCCGGCTGGCATTACGCCACCGCCAGTTGAGCCCGAAGGAGCCGATGCAACAATTAGGGGACCGCCTGGCTCACCATCGCCACTGCCAGCACCTGCTCCGCCATTAGACATGACATCGCTGCCTGCTTCATCCGCCTCAGCCTGGACACGTTCACGTTCGCCGAGAATCATGCCATCAAATTCGGCAAAGCCTTCATTCAATCTGGCATCAAGTGCGGCCCTGCGTTCGGAAGCAGTCATTACCTGGCCGCGTCCTGCAGATAAATCGCCAAAAGGATCATCTCCATTGCCCTGATTTCCTGCAGAACTACTGCCATTAGCGGAACCGTTACTTTCAAAACCACCATTATTGCTGGCCCCTGCAGTTTGCTGACCACTGCCTTGCTGTCCATTATTTTGTGAGCCGGCTTGTGTGCCTGAATTTTGTTCACCACTATTTCCAGCATCGCCAGATTCTCCTGTATCTCCAGGGCTCTGGCCTTGAGTGCCGCTGACCTGGGGAGAAGACTGCTGGCCTCCATTACTTGAAGAGTTGCTGTCCTGGGATCCATCTTGTTGCTCGCTTGATTGAGATGAGCTGGAGCTGTCACCGTTGCTACTGGAGCTACTATCACTAATAGTAGGCATTCCAGGTGATCCGGGCATGCCTGGGGATGCACTGGGCATGCCGGGAGATGAGCTTGAACTACTTGACGAAGTACTGGGCATGCTGGGCGATGAACTTGAGCTGCTTGAAGATGAACTCGGCATGCTGGGGGATGAGCTCGAACTGCTGGATGAGCTGGAGGATGAACTGGGCATGCTCGAAGAAGAAGAGCTTGAACTTGAGGTACTCTGGCAGCCAGTAATAACAAGGACAGCCAGGCCCAGAAGCAGTTGCGAAATAATTACGTGTCGTTTCATCATTTTAATCTTTTTTAAAATTGCCGCCATTTTGGCCTAACTCCTCCCAAACTGCGTGAAAACGGGCGAATACCTGAATCTGGAATGTGGCCTGAACGAGGTATCGTGCGACTTCAACTCTGTCAGGTCAACCGTTTTACGGAGTTTTTATCTATCTTGGATTAACAGGAATATTGTCATTCTCATGCTGAATCTGCACTGAATAGTGCTTTGCAGTATTTTCCTGCCATCAGACCGGCAGATACTTTAGAAAATTCCCGCTAAATTCCTGCTATTGAACTGCAGCTGACTCGTTCACGCAGTGGCGGGGTTATCCCGCATCAGCATAAGGTTTCCGTAGGGGTCGCACCGGGCATGCCAGCCGCTTGCCAGCCATGTCGTGGCATTGCTTTCCACAATGAGGGCCGGGCCTCTTATTTTACTATTATTGAGGAGAGTTGAGCGCTGTATAACCGGGACAGCTTGACTGATCCCATAAAGCATTTTGTTGTTAATACTGCCTTCATTAACAGCCGCCTGATCCAGCTGTGCTTCCAATTGCGCTAATACAGGGGGATCTTTTTGTTCACTAACGCTCAGGCGTAGATTTACCAGCTCTACACTTGCCGTAAGTCGATGCCCATAGCGATGCTCATGGCTAATATGAAATTGCTCTTCAGCATCCGCAGAATCGGTCCAGCCAATAGTAAGACTGGTTGACTGTCCTGCATAACGAAGGTCAGCCTGGCGCTCGATTCGTGTATTTTCAGCATCAAGGCCTTCATCTTTCAGCTGCTCCAGCCCCTGGGCTGCAAGTCTGGCAAATATCTGTTCAATGTCATTTTTATCCAGGCTCTGCAGAAGCCCCTGGCAGGTTTGAGATAACTGTCTTTCCACTGGCGCCAGGAACATTCCCATGGCTGACAATACTCCGGCATTGACAGGAACCATGGCATCGTTCATTCCCATGGCCTCAGCAAGGGCGCAGATATGCAGGCCACCTGCACCACCGAAACAGCACAATCTGAAGGACTTTGGATCATGCCCCCTGGCAACGGATATAACTCGCAGGGCCCTTGCCATATGTTCATTGGCGACTTTGATTATGCCTGATGCTGCGTCTTCAATACTTAAGGACAATGCCAGGGCTATAGGAGAAATGGCTTCTTTGGCAGCGGCAATATCAAGGTGCATAGTGCCGCCGAGAAAAGAATCTGGCTGCAATCTGCCCAACACCAGATTTGCATCAGTGACTGTTGCCCGTGTTCCACCCAGACCATAACATGCCGGACCTGGGCTGGCTCCTGCAGATTGCGGGCCTACCTGGAGCAAGCCGCCAGCATCAATCAGGGCTATAGAGCCCCCGCCTGCACCAATTGTATGCATATCCACCATTGGTACCGCGACAGGAAAATCACCAATACGGCCTTCGGTGGTTAAATTGATCTTGCCATCAAGCAAAGCTACATCGGTGGACGTACCGCCCATATCAAAAGTCATCAAGCGTGATTGTCCGGTGAGCTCAGCCAGAAAACTGGCTGCCGCAAGGCCGCCGGCAGGACCTGAAAGGAGCAGGTTGACAGATTTTCGTGCGGCCTGGTCGGCATCAATGGTGCCACCTGAGGATTGCATGACAGATAATCTTGATGGCTGGGTGCTGTTTTTCAGATTTAGCAGGTATTTCTTAACCAGGGGACCCAATGAGGCATTAAGCCAGGTGGCAATGCCTCGTTCATATTCTCTGTATTCAGGCAGCACCTCATGCGAGCAGGTGATAAACGGCGAATAATCAAGATTCTCTGCAAGGAACCTGGCGATTTGCTTCTCATGGCCGGGATCGAGAAAGGAAAATAACAGAGAGATTGCCACCGCATCGGGTTTTTGTTGATTCAGGGTGGTAAGTAGAGCTTCGAGGTTAAGCTGGTTCAAGGGGACAAGTTCATTGCCAAGACTGTCAATGCGACCGTCAGCTTCCAGGCATAGTGCGCGGCTAACTGGAGGAGATATTGGTGGCGTTTCCAGAAGGTATAATTCAGGTCTGGTTTGGCGACCAATGGTAAGCAGGTCCCTGAATCCGGTATTGGTGATAAAGGCCGTTTTCACTCCCTTTCCTTCCAAAGCGGCATTGGTTGCTACGGTACTGCCATGAATAATTTTTACCTGGCCTGTAGCTACCTCAGCAGCTAGACCCATTTCCTCTATCCCTAGTAGAATGGCTCGCTCCGGCGACCCGGGGGTCGAAAGTACCTTGTGTGTTCTCAGTTCGGCGCTCTGACCCGTGTTGTTGTTCGAAGATGAAGAAGCAGGTTGAGAAGATGAGCGGGTTAACAGCACGAAGTCGGTGAATGTACCGCCAGTATCTACACCCAGAATCATATAAGAGCTCCCGACCTGTTTTTTGTTAGAAAATTTTAAGTGAAAAAAAGAGCTGCATTATAGCGTGGAAAATAGCGTGTAATAGCGCATGGAAAATTGAATGCCTGAACTACCTGAAGTGGAAACCACGCGACGTGGAATTGAACCTCATATTCTGAATCGGAAAATTGCCAATGTAGTGCTCAGAGAGAGAAAGTTGCGCTGGCCTGTGCCGGCAAAGCTTCCTGCTAATCTGGTCGGGAATAGTGTGCAATCAGTTAAACGGCGAGCCAAATACCTGCTGATCGATATGGGCAATGGCACGCTGATGATTCATCTTGGCATGTCGGGTAGTTTACGTATTGTTCCAAAATCAGCGTTGCCGGAAAAACATGATCATGCGGACTTCCAGTTCGACAATGACAAGATTCTTAGATATCGTGATCCGCGGAAATTCGGCTGCATCTTATGGATAGCAGAGGACCTGAATCAACATCCGCTACTGAGTAAGCTGGGGCCTGAACCACTCGCTGATGAATTTGATAGTGATTATCTGTTTGCTCTGTCCAGAAAAAGAAAAGCGCCAATTAAGACATTTATCATGGACGGTCACATGGTTGTGGGCGTGGGGAATATTTATGCAAATGAGGCGTTGTTCAGGGCAGGTATTCGTCCAACCCGACAGGCCGGTTCGCTGTCCAAAGTGAAAACGCGCTTGCTGGTCTCTACAATTAAAAAGGTATTGGCGGAAGCAATACAAGTTGGCGGGACAACCCTCAGGGATTTTATTGGCGGCGATGGGGAGCCAGGGTATTTCAAACAGTCGCTGGCAGTATACGGAAGAGCAGGTCTGCCTTGTGTTAAATGTGGTGGAATTTTAAAAGAAATCCGTCAGGGACAAAGATCAACAGTGTACTGTGGCAAGTGCCAGCGCTAGAATAACAGTCTTTTTTAAGACTAAAAGACTAAGTAATCTTTTCTAATTGTTATAACTGGCGAGTACAAAGAGGTGAGAATGAAACAAGGATTGAAAAAGGTATGCTCAATAATTGGCTTAACACTTTTTATTTTAGCTGCGCCAAAAATTTATGCCCATCATTCCTTTGCCGTACATTTTTTACCTGAAGGTGAAGTCAAGGCTTCAGGCGTGGTAAAAAGTTTTCGCTTTGCCAATCCTCATGGAGTTCTGGAATTTACCGTTATTAATGAAGACGGAGAAGAGATGCAGTGGCGTGCTGAAACCAACTCACCCAGCCTCCTGCGCAGAAGAGGCTGGAGCAGGGATTCAATAAAAACAGGCCAGGAAGTGACAGTGACAGGCTGGCCAGCAAGAAATGATGATTACTATATGCGCATACGCACTGTCACTTTTGCGGACGGGTCAGTACTTGCCACTCAAAATGGTATAAGTCTGAGCCAGGATTAAATCCTGACTTGTCAGAACTCAATATCAGAATCCGGGAAAATTAATGAAAAATCATTTTCAAAATAAATTGCTGTTGGCTTTGTACCTGTTGCTTTCATCTCTTGCTTCCCTTGTAGCGCAAGCGGCTGATGAACCGGATATATCGGGTTTCTGGACAGTAAAATTTGAACAGACACCTTCAGGTACTGAGCTTTTTGAAAAGCTTCCCGAGGATGCCATCTTTATCAACGATGCTGGTGGCGGCGAGCTGGCTGAAGGTGATTTTGGCGGCATCGAGCTTACTGAAAGCGCACTGCAGGAAGTGCGTGATTATGATTTTGATTATGAATTCAGTATGTCCTATACCTGCATGGCGCCGTCAGCAGTTTTTTATATGCAGGCGCCTTTTCCCATGGAAATTGATCAGGGTAGAGACATAATAGTTTTCAGAATGGAATATTTTGATATGGTCAGGGTGATTTATCTGGATGGCAGAGGCCACCCGGGCGATGATTATCCCCATTCTAAAAACGGACATTCCATTGGCCATTGGGAAGGGGATGAACTGGTAGTGGACTCCACACATTTTGTGCCATCGACTTTTATGAATAACGGTTTTAACCACAGTGATGATATTCACATGGTGGAACGTTTCAAAATAAGCGAAGACGGAGAGACTTTATGGCTTACGCAGGTTTATGAAGACCCCGCTGTTTTTGCTGGTAAAGCTTCTCGCTATATGGCCTGGCGAAAAGTCCCTGGAGAAAATATTTATCCCTATGATTGCGATCCAAGCTTTGGCAGATAAAAGAGACAAGAGGCAAGAGGCAAGAAAATAGGTTCGCGTTTAAACTCATTCTCCAGGGAGAAGACGAACCAATATAGGAGGGACTTCAGTCCCGAAGCAGGGTGCTGCGTTCTTCGCGGTTGAAACCGCTCCTACAGGGGATAGCGGAACTTTGTAGAAAGGACTTTGCCTGTATGGATGTAGGTAAGGGGTGAGAGCAGGAGTGGAAGCTTCAGTTCCGAAGCAGGGTGCTGTGTTCTTCGCGGTTGAAACCGCTCCTACAGGGGATAGCGAAACTATTTAGGAGGGACTTCAGTCCCGAATGAAAAGATTGCTGAATTAGAAATTTCGGATCTAAATGGAAAACGGCAATAAAAAAGAAAAATTATTTGCCAACAGTCAGCTGCTGATAT
>Ga0233432_10003146_pt1 | contig 15040 bp, 6 predicted proteins | sample SI_122_August201_6_FD_179870 | JGI IMG/M metagenome (GOLD analysis project Ga0233432, IMG submission 179870) | Seawater microbial communities from Saanich Inlet, British Columbia, Canada - SI_122_August2016_10_MG | ecosystem: Environmental > Aquatic > Marine > Inlet | place: Canada: British...
AGTTATCATTAGCTCTGAAATCAGCCTTTTTAAACTCTATCCAAGCCCATAGTGCAGCTTTTTTTGTATTAAAGATTACCTCAAACGATCCATTCTTTAGTAATTTTACTTTAGAACTAATCTTTGGAGCTTCTGATAACTCCAAATGTTTTGGACGTGCAAAAATCACCATATTATCTGCTACACACTTTCCACGTTCATGGGCTTCTATCCACACGATGCAATCTCTATTTGTTTTTTCTTTTAAAAGACCTTTCAAGTCAAGTGTATGTACTTTTTTATTACCATTGCGTCCGGCTTCTACAGATTTTTTTCCTTCCAACAATTGTTTTCCTTGAGCATCTGTCACAAACCATTTCAAAGTAAGTTTACGTGTATTCAATCCATCATGAGTTAAATGCATTTCAACGGATCCCTTTTCAGTATTTTCTAAACCAGATAATAATAATGGCGCATAGAACTTTTTAGCCATATAGTGCAATGCTTTCCAGCGATGAAAATAATCTATGGATGACCAACTCGCAACCGGCCAGCAATCGTTGAGCTGCCAATAAAGAGTTCCCATACCCCGTGGCATTGATCGACGCCAGTGCTCACATGCGTATTTGATAGCCATACCTTGTTGGATTTGACTCGCCCAAAGGGTTTCTTCAAAACCCGTTGGCAATCTAAACCAATCCAGCATATAGTGCATAATTTTACTATTACCTGCACCGTTGCGCTGATGGTGCTCCATGATGTAACTCGTAACACTGCGATCTTTAGGTTCAATAAAAGTTTCTGTTGTTTTGGGTTCAGGAAAACTTTGGAAACCAAATTCACTATTGAACCGGTGGTCACATGTTCTATACCATTCAAATGGCTTCATATCATGCCATACTCCCCAAAGGTGAGCATCGCCACAGGTTGGGTCGTTAAAATTTGTTCTCTCTCCAATTGGAGTGTATGGACTACCCGTCCAATAACGGGTTACCCCATCGTGTTTTTCCACCATTTTCGGTAATAAATCATCAAAGAAAACTTTATAATCTTTCCAACTCATCGCTATATCTGTCCATTCATCATCAACAAGACCTTGTTCCAGTTCATTGTTGCCACACCAAACAGCTAAACAGGCATGATGGCGCAAACGCTTTATAGAATCTTTAGCTTCTTCTTTTACATTCGCGACATAGTCTTTGTCGAACCCTGGGTAAGTCGAACAAGCAAACATAAAATCTTGCCAAATACAAATCCCCAATTCGTCGCACAGGTCGTAAAACACATCTTCTTCGTAATAACCGCCACCCCAAACTCTAAGCATATTCATATTGGCATCGATAGAACTTTGCAATAAATCACGAATACGTTCTGGTGTTGCATTATTATAAAAAGCATCCGTTGGAATCCAATTTGCTCCCTTTGAAAAGAAAGGAATGCCATTCACAACAAATTGAAAAGACTCTCCCCATTTATCTTTATGCGTATCTAATGTAAGTGTTCGCAAGCCAACTTTTTTTTGCCATGTATCAAGTTGATGTCCATTTTTATCTGTAAGTTTTACCTCAACCTCATAAAGAGGTTGAGCACCCATATTGTTTGGCCACCACAGCTCTGGGTTTGACACTTTAACATTAAGCGTTCCTTTGCCTGATTTTAATGTAGACTTTGTTGACGCGACTTCTTTTCCTTTGTATTTAACAACAAGCTCTGCAGTTAATTGAGTTTTACCCAATGTTTCGCAAGCAATTTTTGCATCGAGTTCAACCGTTTTCCCTTTGTTTTTATGATCTTGGAAAATTTGAACATCGTCAAAACGTGCGTCATCAAAAGATACTAGCTCAATATCTCTCCAGATTCCACAAGTAACAGCTTGTATACCCCAATCCCAACCAAAATTACAGGCTTCTTTTCGTATATATGGATGAGCACCTCGTTGATCTCCTACGGCCCACTTAGGTAAATGACGTTCTTTGTCTTTTTTTTCTGTGTATTTTACCGCGCTTTTAAATAATATTTCAATCTTATTTTTTCCGCTTTTTAATACTTTTTTCACATCGTATTCCCAGGTGCGAAACATGTTATCACTCACGCCTACTTTTTTTCCGTTGATTGTGATTTGTGATAAGGTATCTAACCCTTTACAGTGAAGCAGTACTTTACTGTGTGAAAGAAGTTCTGCATTTACATTAAATTCCCTTTCAAAAATCCAGTCTGAATCTCCAACCCAAAATGAATCAAATTCTTGATCGCGATAAAAGGGGTCATTAATCTTTTTTGCTTTTAATAAATCCGTATGAATACAACCGGGTACTTGAGATTTCACATTGAGGTCTGAACCGCATTGTTTGGCAAGCCAGTTGCCATTTAAAGATGTTATTTCCATAGTTTATCAAGAGCTAAAGTCAACAATAATAGAACGTTATTCTATTATTGTTTTATTTTAGCAACTCAAAACACTGGTTTATCAGCGATTTAATTTATCCGGGATAATAGATAACGCGGGGATCCGTATCATTTCGATTGTAACCATAGGACTCATCAGTTAATCGTTTAAAATCATAGTCTGGTGACCAATCTAATAGGAATTTAGCTTTAGAATTATCCAACCAATTGCTGTGAAACTCCGTTTTTATACCAACGCTGTCTACACCTCTTGTTTCTTTGAGGTGATCCGCAACTTTTCGATAATCAACGGGTTCATTCATACATATATTAAAAAGTTCTTGTTTGGCTTTAGGGTGATCAATGGCAATTCCAATTGCTTTAACTAAATCATTTACGTGTACAAAATTTCTCTTAATAGGTTTTTCTTCACTATCTAACAATACCGGAACCGTTTTATTTTTAGCGTATTCTGTAGCTTTATCACTCTCTACATAACTACTCCATACTGGGCCTCCAAAAATATCATCTCCAAAGGACAGCGATTTTGCAAAATCATCTTTTTCCATAATCCACGGTGCCCTTAGGCAACAACCGTTTAAGTTGTATTGGGTGTAATACTGTTGTAACATTGCTTCTTCTAAAACCTTTGAAAGCGCATAACACCCTTCATAGGGCCTAAAGGGGTAATCTTCTGTTAATGGCTTACTATTTGGGTATACAAAATGACCAATACCAGCATCGCCACCTAGCAGTATGAACTGTTCAAAAGTATCACTTTTTCTACAACACTCTAAAATCCAAAACAAACCTTTAACTGTAATATCCATAACGTCTTTTGGGATTTCTTTACATGTCGCTAGATGTACTATATGTGTCACGCCTTCCATTGCGCGTATAACATCATCTTCGTTTGATATATCACCTCTAACCGCTTCAATGCGATCGGTTTCTTCCACCATACGGTTATGGCATAAGGCTCTAATTTTATCAGCTTTAAATTTTGGATTTTCCAACAAATGATTGATGAGGTTTTGGCCTACTTTACCAGCAGCACCTGTAATAAGAATTTTTCGGTTCATTTTTTTTCCTCAAATAAATGCCTTACGCTTTCATCAACTTCAATAAGTTTTTCATTTATTTCACTTCTTTGTAAAAATTGTTCTGAATCGTATAAATAAGCATATTTTCCATCTCTATCTAAATTATTGGCTAGGGCAATTTTATTTACTGCATCCACATCTCCATTAGGCCATTTAATTCCCTTTTCACAATACGAAATATCTATAAAATATCTAAAGAAGTTACCTCCTTCTTTCTTTCTTCTACCGTGAAATAAACCAGAGTGAACCAGCACCATTGAACCTGGTGCTAAATCATCAAAAGTTAATGAACCCGGTAAATTTTCTGTACCGAAAATACTAAGATTTCTTTGACAAACCGTTTTATGAGAACCAGGCAATGCTAATAAATCTCCTACCTCACCATTGAGACCATTCAAATAAAAAAAGGCATGCACCATTAAATAATTTCGATTGGTCTGTGGGTACTGTTCATAATCCTGATGCCAATTAACTCCTCCAACACTAGCATCTTGTCGAACCGCATGTATATGATGCATCGTACAATTTTTTTCGCCAAACAATTGGTCTAGTATGTCCATCGTATCGGGGTGAGATGTGAAACGTCCTAATTCACCATATTCGATGACTTTTTTCCCGCCCCCCGTTTTTGTTGCCTGTGCTTCATGTTTTTCATCAACAGATTTTTTCAATGCTTCGATTGTTTTATCATCGAGAAATTTTGGAAAAACTAAAAAACCTTTTTCCTCAAAATCCTGTAATTGTTGTTCACTTAATTGGATCTTTCTTTCCACTTCCATCAGCATCATTTTACCTTCTATTATAAACTAGCATGTTTAATTACCTATAATATATTTAAAAAAAAGCTTTAAACTATGGAGTATTTGGCTATAATTATGTCAAATATGGTCATTATATTAAAGATTAATTTTGTCGAATCCAATTTTTCCATTAAAACTAGCACAAAACTTTAATGTTTATCAAAATATTTTTTTTAATGGAATCAATCATACAATGGGATTGGGGTTTTCACATGGTCTTGTTAAAAATAAGGTATACCAAAAAAATTCAAATACTTCGAATGCTTTCGTCTTGGTCCTCATTCTTGAAGGCAAAGCAACTTATACAGACCATTATGGTGAAAAACATAACTTAGAAGCGGGATATGGTTTTCTACGCATTCCTAATTTAAGTCACATTCTTGAAATTAGTGATAATCAATATTATTCTGAAGCTTTCATCCATATACCGAAACCCTTTTATATGGATATAAAGAAATATGGCGGAAGCAGTGAAGATAATCCCGTCATCAAATTTGACCTGAAAAGCACACTGATTGACCAACTGCTCGAAACAGCCTACCTATTTAGCAATGCCCTAGAAAAGTCGTTACCAATTTACTTAATGGAGTTCTATGGCTATATTATCAAATTTATGCAACAGTCAGATTTAAATACTATCCCAAGTTTTCATTTAAAACTAGTAGAAGAGGTCTGTCTCATTTTGGACCATAGCATCACTGAAAATATCAAATTACCAGATATTGCAAAAGGCTTTAACATTAGCTATGAACGCTTGAGAAAAGTATTTAAAGAAGTCATGAAAATAACTATGGGGGAGTACCGCATAAAATCTCGTATTCAATATGCTCAAACGCTCTTGCTTAAAAGAGATATGAATATCAATCAAATTGCCGAATACATGGGCTACCCTGATTCTTTCAGTTTCTCAAAACAATTTAAAAAAGAAAGAGGCGTTTCGCCTGAAAAATATCTGAAAAATCTATTGTATTGATAGGATTTTACACTTCGTAAACTGGTTTTTTTTACTTAAAAGGTTTTATTAATATTGTCACATATCGTAAAAGTTTGCGTTCTTTTATTTTTTTCAGGTTTTGCTAGCCTGGTTTACCAGATTCTCTGGATGAAACAAATGAGTTTAGTTTTCGGCAGCACATCTCATGCTACTGGAGCAACCCTCGCTGCCTTTTTTACAGGCTTAGCCGCAGGGAGTTGGTTCTGGGGGCGTCGTTCTTCTATAACAACAAAGCCAATGGCTATCTATGGTTGGCTTGAAGTTGGGATCGCAATAACTGCGCTTTTGTACTTTTTGATTATCAACCTATACCATTCACTTTATCCAATGATTTACCAGAACATTGAGTCGCATGCAGTCCTACTCGTTATAAAGTTTGCCCTTGCTCTTTTTCTTATCTTTCCCCCTGCTTTTTGTATGGGAGGAACCATTCCAGTGATGGGTCAATTTTTTATTCAAAATCCAAATTCTTTTGGCACTCGGTCTGCCATGCTATATGGCATAAATACCCTTGGTGCTGCCTTAGGAGCAACCATGGCAGGATTTTATTTCCCACTTTGGTTTGGCTTTAATGGAACATGTATCACTGCAATGGCAATAACAATGATTGTAGCTCTTATAGCACTTAAGGACTCCACTAAAGTTAAACAGTTTGATGCAAACATTGAAAATTCTGACAAAAACAAAGCTGAAACGCATCGATCAACTATTGAGAATTTAGCCATCTATGGTCTCTGTATCCTTTCTGGTTTCGGTATACTCTCTTTGGAGGTACTCTGGACACGCATGTTTGCTCAAGTTTTGGAAAACTCTATCTATACTTTTGCCGCGATATTGGTTGTTGTGCTGCTATGCCTTTCTCTTGGCGCTTTTCTCAGTTCTCAGCTAGCTAAAATTAACAGTTCGCCACTTTATATCCTTGCTTTTCTTACTTTACTTAGTGGTATTTCTATAGCCCTCACTCCCGCTATTTTTATGGAAGTAACAGACTCTCTTAAAATTATCGCCTTAAAAGGAACTTGGTTGGAATACATGATCCTCATATTTAAGAAAACCTTTATCACTGTTGGCCCCCCCGCTTTAATACTTGGAACTATATTTCCCTATCTTATGAAAGTTGAAGAAAGTGTTAGTCGCTCTGCTGGACTAAGCCTAGGAAGGTTGGGAGCAATCAACACCCTTGGTGCTATATTTGGTTCATTGATCTGTGGTTTTATCTTTTTAGAAAATTTTGGCATGTGGCGCACCATGCAAATCATCGCTTTAGTTTACTTATTATTTAGTCTGCTTATTCCTCTGGCTTGGGATACAAAAGGTCTACTGATTAAAAGTATGGGGTTTATATGTTTATTGCTCACATTATTCAAAATGGATCCAGCTTCACTACCCACAACAAGTATAGACTCAAACCGGGAACATGAAGAAGTTTTAGAAACCTATGAAGGCAGCGACTGCACAGTGGCTGTCACTCAAAACAACTCAGGTTTAAATATAAAAATCAATTCTCATTATGGCTTAGGAGGTACAGGCGCTTACATGCAGGAAAAACTCCAAACAGACATTCCTTTATTGGTTTATCCTAAAACCGAAAGTGTGTTTTTTTTGGGAATGGGTTCGGGAATCACTGCTGGTAGTGCACTAGACCCGCAATTTAAAAATATTAAAAGTATTATAACTTGTGAACTAGTACCAGAAGTTATCACAGCTGCTAAGAAATACGTCACGAATTATAAAGGTTTTGATTTTACAAATGGTCTCTTCAAAGACAAACGTTCGATTGTTTTACCTGAAGACGGAAGACACTACTTAATGGCAAGTAAAAACAAATTTGATCTAATCAATTCTGATTTATTCATCCCCTATCGCGTAGGTGCTAGCGATCTCTATAGTAAGGACCACTTTATTAGCGTTAAAAAAAGACTTAATAAAAATGGCGTTTTCTTTCAGTGGATCCCTCTTTACCAAGTAACTGAAGATGAGTTCGGCATTATTACTAATACCATGTTAGAAGTATTTAAACATGTCACACTGTGGAGAAATAACTTTCAACCCGGTCAAGAGGTCGTAGCCTTAGTCGGTCACAAAGATGGCACTCCCCTTCCGGCTTGTGAACTAGACAGCAGTGAAGACAAAGCATACGCAGTCCGTGGAAAAAGCTATTTCGACCTACAACAACTCTCTCTTCCTTTTAACAATCAAACGATTACTTTTTTTTATTGCGGTTATGTAAGTGCAGCAAGGAGCCTTTTTGCCCACTACCCGATCAACAGTGATGATAAACCTATGATTGAATACCTTGCCCCAAGAACCTATCGCAATAAAGGGATGGAAACTTATCCTTGGTTCATCGGTCCAAAAATAACTCAACTGGTCGATAAAATATTGAAAATATGTCCTCCCGATAAAGACCCTATGTTAATCAATAGAAATAAAACCAATAAAAGAATGCCTCTCGCTGGAGCCGCTTTCCACCGGGCACGTGTTGCAGAAGTAATAAGAGATGAAAAAATGTGCTCTAAAGCCTGGTTTGAGTTTCTTGGAGCTTGGTTAGATAAATAATTATTTATTCTTTAAACTATTTTCTATCTGCTTTTTTATCTCATTAAGTCTTTTTATGGCTATTTCGTTTTCACTGCCGACCATTTTCTTTTCCAAATATTCAATAATAAATAACGTAAAATCAAAAGAGCCTTTTGTGAACAATACCTGCGCTAATTTAAACTTATTGATAAGCCCTAAGTTATGATCCATAATTATACGAGCCTGATGCTCAACATTGATTTTTGTTGAATATTTTGCGAATGCATTCATATGTAGAATTAAGTATTCATTTTTTATTAATACAAAGCGAAGGGCTTTGCAAATCTCTTTACTTAATTTTCGGTCATCTTGAACCTGTAGGTAAAGTATAGCTGAACTCACTATTTTCGAATCGAAAGGCTCTTTATTTAATTTCTCTGTGATCATGTTCAAAGGCAAAGCTTTTGTTGGGTCTAGTGTCATCATAGTTATAGCCTTGATCCAGTCAGCTTTAGGGTCATTTTTTTTAAAAGGTAGACGAAAAACAATATCACTTTTTTCTTCTAAAAACATATATGCCAATTGATAAAGATATTCTGAAAAAAGATCCGATTTTTTATCGATCGATTTTTCAATAGTTGTTATATAATTTCTCTTTTCAACTGGTCCCATTTTTTTATTAAAAGTATGGGATAGTGTTAGTGATGCTAAAGTAGTTATTATCTCACTGTGTTTTATCTCTTTAATTTTATTTTTCACTTTAGTATTATAAAAATACATACATGGCACCTTCTTAGTACTATCAATATGAGAGACAGGCAAACTGGAGTCTGAATCCATCGTTTTTATGAATAATTGTCTGTTATCATCATACCCCGTGATGGCCGTTAATTTCTGTTTGAAAAAATCTATTTTAAAAACAGGAAAACCACTCAACAGTAATTCTTTTATCTGATTGGCAGTTAGGTATGTCGCTCCGCTTAACATTTCTTTATACCCATTTAATTGCTTAAAATCTTTCTTTAAGTTACCTGAAAAAACAAAGTCTTTTATCCCACACTTTTCTATTGTGTAGTGCATCAACTCATTCACTGTGAAGAGGTCTGGTGTTCTTATAAAAATTGGTTTTGTTATATTTTTAAATTGAGTTTTTTCAATATTTATACCTAGAGTTTCCCAGCCTTTAACATCAAATAACTTTATTGCTAACTCAGTTTTCCCGGCTCTATAAAAACTCTCTACAGCCATTAAATTAAACCAGTTCCTTTGGTAATGAACAACCTCTTTTTCTGTGTACAAATATTTAAATGCTTTTGCTGCTTTTTCATACTCTCCTAATCGAAAATCAATGATCGCTTTGTTTTTTATATTGCGTACATCATTTGGGTTATAAAAACTAGCTTTGTTCAAAAAATATTTTACTTCACGTGGTTTTTTAAACATGACATCTACTGCTTTCTTAACCTGTATGAAACCTAGATTTTCAAAATCAGTCAGTTCATAATATTTTTTTTCCCCTCTTAATATTTGGTCTTCTTTCATCGTATGCTCAATTTGTTTTTGCTTAGCGAGAAGGGATTTTTTCTCCATCACTTCGGCTTTGGATTTTATTTTCTTAAAATATTTCATCGCCAGATTTGGGTTATAACAATATTTCAAGCACATTTTCAAAGCCTGATATAGATAAGCTTTATCTTCTAACTTTTCCAAACTTTCAATTAAGAAATCATTTAGTTGAGTTGAACGACCTGACTCTACTAAAATATTTTTTGCTACATCAAACCTCTGTTTTAGCGGAAATGAATTTTTAACTTTTTCATAATCGGAGTATAACTCTTCTACTGAGAAATGTTTTTCGCCTTTTAAAGATAATTGTAATTTTAATTTTTTAATTTCAGGATTCGTTACATCTTTTCTTTCAGCTTCAACTAACCAACCTGTTGTAAGTGTATATTTTTTTTTATTAAAATAATATTGCGCTAAATTTATTTCAGGTTCTGATGACCAAAAATTCAATTTCTGAGCTACCCTCATTAATTGAATATCTTTCATTCCCAATTTTTCTTTCAACTCCCATCTCGCAGTACTCGTAACGGCATTGTATTGTAAATTTAAACATAAATCCTCTAACTGTTTCAGTTTATCTTTGGTCTTTCCTTCTGATGAAATACACAATAACACACTTTCATTCCATTTGTTTTCTTTTTCTAATTCAGGATACTCCTTATCTTTATTTATTACTATCACACTAGGAATATCCTTAATAAGTTCTGAACTAATCCAGTACCTAAAGGAATTCAATGCAAAATCTTTAATGAGAAAGGTATCTCTTTGTGGATCAAAACCGATTACCAGTACAGGGTGATCTCTTTTATCCAAATATTGGTTTAACAATATCACAGAATCTCCTTTATTTAAGGCTTTTAAAAGCATTGATTTATTAGCTGAAAAAGTGATCACTTTCTTATTTACAGATTTTTTATAATATGAATAAAATTCTCTTATTCCAAATTGATCTCCGAGGGTTGATGCCTCATCGATAACATCTAGGCAAAGTTTAAAATGATTAAAAGAAGAACTAAATCTAAATAAATTTCTCAAATCCAATTTGATTTTTGGACTTTTTATATCTTCACTTAGAGTTTTTGAAATAAAATTTAATTCTCTAAGTTTTCTGAAACACTTTAATTTAATCTCACTTAAATTCTGGTAAACAATCAATGCTTCATTCTGTTTATTCTCTTCTATTAATAGTTCTGCTTTGAGCATTTCAACTTTCACGTAAAGTTTTAAATCGTTTGAAAATGCCAACAGAATCGATAGCTTTTCTACTATTGGTTTTGCTTTTGGAAACTGACCCATGGCAAAATAAAAATTTGCTAATTCAAATTTAGCAAGCGAACTGTATGGTTTTTTATTAACTCGACTAATAAATTCTTTTTCTATGCCATCTACTTCAATTCTAAATTTATTAAACCCTTTTGGTTCGTTATTTTGGCTTAGTTCATTAAAAAAACACAGCCAAATAATAAATACCATCAGAAAACAAAAAATAAGCTTTTTAAAAAATTTCAATATGCAATATTCTCAATTATGACAGAATTAAAACCTCAGTTTAAATCTTTTGCATAATTCACAAATATAAACTCTGTATTCAACCAAATTTATTCTTGAATTATCATTTACTTCCTTTAAATATTAAATAACATATCCTTATACAACTTTTAGAATTACTTGATGTCAAACTCACCTCAAACTGAACTTCAGCATCACCCAGACTCAATATTTAAATTAAATGAGGTTCCATTTAGCACATATGGGTCTTGGAATTCCATTAAAATCCCACTCGATAGTGATGAATTAATGTTTTGTAATCATCATGGTGAACATAAAAACCTTTTTCCACTCAGAGTCATTAAGAATAACACAATCATATCTCCAGTTATTAAGGCAGAACCCCACTTACTCACACTTCTGGATGGAGAAAACTTCATCGAAATTTGCTTTGAAACACCCAATAACCTTCGTATACGAGGTAAAGGCCTAGGACTTAAAATAGGCGAAAGAGAGCTTATGTACGAATGTGGCGTTAATTTATTTGCGATCAATAAACCCTTTGAACGCCGTTATCAAGTTCAATTTATCAAAGGGAGTGGGCAGTTAAATCAACTCGTTCCCACACAACCCGTATACCCCAAAACACTTGAGGTACTGACTGATAATTCTGGAGAATGGGAAATAGCCATTGATAAATACAAAAGCACTTGGGTACAACCTCAAAGAGTATCTTTTGACGACTCAGTCTCTAATGCAAAAATGTTTTTTAGCAACTTTTTAAAAAAAATGCCGCTCGTGCGGAAATGCGACGAAAAGGCTAACATCATTGCCAACTACATAAATTGGGCAACCGCTGTAGAACCCTGTGGTTTAGTAAAACGACCCTCCCTACTAATGTCCAAATTTAAGATGGATAAAATTTGGAGTTGGGACCATGCATTCAATGCCATGGCTCTAGCCTCAGGACATCCAAAACTATCCATGGACCAAATGTTAACCATGGTCGATCACCAAGATGAATTTGGTTGTTACCCCGATAGTTTTAAAGACTCTAGCATTACCTATAATTTTTCGAAACCACCCGTACACGGCTGGGCCTTTAGTGAAATGCTAAAGAGTTTTTCTAAACAACCGTCAGATGATGTCTTTAATACCATGTATCATTCTCTATCCGCACAAGCCAATTGGTGGATGACTCATAGAGTTTTAGAAGGAAAGCGCTTACCATACTATTTGCACGGCAATGACAGTGGTTGGGACAATAGCACTATGTTCAAAAAAGGTGTGCCTTTAGAAGCTCCAGATTTATCAGCCCTCCTCATCACTCAAATGGAACACCTTAGTGAAATGGCTATCTTATTAAATAAAAAAGATGAATCCAGCAGTTGGAAAGAACGCTCAGATCAACTCTACAAAAATTTAATGGCTGAACTCTGGCAAAAAGATCATTTCGTCGCTAAATTAGGCGTTACCGACAAACTTATAGAATCCAAAAGCTTAGTTCCATGGTTGCCTATTATGTTGGGAAAACGTTTACCATTAGACGTACGCGAATTTTTAGCAGCTGGAATAAAGAACCATTTAACAGAATGGGGTTTAGCTACAGAACATGTGGATAGTGAATTTTATAATGACGACGGTTACTGGCGTGGCCCTATCTGGGCACCATCTACTTTTATAGCCATCACAGGACTCGATAGGTCAGGATACTCAGAGTTAGCTGATGAAATCGCGGAACGTTTTTGTAGACTCGGTAACAAAAGTGGGTTTCCCGAAAACTACAATGCGCTCACAGGTGAGGCTTTAAAATGTCCAGCCTATACATGGACATCAAGTGTCTTTTTACTTCTAGCTAACCGCTTATATGAAAATGAAAATAGAACATGAAAAATAAAAATGTATTTCCAGGAGCTGATGAATCAACACCTTCTCTATCTCAATACTTTAGCTGGATCAACAACACGAACGAAGGCGCTACCGAAGCCCAAAGTTTAACTAATCTAGCTTTTTTCGAATGGATGCATAATGAGTATGGTATGCAATTAGATATATACGCTTTTGATGCTGGTGCGATTGACGGTTCTAATTTTTACGGTAGCACTAAATCCGAACGCTTTAAAAGGCAATTTCCAAATGGCTTTGAACCCATGGTTAAAGCAGCAGCTCGTTTTGGATGCCGCCTAGGTATTTGGGGCGGACCCGATGGATTTGGCGATACCCCTGAAGAAGCACACGAACGCATCGAAATGATGGTTAGCTTATGCCGCGACCACAATTTTATTCTATTTAAGTTCGATTCAGTATGCGGGGACTTACGAAAAGAAAAAATTAAATACTTCATTGAAATGATGGAGAAATGCCGTAAATATTCGCCTGACCTCATCCTACTAAACCATCGCTTAGAATTAGGTAAAGGCCTTCCCCATGCATCCACCTTCCTTTGGGAAGGTAGAGAAATGTATTCTGATATAAACATTTCAAACCAAATACCGGGTACTCATAATCGCATAGAAGAACTCAACCGCGGATTGCCTCCTAATTTACAAAGGTTAACAGAAGACCATGGTGTGTGTATTTCATCATGCCTCGATCATTGGGAGGACTCATTAATCCTTCAAGCTTTCAACCGTAGTCTGATTCTTTCCCCCGAAATTTACGGCAGCCCATGGCTGTTAAGTGATGAAGAGTTTCCTCGTCTTGCGAGAATATACAATTTACACAAACGCTATAAAAATATTTTAGTCAAAGCAGTCATGCTGACTGAAAAACAATATGGTAAAAACACCGTATCTCGCGGTGATGGTAAAACCCGTTTTATCACGCTTAAAAACTTAAATTGGGATACGCAAACCGTTGAACTTTCTCTCAATAAAACTTTGGGTTTAAATAAAAGTGAAAACATACGGGTCAGTAGAATGCACCCTTTCGAAAAAATTATCGGTGATTTTAAGTGGAATCAGAAAGTTACGATTGAAGTAGAGCCCTTTCGCACCTGCTTACTCATGATTGGCTCAGCAGAAAATGAGGAAATAGGTTTCAGAGGTTGTGACGGTGAAATTATCAAAGATAAAATAGGAGAAAATGCTCATTTAAAACTTTGGGGCCTACCCGGTACTGAGGCAACCGTTAAATTAGAAACAAATAAATATGAAAATGCCCACCTCGATGGAAAAAATGTTAGCGGAATTTTAAAAGACAATGGCGTTAAAATTAAATTCCCTGGTAAGAAAATCTTGCAAGCATGGCACCGGAAGTGTGGGAAACTAAAAAAGACTTCCACTCCTATTGATGCTTCGGCTCTCTATGAAGCAACCTGTTTTTCAACCGATAATAACGCTGCAGAAGTACGATCCCTTCAGCGTTCAGGGGAAACACAGTTTGAAGCAGTAAAAAATGCACGCAATGCTTTTTTTGAACAAGACACTTTCAAAAAAAGAGGACTTTGGGATAAAAATTGTTTCGACAACGATCCCAATACTTTTTTTAGTATCACAAGACGCTTTAGAGAGTTACGTGTTAAAGGCGGAGCCTTTAGACTAGACTTTGGCAAAAGCATTTACATTGACCAACTCACCATAGAGGTTGGCGGTGACTACAACCTGCAGCCTTTAAAAAATCACGAAGCCGTCGATTGTCTCGTTTCAAATGATTTAAAAACTTGGGTACCCATAAAAGGAATGATTGAAGGAGATATACACTTCAACATAAATATCAACAAACCAATACGGTACTTCAAATTACGCAAAGGGCCAGAAAGAATTAATGAAATTCGCGGTTTCTACAAAGGCAAAAAGCTCACTCGTTCAGACTGGAAAGCTAGTAATTTATTTGCATACAACTTCAATGCTACGGCCACTTGGAAATGCAAAATTAAATTAGATGAAATTCACAAAGGCAGTTATCTTGTTATACCTATATTCGGAAAACATATTCCCGAATGTATTTATGCAGCTGCAAAATGTGGCAAGACCCTAATCGGTGCGAGTCATCGCGCACCTTCTTACCCTTCAAATACTTTTGAAAATTTAATCAGACCAGGTAATAACTATAGCTATTTCATTCCTCTTAAAAAAGAATTTGCGAATAAAGAAATTGAGATTTATCTCTTGGGCGATGACAAATACTCAGGCTCAACAATTTCAAGCGAGGTTTGGATTACAGCTTATCCTTCGCCCCATGTTGCTAGAAACTTAATACTAAGT
>Ga0233432_10003149_pt1 | contig 15028 bp, 17 predicted proteins | sample SI_122_August201_6_FD_179870 | JGI IMG/M metagenome (GOLD analysis project Ga0233432, IMG submission 179870) | Seawater microbial communities from Saanich Inlet, British Columbia, Canada - SI_122_August2016_10_MG | ecosystem: Environmental > Aquatic > Marine > Inlet | place: Canada: British...
TAATAAGATTTTAATAATTTAAATATAATGTACATCATTTTGTAAGTTAGAAGTGCTAACTTCAGTAACACTGCTACCAATAACTACAGATTGTAATTGATGAGGTACTAACGGTTTAACACGCCAAGTTGAACCTTCTGCAAGATCTTGTGTATGCGTAGTTCCGGTAGCAGTGTCAATCCATGTTAAAATAAATTGACCATTATTGATAAACCACGTTTTGTCTTTTTCTTTATGAAACTGCATACAAATTTTTGATTCAATCTTATCAAATACTAGAATTTTACCACAATATAAATCATTTGTAGACCATATTAGTTCGTATCCCCAATCTGTTTGTATAACGCTGTCTGTCTTTTCCATTGGTTAACCTTTTATTATAGCTAAATTTATTATATTTGAATTATTTAGAATTGTCAAGTAAATCTATAACTTCAAACACAGTTTTTAGTTTAGAAAGATTTGTTTTTTTAGTTAAGGTATTTTTAAGACCGTAGTGAAGTGGCATAGGCCAATTGCTAAATTCTACCCATGCATATCCGTTGTGCTCGTTATTTAATTTCGGAATAAACTCAGACGGCACAATACACAAATATGTATGGAATGAAAATTTAGTATCGTTAGATACAAATGTTTCTAAAGGTATAGTTTTTTTAATATCAACTTTGCCTATTTCTTCTTCAATTTCTCTTTGTAATCCCGCCCACGGAGTTTCACCGTCTTCATTAGTACCTCCAACTAATCCCCAAACATCTTTGTTCTTACTCTTAGCTCTGTGTAAGAATAAAAATCTGTGAGTATCAAGAGAATAGAGGAGTGCTCCGCTACAAATAATATCTTTCATATTAATAGTTATATTAGAAGTCTAAGCGCCAGGCGCCATTTGGATATTCACCTTCAAAAGAAAGAATCCATTCGCCGCTATCAAATTTATACTGAACGCCTGTATTAAGATTAGTAGTATAAACAGTGTCATAACTGTTAGAATCTGCATCAAATACTATATTCCAGCTTGCTCCGTCCCACTCTACAATATCATTTTCACTTGCAACAAAATCTGTATTGTCTAAATTTTTCCAAGCATCGGCGCCATCGCTATTAATAGTATCGCCGATTGCTCCTAACAATAAAATTCTTGGATTTCCTGACAACCCAAGATCCTGTGGATTAGACTTAGTAGGATCAATAATATAATCTATTTTACTTCTATTGCCCAGCGATGACGGAATAACAGTATCAGTTGGTAATGTATCTTCATCCCAATCAATGATAACTTCTGTTCCGTCAGTAGGGTTAACTGCAATCTTACCTATAATATCGTATTGCCAATCACTTCTTAAAAGTCGTATGCTAGTTATGCCAGGCTGTAATTTGTCAGGAAATGCTATTAAGAACTCGTCCCACGACTTTCCTCCTACTACACCTCGAGTGACTAGTTTAGCAGTGTTATTAATTATAAGAAGACTTGTATTTTGATACGACGATGCAGCAACATCAAGTGCTGTAGAATTTCTCCATTCACTTGTAGTTCTTTCTCTTTCTAATGAACCAGTAGGAGCAACATATATTTTAGTTCTAATATTTGCTTCAGCATCAAGGCCTTCGACTGGAATTTCTTGAAATATTTGTGTTACAACATCTGTAATAACACCAAGACGTTTAACTTTTGCCGGCGGCGAAATATAAATTGGTGTACTAAATGTTAATGTTGACACATCTATTTCAGTATCTGTGCCTTGTGGTATACTTCGAGAACTCCAGTTTATACTATCTAAATTTACAACACTTAAACTTGTCCAATCTAAATAATTATCTGTTGTTTGTATTTCTAAACTAGGATTAAAAAGCATTAAAATTTGTTCAATTAGTTGTAGTTTTTGATTAGTGTTAGTTGTCCATATATCTACATTTACTGTAAGGTTATACGGAGTTGGCATTAAGCGCTCTACTGTATAATTCTTTCCACTTTCATTTAGATATTCATTTCCTGACTGATCATATGCACGCTCTCTAATATTTACTTTACTAACGTAAGACGAATCGCTAGTTCTAGTTCGATCCATTTCTAACCCAGTAACGTAAATCCCCATCCTCGGTGCACTTGGAATCTTATTGTCGGAGTTATCTCTGAGTATACTACCAACTTGGCGTGTAATATCGCCGTACATAACTGGAACAGTAACTAACTGAGACTTGCTGTCAGCATACTTAAACCCACTAAACATCCTTACTAGCTGTGTAAGGTACCTTCTAACTTGTCCGTCGTAAAAATGATCCATTAGTTATCTGCCCTTGGTCTAAGTGCTTTACTCAGCCCTTGACGTTCTGCTTCTCTGTTGTTATAGAAGTTAATATCCCATTGTCCGTTATATTCTACTGTATCTTGAATTCCTGCAATTTCCGGCAATGTAATTAGTATTGTGTTGTCACTATCTTCAGTAACTATGTCTGTATGATCCGCTATCACATAATTTTTAGTATTTGTACTTTGTTTTAATTGTAAGTATAGTGCATCTACAGGGTAAGGAATATTTGTCGATATTACAAAATCGCCTACTGTTAAAATTGTACTACTAGACGCTACTTTAGTATTATAAACATAATTGTCATTGTTAATAAACGATGTTTTTTGTGTTTGTCTATCGGTGCTATTTGTCATAGTCATTCTCTGTACATCATGTACCTTGACCCAAGTTTTACTATCAAATCTAAATAGTCTCTTTGGCATAAAATCTGTTCTTAAAAAATAGTCACCAAATTCTGCTGCTGTAGGAAATTGTATACCATGACCAAATGCTTCTCCGTTAGGTGCTAATTCGTCTCCTAACAAGTACCCTTTATAACCTAACTTTGACGGAGGTACTGTTACAGTTTCTCCGTCTACTTTTTTCACCTGTACATCACTGCCTGTTTCTGTCGAAGTTACTTCTAAATTATAATAATGACTAGTATCGTATCCACTTTTTGCTGCATCAGCCTCAGCTTGAGCAACTACTGCATCATTAATTTGCATTTCTTTTTCATATGTTGAAAGCATATCTCGTAGCGTGTTGCCGTTGTCGTTATCTGCATCCGCAGGTAAGTCGAGTATTTCTTTAAATTCTTGACTGTCAACAATTTGTTTAAGTGTTAATCTGTATAAATGAGGATACCAAGTAGGTGAAAATCCTTCACTTGCGCGAGTAACGTCTTCAATTACATAAAATCTTTTTAGTGCTACTGAAAAATTGTTAGCAGCATATTCATCCTTCATGTGCGGCAACTCAATTACATCGCCTGACATAAATTTTCTACCAAGTGTTTTTACACTACTGTTTATATGAACTGTTAACGATAACGTATCATTATCTAAAAACATTCCAAACTGTGACAAGTTAAAGGTATTATCTTGAACACTGTATATACCACGCATTGTGTAAATGTCCGGATCGTACTTTCTATCTCTGTTTTCTAAAAATAATAAATCTTGAATATTAGTTTCGGCAACAGCATCATATCGAGGCTGATCTGCTGTAGCATCAGCAGAATCTGGATTATCTGGCCCTAGATACTTATGGATATTAATATCAGTACCACCGACTGTAAACATTTCAGATATTTGGTTATCTATAAATGTGTAGTCTTGTCCTTTTTCGGGTTTATACAAACTTAATTTTGGCATATACATATTTATCGAAACGAATAAATACTATTGGAGAACTTCATATGGCTGATTTAGCAACACAAAAACAAGAAATATTTGACTATGTACATACATTCCTCGGTGGAGGAATGGTCGATGTTGAACTTGACCCGATACATTATGAAACAGCATTAACTAAGGCACTAACACGCTTTAGGCAACGTTCAGACAATAGTGTTGAAGAATCGTACTTGTTTATGCCTACTGTAATTGATCAAAATACCTATACTCTTCCTAACGAAGTTATGGAAGTAAGACAGTTGTTTCGTAGATCAATTGGGTCGCGCAGCGGCGGCAATGGAGGCGGGACAATGTTTGAACCATTTAACATGGCATATACTAACACTTACTTGTTGTCTAGCTCTAATTTAGGCGGACTGGCTACATATGACATGTTCTCGCAATATCAAGAATTAGTAGGCAGAATGTTTGGATCGTTTATTGAATTTAAATGGAATAACACAACTAAACAGTTAACTCTACTTCAACGCCCTAGAGCAGAAGAAGACTTGCTTCTATACGTATATAATTATAGACCCGATAGTCAACTATTACAAGATTATCTAGCCAAACAGTGGATCAAAGACTACACACTTGCTAGTTGTAAATATATGCTAGGCGAAGCCCGTTCAAAGTTTGCTACTATTGCTGGACCGCAAGGCGGCTCAACACTAAATGGTGATGCACTCAAAGCAGAAGCACAAGGCGAGATGGATAAACTTGAAAACGAAGTGGCACTAGCAGTACCAGGCGGAACAGGCTACGGCTTCACAATTGGCTAAAATCTAACTAAGTTGGCGCTAACGATTACTGTTCCTTGTAAATACATATGTAACAAGGAGAAGCTAATGTGTTCACCAGAAGTGCGTAAAGAAGCCAATAGACTTAATTGGATAATCAAAGGAAAACTTATTGATACATCCTGGAGCGACATAGAAGTCGAAAAAACCTACCATTCATATTTTAAAAGACTTTGGGGCAACAACGAAATATACCTTCATGAAGCCGGCTTTGAAGAAGCATATGAATATCGTGTCCAAGAGCTGCTCTTAGAAGAAATGCAAAACGTAGCACGTTTAGGCTACGATTAAGGTTGACAAATATATGTTTTCTGTTATAATTATATAATTATAGGAGAACAATATGAAACTAAAACTACTGGTTATTGGACACGGCAGACACGGCAAAGATACTGTATGTGAAATGCTTCGTGACAAGTATGGTTATAGTTTTGAAAGCAGCAGCAAGTTCTGTAGTAAATTGTTTATCTACAATGATCTAAAAGACAAATACGATTATTCCGACGAAGAAGAGTGTTATGCTGATAGACACAATCATCGTCAAGAATGGTATAATGCTATTTGTGATTACAATGTACCTGATGCTGGCACACTTGGTAGAGAAATATTCAAAGCACATGATATCTACTGCGGCTTACGTAACAAGCGTGAATTTAATGCAATGAAGAATACTGGAGTTTTTGATAAAGCCATTTGGGTAGATCGTAGTGATCATCTTCCTCCTGAAAGCAAAAACTCAATGAGCTTAGAACAGTGGATGGCAGATTATACTATTGACAATAACGGAACACTTGAAGAATTAGAATTTAACTTAGCTCAACTTATTGAACACATTGATCCTTACAGTGCATCAGAAGTCGGGAACTAAATCTCCCTGCTTCCACTTAACGTTGCTTTTTTGAACTATTCGTTGACAATTAGCACAAATAGTTTTTAAATTTCCTGGACGACAGTTTTCTAAATTTCCGTCTATATGAAACACATTAAACTGTTCTGGGTGTTTTGATTTATAGCCACATTTCTCACAAGTGTCTTTTTTCTCATAACCTCGTTGCTTCCACTTAGGTATACCATGACCTACTCCGTTGCGCAAGCAAGTCTCGCATAACTTACGATAATAAGTCTTTTCGTTTTTTTTATAATTTATAGCAGCAGGACGCTGCCCGCATGTACATAATGGTCTCATACTGTATTTAGCTCACCTTTTCGGCCCCTTTTTTCGGTGGATAACTAGGCTATTTTTAATACTGAGTGCTAAATACAAGTAACGAAATTACCAACTCGTATCACAGGAGAACAACAAATGGCATTAACATCACCAGGAGTAGAAGTTAAAGTAATTAACGAATCATTCTACACTCCAGCAGAGCCTGGCACTACCCCAATGATTTTCGTTGCTTCTGCTTCTAACAAGCTAAATGCAAGTGGAACAGGAACAGCACTAGGTACATTAAAGGCAAGCGCTGGCAAACCATACTTATTAACATCACAGAGAGATCTAGCAGATACCTTTGGCGATCCGTTGTTTTATACAGACAACAACAATAATCCAATTCATGCAGGCGAACTAAACGAATACGGCTTACAAGCAGCTTATTCATATTTAGGCGTTTCAAACAGAGCCTGGGTTGTTAGAGCAGACATTGATCTGTCAGAAATAGAACCAAGTGCAGAAGCACCAGCAGCAACACCTGCTAACGGAACATATTGGATTGACACACAAGTTTCAAAATTTGGAATTCAAGAATGGAACGGCGCAGCAGTAACTACTAGCGGTGGCCAGTCGTTTACAACAAAAACTCCTATTGTTATTACTGATTCAACAAAATTAGAATCAGGAGGCAGCATCATAAACGGTACAAGCGGATTAATTCCAAGGCAAACTGTTGGCGCAGTTGGCGATTATGCAGTTGTATTTGGTAGCACTATTGTAAGAGCATTTTACAGAAATGCAAGCGGTGATTGGGTGCTTATTGGTAGCGAAGCATGGACAAAGAGTTGGGCAACAGTAAGAGGGACTAAAGCTAATCCTTCTTTCTCACAAGTAAGTGCAACATTTACAATTAACGGTACAAGCATAACTGTTTCAGACACTGATGTAATCGGCGATGTTGCAACTAACATTGTAGCATTATTTCCAACAGGAAATATTAGTGCAAAAGCAGTAGACGGACGTTTAGAAATTTATTCAGATGCAACCGATACACCATTAATTATTGGTGGTGATGCTACTGTGTTGCTAGAACTTGGTATTGCAGCGGCAACATATCATCCACCAGAACTACATATTGACAGACACACAAGAGTTCCAGAATTTAAAAATTCCGATACAACTCCGCGTCCGTTAGGTTCAGTTTGGATTAAAACAACAGAACCTGGTAATGGTGCACGTTGGAGAATGAAAGCATGGAACGATGCTACTCAGCTATGGGATTCTGTTGAAGCCCCAATTTATAGCTCAAACGAAGATGCATTGTTTACACTAGATAAGCTAGGCGGCGGTTCAAATCTCGCAGCAGGAGATGTGTATGTACAATCAAATGTTGCAGGAGATGCATCACCGTTGGCTACATTTAAAGTATTCAAAAGAAACGGCGTTGCACCTACAACAGTAGTAGGAGCTGCAATCGGATCAAGCGGTATTACCGCTGATACTTACAACATCGGTATACAAGCAACAGCACCTAATTCAAACGCCTTAAGTACTATAGTAGCAATTGAATTTATTACAACAGGCAGCTCAACTGATGCTGAAGTAGTAGCAGCAGCAATTTCGAATGCTGGTATTACTCATGTAAGTGCCGAAGTAGTTACTGGAAATAAAATTGCAATATCTCATGCAATGGGTGGCGACATTAAACTAACTGATGACGGCAGCGACCCAGTTTTAGGTAATATGGGATTTGGACACTTTGTAAGTGTAACATCAGGTACACCTAACTTGTACTACGAATCAGGCACAGATGGCAGCACAGCGCCGCTACAATTGCGTGCTAGCTTGTGGAAAGCAACAACAAACTCTTCAGGGTCCGAAGTAGCATTTTATACTGCTTCCGAAGACGAAGTAACATCACTAACTAATGATGGTGCATTATGGTATAACTCAATTGTAGACGAAGTAGATATTATGATCCATAATGGTACTACTTGGGTAGGTTATCAAAACTTTAGTGCAGGCTATGCTGACTGCGATCCAAATGGACCAATTGTAAGTGCAAGTACTCCGTTACTACAAAGTGATGGTACAGCACTTTCAGATGGTGATTTATGGGTTGATACAAGCGACTTAGAAAACTATCCACAAATTTATCGCTTTAATGCAAATCTATTAAACACACCTGTAGCCAATCGTTGGCAATTGCTAGATTCATCAGATCAAACAAGTGAAAACGGCGTACTATTTGCAGATGCACGTTATAATACAGCAGGTGCAAATAGCAGCGCAACAGGAGACATTGACGTACTGTTAACAAGTGATTACTTAGATCCAGACGCTCCGGATCCTGCACTATATCCAAAAGGTATGTTGCTATGGAACCTACGTAGAAGTGGATTTAATGTTAAGAAATTTGTACGTAACTATATTGATGTAAATGACGACAATTTACGTCAAGACGGCGCAGCAATGGACCTATACTATCCACACCGTTGGGTAACTGAGTCAGGCAACCAAGCAGACGGCGCTGGCAGCTTTGGACGTAAAGCACAACGTAAAGTTGTAGTACAGGCACTACAAGCTGTAGTTAACAATAACGATGAAATCCGTGACGATGAGTCGCGCATCTTTAACTTAATGGCAACGCCTGGATATCCAGAGCTAATTGGTGAAATGATTAGTTTAAACTATGATAGAGGACTAAGTGCTTTTGTTATAGGCGATACACCAGCTAGACTAACACCTGATGCTACATCGTTAAACAACTGGGCAACTAACCAAGCATTAGCACCGGAAGACAACGACGATGGCTTAGTAAGTAGAGATGAATACTTTGGTATCTTCTACCCATGGGGCTTTACAAGTGACAACGCAGGTAATAATGTTGTTGTACCACCGAGCCACATGATGCTACGCACAGTAGCATTAAGTGATCAGGTTAGTTATCCATGGTTTGCTCCGGCAGGGACTAGACGCGGCGGCATTACTAATGCATCAGCAACTGGTTATGTAAATGCAGAAGGCGAATTTGTAACTGTTGCACTTAACGAAGGACAACGCGATACACTATATGCACAGAATGTTAACCCAATTACATTCATTAGTGGTGCTGGGCTTGTTAACTACGGTCAAAAGACTCGTGCAAGAGGTTCAAGTGCGCTAGACAGAATTAATGTAGCACGTTTGGTAATTTACTTACGTTCGCAATTAAACCAGTTAGCTAAACCTTATATCTTTGAACCAAATGATAAGATTACACGTGATGAGATTAAACAAGCAGCAGAGAGCTTAATGCTCGAGCTAGTTGGTCAAAGAGCACTGTATGACTTCTTGGTAGTGTGTGATGAAAGCAATAATACTCCAAGCAGAGTTGATAGAAATGAACTATACTTAGACATTGCTATTGAACCTGTAAAAGCAGTAGAATTTATTTACATTCCGCTAAGACTTAAAAATACAGGAGAAATCGCAGGTCTATAAAGCATAAATTTAGGCCTCTGAAATATGAGGCCTAAAAATGCTAAATACTTGCAACAGGAGAAAACAGAATGGCAATTTCAACACTATCAAAAATTACAGTTCCATTAGCAACCGGCGACAGTGCTGCAAGCCAAGGCTTATTAATGCCAAAGCTACAATACCGCTTCCGTGTTACTTTGGAAAACTTTGGTGTAAGCACACCAACAACAGAACTTACAAAGCAAGTAGTTGACGTAACTCGTCCAACTGTTAGCTTTGAAGAAATTCCAATTGAAGTTTACAACTCACGTGCATACCTAGCAGGTAAGCATACTTGGGAAGCAATTACGCTTAACTTGCGTGAAGATGTAAACAACAATGTGCAAAAACTTGTAGGCGAGCAGCTACAGAAGCAGTTTGACTTTTACGAACAATCAAGTGCAGCAAGTGGACAAGATTATAAATTCGTTACACGTATTGAAATCTTAGATGGCGGCAACGGCGCTAATACTCCAAACGTACTAGAAACGTTTGAACTATACGGTTGCTTTGTACAAAACGCTGCATACAATTCATTAGCATACAGTGCTAACGAACCTGTAACAGTTACACTATCTATTCGTTACGATAACGCTATCCAGACACCGGATGGTACTGGCATTGGTACAGCTGTCGGAAGAACAACAAGTACCTTAGTAACTGGCGGTGGTGCGTAACACACCTACTAAAAGCCATTCTAAACTATCAAAGGGAGCTCAGTGCTCCCTTTTTTATTATATGCATAGTTTATTTTAAAAGATAAATATTTGTATGAGTAAGTTTAACGGTTTTTTAGATAATTTAGCAAATGGAGTATTAAGTCCAAAAGGCAATATGGCTGACTGGCAACATGCTTCACGCTTATATGTTGTTGATAATTTAAAACATGCCCCGAAACTAGGGTTTTTATATCATGTTACATTTTATCTAACAGAAAACGCTAAAAGTGTTATTCCGGAAGTTGACCAATATAAACATGAAATTGGCATGTTAGTTAAATCCGCTGATCTTCCAGGATTTACAGCCAGTGTTGAAACACTAAACAAGTATAATAGAAAAAAGAATGTACAAACGAGATTAGATTATAATCCCATTAATATTGCATTTCATGATGATAATTATGGTGCTACTACAGCACTTCTAGAAGCTTATTTTAAATATTACTTTGCTGACGGCAAGCAATCATTAAGTAACGGCTCGTACGGAAATAGACGCACAGGCGATACTACATATGACGGGCCAGGAACAAATACATTTAGTTTTGGTATGAATAACGATATACCTACTGTTCCGTTTTTTGACAGAATTGAAATTTCTCAAATGTCTCGCAAAAGTTATACAAAGTATACTTTAGTTAATCCGATTATATCTGCATGGTCGCATGATAGTGTAGAAAACTCTGGTAACACGCCCTTAGAAAATACAATTACTTTAAATTATGATACTGTATTTTACGATAGAGGTCAAGTCGAAGCTGGCGAAAACGGTAATCCTGCAGGCTTCGGAAGAACAGATCATTATGATAGAACACCAAGTCCTATTAGTCCACTCGGTGGAGGCCAACTTGGACTAGACGGGCAATTTGGCGTTGGATTAGATTTATATGAATATATAACACAAGGAAAGAATTTTGATAATCCGTTTGAAGCAGCAATTGCCGGTGCAAACTTATACCGAAGTGTTAGAGAAAACGGTGTAGAAGGATTACGAGAAGGCGGCTTTAGAATACTAACAGATGCTATTGGATCAGCAGCTGGTATTGATGTAGGCGGTGTTGCTCAGACATTCTTCCCTAAGAGTAGTGGCAAAGGCGGCGCCAAAGATCTTTTAATTGCAACGGCTGCTGTTGCAGGCGCATCGGCAATCAGCAGAGCAATATCTACATCTACTGGCGATACTAATCCTCAACAACAAGACGATGCAAGATTTCAAAACTTCTTAGGGCAATATCAATCAACTGGCGGAACTGGAGGAGTTAATGGTGCAAGAGCTACTTATAACAGACTTTCTCCTGCTGCTAAAGCACAGTATAATTAAGGATATCAATGTCTAATTTACCTAAAGAAAAAAATTCTAATACAAGTGACAAAGGAGTAACAAAGTTTTTTAATAATTACTTTTCAGAAACTCTTACATTTCCAACTAATCAAGTTGATGCAGTAATTTCGTTTTTTGAAAAAAGAGGATTCGATAAATCAGCAGCAATATCAGTAGCAACAACATTATTACAACAAGCTAAACTTGATAATATAAATGTTTTCAAACTATTAGATACGTTGAAAGGATTATCGGAACTTCAACTAAGTGCGATTGTTACAGAAATACTAAACTACAATAGAGAACGATCAAGTACTTTAGGATTTAAAAGAACTAGCACATCTAATAAAACTGAAAAAAGGAATATTATAGTTTGATATGCCTAGATTCGCACAAGGAAAATTTACACCTAAGTTTCCTGAAAAATATATAGGAACTCGTTCTCCGACATATAGGTCTAGTTGGGAATTTCATTTTATGAAATTTTGTGACGAACATCCAAGCGTTGATAAATGGGCAAGCGAAAGCATACGCATACCCTATAAAAATCCATTAACTGGTAAACACACAATATATGTTCCTGACTTTTTTATTGCCTATGCTGACAAAGGCGGAAAAAAGCGTGTCGAATTAATCGAAGTAAAGCCTGCTAATCAAACATATAAAGAAAAAGTAGGGCGTTCACGTGTTAATCAAGCAAGTTTTATTGTCAATCAAGCAAAGTGGAATGCTGCTTATGCGTATTGTAAACAAAAAGGAATTACATTTCGTATAATTACTGAGCACGATATATTTCATCAAGGCGGTAACAGACGCTAAATAAACATAGCATATAATGGAACTTTGATATGACTAAAAAATTAGAAGAATTATTAAATTTACCTGATTCTAAAGATATTGTTGATAAGGCAAGAGAAGCAGATAAACAGACTAAACAAGAAGCTACAATTATTGAAGCGCAAGAAGCTGTTCGCGATATACAAGAGCTTGATAAAATAACAGCTGCCTTACCAAGAGTAAAAGGTTTAGGAGACAAGGGCGACGAAGAATTAGAAGATATTGCTCAACGTGCATTAAACAGTTATGAAGAATTAATGGATCTTGGTATGAATGTTGAAGCACGTTACAGTGGGCGTGTATTTGAAGTTGCCGGTGGAATGCTTAAAACGTCACTAGATGCTAAAGTTGCTAAAATGGACAAGAAACTAAAAATGATCGAACTGCAACTTAAGAAAGAAAAACTAGACAACGATAATTCTAATTCTGATGGCGGCATAGTAAATGGCGAAGGTTACGTAGTTACAGACCGCAACAGTTTACTAGAAAAACTTAAGAATATAGATAAATAATACAAAGCGGGATTATAACATGAAAAACTTTTCAGAATATTTAACAGAATCTAAAAAAACTTATGATTTTAAAATTGGTGTAGCAGGCGATTACGCTACAGAGTGCAAAGAAAAACTAGAAACAGCACTAGGTAAGTTCGGTGTACTAAACGTTACCGACGGTAAAAGAGTACCAATTACTAAGCGTCCGCTAGACTTCCCGCAGTTAGAAAACATGGATGTAACGTACTTTGAAACAGAAGTTACATATCCTACTACTCCGCAAGTATTACAAGAGTATTTAGGAAAATGCTGCAACATACCACAAAGCAACATTATTGTACGTGATCCACTTGCAGCGCAAGAAGAATATCAAAATGAAAAAGAACAAGAACCATATGAAGCATTATTGAATACAGAAGATATGGGTGGCGAAAGCGCTCAAGAAGCTGTAGCAGGCAACAGAACTATGGAACTTTTAAAGGAATTAGAAAAAGCTCGTCAAGAACGAGAAATTGATCCAATGGAAGGTGCACCTGTAGGTGAATCGAAAGACATTGACGAATCAGAAAATACTAAATCGGTCGTAGGAGGCTAATACAATGGATATGAAAAAAATCTTAGAAAATATGGATTTGGCAGCCGCAGGCAATAAACCTAGTACCGGTTCGTCAAATATTAATGATATGAAAACTATTTTAGAGTCAATTCAATCAGTAGAAGAGTGCGGCATGGAAGGATCAATGCCAATGGCACCGCAAGAGCCAGAAGAAAAAATGTCAATGAATGTTACTCTAAATGCTAGAGGAGATGCTGTTGCTGACCTAATTAAGTTAATGGGTGGCCCAAACACTCCGCAAGATGCGCCAATGCCTACAACGGTTACAGCATTACCTGCACCTGACACACATGACGACGAAATGGGCGACATGAAGAAGATGATGAAACTTACTGGTAATGACGTAGAAGAGCCTGAAGTAGAAGAAGAGTGGGATAACAGCCCAGATGAAGAATATGGCGATACTAAGTTAATGACTAAAGACTTATCAGGTGGAATTAATCGAGAAAAGAAAGCATATGCTGCTGCACAAGACGGCGACAATGCAATGGCTGTTGAGTCAATTAAAGAACAATTGTGGGCAGCATTAAATGACAAATTAGGTGAGGGTCGTGGACGTGGTAAAAAGAAATTAAAAGCATCACGTGGTAACGAAGACATTAAGACAACCGAGGGCCGAGGAAAAGGCCGTGGTAAGAAAAAGTCAAGAGGTTAATTGGGAAGAATACTTCCAACACATTAAACCTGTATGTCCCTGGAGCGGCGTAGCTCATAAAAAAGGCGAAATAAAAATTATACAATGGTCTGGAGAAATTGAGCCACTAGGCAACAACCAGGCCATTGTTTATATTTGTCCTAAACTTAATCGTAGACGACTAAAAAAATTACACAAAAAATTAGATCACGGCGAATACGAATGGCTGTGGAGCGAGCCTACTAACGGTCCTAATGCATCACCAGTACCTATACTAATACAACAAGACAAACGCAAGTTGTTTGATCTAAGGTTCGATACCGGTTATTATGATAATTTAATAGGTTAAATACAATATGGCAGCATCATTAGACGGCGTTCTTATTAAGAAAGCCAATAAACAAGAAACATACACAAACGAGCAAGTTGAAGAACTTATGAAGTGCATGGATCCTGACGAAGGATACTTACACTTTGCAAGAGCATTTGCATATATTCAACACCCTGTAAAAGGCAAGTTGTTGTTTGATCCGTTTGAGTATCAGCTACGTTTGATGCACAGTTATCACAACTTCCGCTTTAACATTAATATGATGCCTAGACAAACAGGTAAGACTACATGTGCTAGTATCTATCTAGCATGGTACGCAATGTTTAAACCTGATCAAACTATTCTTGTAGCAGCACACAAATATACAGGTGCGCAAGAGATTATGTCACGTATACGATTTGTATACGAAACTTGTCCAGATCATATTAGAGCAGGCGTTGTAAGCTATAACAAACAATCAATTGAATTTGAAAATGGTTCACGTATTGTTGCACAAACAACAACAGGTAATACAGGACGTGGTATGAGTATCTCGTTACTATATTGTGACGAGTTTGCATTTGTGCAACCCAACATCGCAGAAGAGTTTTGGACTTCGATATCACCTACACTAGCAACAGGTGGTCGTGCTATTATTACCAGCACACCTAACAGTGACGAAGATACATTTGCTACTATTTGGAAACAAGCAGAACAAAAGTTTGACGCACACGGCAATGAACAAGAACTAGGAATAAACGGATTTCACAGTTTTGTTGCTGAATGGCATGAGCATCCTGATAGAGATGAAAAATGGAAAGAAGAAGAAATTGGACGTATTGGCGAAGAAAAGTTTAGACGTGAATACGGTTGTGAATTCCTAGTATTTGATGAAACACTAATTAATTCAATTAAGCTTGCTGCTATGGAAGGCGACAATCCTGTACTCAATATGGGACAAACA
>Ga0233432_10003153_pt1 | contig 15018 bp, 13 predicted proteins | sample SI_122_August201_6_FD_179870 | JGI IMG/M metagenome (GOLD analysis project Ga0233432, IMG submission 179870) | Seawater microbial communities from Saanich Inlet, British Columbia, Canada - SI_122_August2016_10_MG | ecosystem: Environmental > Aquatic > Marine > Inlet | place: Canada: British...
GTTTGCGGCGTTCATTCGGCGGGAATCCCTAACAGTTAAGATTTCTAAGGGTTGTTAGCCGGGTTTTCCCGCCTTTTCAATGGATACAGCTATCCGTTCAACGGGTACGGCTATTCTGCCCCGAACCGCCTCAAGCGTGAGGAGCAGGGTCAAGATGTTCAGTGCACTGCAAATGTATTAACAAAGCGTTGTCAGGTACGTCCGCCACCCGCCGTGGGCGGTGATATCCTTGGCACTCGCTGCTGCTGCGGCCTCGCAAATGAAACCTTTTACGGTGTCACCGGACTCCAGTTCCAGGGTGCCGAGACCCAGTGGTGCAGGAATCTGCATTAGTAAATCGCCGACCGAAGATGTCGGGAGCGCCCAGACCTCCAGCGCGATTGATGACCCGTTCGTAGGGTCTGCAACGCGCATCATACCCGGGCGGATAGGTGAGAAATCTTCAAGCGAATAGAGCCGGTAATAGGGTGCGGTCCGGTCTTCGCGGACGAAAGAGCCGCCAAGCTCAACCAGCTGGCCGTTCAGCGGCAGACCGCGCATATGCGCGCCATTGACCGCTATGAGCACGATATCTTCTCCCGGCTCGATTGCGGGAATGTCATTGGTGGAAGTGGCCGAGGGCGGCGGCAGGGGGAGGCCGGTCGCGCCCATCGTTAATTCTGCATCCCGGTGGATGATTCCGCCGAGGTCGCCGAGCCAGGCGTCGCTGAACGCGGGACCGACCAGTGTGATGCCGAACGGCCGGCCGTTTGCGGCAAACCCCGTTGGAACGGCAATGGCTGCGAGGTCCAGCAGGTTCACGAAATTCGTGTAATAGCCGAGATTACTGTTCAGCTGAATTGGGTCGGCTTCGACCTCGATGACGGTATACATGCTGCCGGCGGTCGGTAGTAGTATCGTGTCGATATCGTTCCATACCGATTCCGCGCGGCGGGCGAGGTCGGCGAGCCGGTAGGTCGCTGAATAGACATCCGCCGCATCGTAGGTCTTGCCGTTCTCGATAATCGACCGGGTTACGGGGTGGAAAGAGTCCGGCGATTTCTCAAGGAAAGCGCGTAGCGCGACATAGCGTTCGGCAACCCATGGCCCGTCATAGAGCAGCGAAGCGGTTTCTGCGAAGGGCGCAAAATCGATCTCCACCAGCGATGCGCCGAGTGATTTTATGTCGTCCACAGCAAGGTGAAACGCGGCCTGATAGGCATCGTCGCCGAAGAATTTCAGAAATGCGCCCGTCGGCACGCCGAAGCGAAGACCCTTCAGGTCGGGCGCGCTGTGTCGTATCGCGGGGGCGCGAACCTGGCGTGAATATGCGTCACCCGGATCGTATTCGGCCATCACGTCCCGCACCGCACTGCCGTCTTCCGTCGTCAGTGAGAAGACGGACACGCAGTCGAGCGTGCGGCAAGCGGGGACGACGCCGCGGGTGCTGACAAGCCCCTTGGTGGGTTTGACGCCGACGATGTTGTTGAACCCGGCCGGTATGCGCCCTGAACCGGCGGTGTCGGTGCCGAGAGAAAAGCTCACCAGCCCTGCGCTGACGGCGACCGCCGAGCCGGCGCTAGAGCCGCCCGGCACGCAGAATGGATCAACTGCGTTTCGGGGCACACCATAGGGTGACCGGACGCCCACAAGACCGGTCGCGAACTGATCCAGGTTGGTTTTGCCGATAAGCAGAGCGCCGGCATCCAGCAGATGCTGGACTGCAGGTGCGGTTTCTTTCGCAATGTATGAAAAGTCGGGGCAGGCGGCGGTGGTCGGCAGACCGGCAACGTCGATATTGTCTTTGACAGCGAAGGGAATGCCATAGAGAGGCAGATCGTCGGCAGCCTTGTCAGTCAGCGCCTGTGCTGCGGCGCGCAGATCATGATCGGGGACCCGATATATCCAGATGGCCGGATCATCATGCGCCGCTATTTTTCCGATGAGTTCTTCGATGATGCCGGACGGTGACAGGTCGCCGGAGCGATAGCCCGCCCGCAGGGTATTGAGATCGAGCGATGTCATGTTTTTATTCCTCCGTGCCGGCGCTCTGTCCGGTACCCGTTCCATTTTTCCCGTTATCCGGTTTTGTATCTTTGTCGTTTTCGTTGTCGTTCGGCTCGACCGCGAAATGTTCGGATGCTTCACCGACGACCCGGACATGACTGCTCATCGCGGTGCGGGCGCCTGCGGTGTCGCCCCGCATGATTGCATCGACGACCTGCTGGTGTTCCTCGAAAGAATCGCCCATGCGCCGGTCGAGGCGGAACTGTGCGCCGCGAAAAGGGTTCAGGCGGCGGCGGATCGAGTGAGCGGATTCGGCCAGAAACTCGTTATGGGAACCGCCATAGATGGCGCTGTGAAACGCTGAGTTGAACTGTGCGTATTCGACCGGGTTACCTTGCCGGACGAGCCCTGCGGATTCCCGGTGCAGGGCATCGAGCGCATATCGTTCGGTGGCGGTCATCCGCTCGGCGGCGTATCCGGCACATAGCGCCTCGACATCCGCCATGACCTCGAACATTTCATTCAACCGGGCACGACCTAGTGAGGCGACAAGAACGCCTCGGTGACGCTCGCGGGAAGCAAGACCGGAGGATACCAGTGCCTGCAGAGCTTCGCGCACGGGTGTTCGGGACACGTCGAAACGCTTGGCAATAGAGGCTTCGTCAAGGTGCTCGCCGGGCGTTAGCAGGCCATCGACAATTTCCGCCGTGAGCATCTGGTAGAGAAACTCCGACCTGGAAATGCCTTCCTGAAGGTTGTCAAGCCGAAGCGTAAATCCCTGTTGCACAGTGGCTCTCCTATTCCCGGGCCGATGCAGGCAGCGTGAACTGAACCGGCTTTTCCCAAACCGCGAGCACAACACAGCCTTCGTCGCTTCGCACCGTGTGGCCGGAACCGGGGCGGCTGATCAGGACCGAGCCGGCGCGGTAGGTCCCGTTTTCGTCGGACTGGCTGCCTTCAAGAACCAGAATATGTTCGTGGGCCGGGTGCCAGTGCCACGGGATCGCCGTACCGGGCGCATATTTCAGGAATGCGCAGGCAGGCCCGGATTCTCCGTTCTCATAGACCCAGGAGGCCTGAACACCCGGCTTGAACTCCTGCCACTTGCGATTGGAAAAGTCACCGGCGACGGCGAATATTTCCTCGAGTGCAATATGTTGGGTCATGACGGGCGCGCCTCCAGCGCATTGATTATCTGGTCTGTCGTTGCCGCGCAGCCGATTATGCCGCCCTGTGCGATCATCATGTCGATGGCAGCCTGTTTGAATTCGGGGAAATAGCTGTCTGTCGCATCTTCGGCGATTAGTGTCTCATACCCACGGTCCGCCGCTTCGCGCATGGTCGTCTGGACGCAGACCTCGGTAGTGACCCCGGCGAAAACCAGGTGCGTGATATCCGCGTCATCAAGTATCGTGTTCAGGTTGGTAGCGTAGAATGCTCCCTTACCCGGCTTTTCGATCACAAGTTCACCGTCCACGGGATAAAGCGCCGGGACGATATCGTTCCCCGGTTCGCCGGATATCAGAATGCGGCCCATCGGCCCTTCATCGCCGATGGCGATTTTTGCATCGCCGCGGCGATGTTTCGCCGGGGGGCAGTCGGACAGGTCGGCGCGGTGGGCTTCCTTTGTATGTATCACCTTCATGCCTTTTGCGCGGAAGATGGCCAGCAGGCGCGCAACCTGAGGGATGACGCCGGTCAACCGGCTGACGTCATTGCCAAGCGCTTCACCAAAGCCGCCAGGTTCCACAAAATCACGCTGCATGTCGATGACCATCAGGGCAATATTGGGGCGGCGGGCAGAGAGCGGAAAGGGGCGGGATGGGAACGTAATCATGTCAGGTCAGTCCGGCGCGATTGTTCACCGGGGAAGCGCCGCGATGAGGTGATCGGCATTCGACACTGCACCGAAAACGCCGCCTTGCATTTTCACCATCTTGATCGCAGCGTCGTGGTTGCCTCTGTCGGTCGCCCCGCAGCAATCTTCCAGCAGCAGGCATTCATAGCCACGGTCATTCGCGTCGCGCATCGTGGTGTGAACACAGACATCGGTCGTGATGCCGGTGAGAATAAGATTGTCGATGCCGCGTCCGCGCAGCAGAAGGTCTAGGTCCGTTGCATAGAAAGACCCTTTGCCCGGCTTGTCGATTACGGGTTCTCCTGGTTCCGGTGCAAGCTCATCGATGATTTTCCAGCCCGCTTCACCGCGGATCAGTATCCGTCCGCACGGGCCGGGGTCGCCGATCCCCGCACCTATCTGCTGCGACCGCCACCGCTTGTTGGCGGGCAGGTCGGCAAGGTCGGGGCGGTGGCCTTCCCGGGTGTGGATAATATGAAATCCCGCTGATCGCAGGGCCGTGAGGACCTTCCTGATCGGCTCGATCGGTGCGCGGGTAAGCGACAGGTCGTAGCCCATCGCGTCGACATAGCCACCCTCGCCGCAGAAATCCGTCTGCATATCGATCACGATAAGGGCCGTATTGTCAGGGCGCAGGTCGCCATTATAAGGCCAATTGTATGGATCGGCTGGCACGAATGTCCCGGTCATTTCTGGCGCTACCCCCAAGTACTCTTTTCGCCGGTTTCCCGGCAGGCGACGTTCCCGCCTAATAGGACACTATATATGCAATCCCCGTGCCAACCGGGCTGATGGGCTGAGAAGCGTGCAGACATCCGAGGGTGCAGGCTTTTTGACGGATGTTGGTCTCAGGCAGGGATAAAACACGGCTGCCTTGAATGGTGAAAATATAGCCGTTTAAAATTTATTGCTCATAAATTAGCCGGCAAGCGAATTCGGTTCTCCTGCCGGGACGGCGTTGTGCGGTGCTGCTTGGGCGCATTATTAGGCAATTGCCCTTTATAAAGCCAGTTTCTGTGGATTTTTTCCAAACGATCTCCCCAAATCAGCGGAAATCGGAGTGGCACGCCGATTGCATACAATATGCCAGATGGCAAAAAAAATCCCGGCTGAGATAAGCAACGCGGGGAACTTGGTTCTAGGAGGCCAACCAGATGAAAAGACGCGATTTCGTTAAGGGCGCAGGTGGCGCAGCATTGGGCGCAAGTGCACTGTCGTTCCTGAAGGTGCTTCCTGCGGAAGCTGCAGGCAAGGACGGTACAGCGGTTGTCGTGATCGGCGATACGATCAACAGCCTTGATATTCATCGGAGCGGCACCAGCCGCCCGAGCTACCAGGTCGCGGTCAACTGCTATGACCGCCTGGTCGCGTTCGACACAAAGACGCTCGCCGACGGTTCGCTGTCGTATGACTATTCCAAGGTTCGCCCCGAGCTTGCTGAATCATGGACGGTCGCGCCGGATGGTATGTCGATTACCTTCAAGCTGAAGCCGAATGCCAAATTTCAGGACGGGACACAGGTTACGGCTGACGACGTGAAGTGGTCGCTGGACCGCGCCGTCTCGGTGGGTGGTTTCCCGACGGTTCAGATGAAGGCCGGGTCATTGGAGAAGCCGGAACAGTTCGTCGTCGTCGACAAGCTGACGTTCCGCATCGACCTGCTTCGTAAATCGAAGCTTACGATTCCCGATCTTGCTGTGCCGGTGCCTTTTGTCATCAATTCTACGCTCGCCAAGAAACACGCGACCGAGAAAGACCCGTGGGCGAGAGAATACCTGCATCGCAATATTGCGGGTAGTGGCGCTTACAAGGTTGCCCGCTGGAATCCCGGCCAGCAACTCGTTTATGAACGCAATGATAACTGGGTCGGCGGCAAGCTGCCCGGCGTGAAGCGTGTCATCGTCCGCGAAGTGCCTTCGTTGTCGACACGGCGCGCGCTTATCGAACGCGGCGACATTCATATGTCGTATCAGATTCCCGGTAAGGACGCGAAAGAGATCAAGGCTGGGGGCAAGGCAAAAGTGATCGGTACGCCGGTTGAAAATGCGATCAACGTCCTCGGCGTTAACTTCAAGTTCGAGCCGTTCAAGGATCCGAAAGTCCGCCAGGCTATCGCCTTCGCGGTGCCCTATGAAGAAATCTTCCAGACGGCCGCCTATGGTCGTGGTGTGCGGATGTGGGGTGGGAAGTCGATGACGCCGGAAACGCCGGTGTGGCCGCAGCCCTTCCCCTACACGACCGATTACGACAAGGCGAAGGACCTGCTCAGCCAGACCGCTTTCAAGGACGGTTTCAAGGTGCCGATTTCTATAAATATGGGGCTGGCCGACTGGCAGGAGCCGACAGCGCTTCTGCTCCAGGAAAGTCTCGCCAAGATCGGTATCGAGACCAATATCGAAAAGATTCCCGGTGCAGGCTACCGTACCGCGGCGCTTGTCGAAAAGCGTCTGGCTCTGCACATCGATACGTTCGGTGGCTGGCTGAACTACCCCTGCTATTACTTCTTCTGGGCGTACATGAAGGGACATCTGTTCAATTCTTCGAACTATGACAACCCGGCCGTCGACCAGCTGGTCAACGAGAGCCTCCACATGGAGACGACGAATCCGGAATACGCGAAGAAGGTCATGAAGATGTTCGAATATGCGTGGGCCGATCTGCCGCGGATCGCTCTGTGGCAGCCTGTGCTTGAGGTCGCGCACAAGGAAGAACTCGAAGGTTACGAGTATCACTTCCATCGTGTGCTCGACGCCCGCAAATTTTCGTTGAAAACCTAGGCGGGACTGCGTGCGATACGCCTCCAGTTTGACGCATAAAGACCAGGGCATCTGATGTCCGGGTCGCGTCTCGCCATTGTAGGGCACCGCCTGTTGCAGGCGGTGCCCTCGATCATCGGCATCATCGTGGTGACGTTTCTGCTCACGCGCGCGCTGCCGGGTGATCCGGCGGCCTATTTTGCCGGCCCTGCCGCAAATGAAGAATCGATCGCCCAGATCCGGGCGCAGCTTGGTCTCGATAAATCCCTTCCAGAACAGTTCTGGGTCTATGTCGTCGACCTGGTCGACGGCGATCTTGGAACATCGCTGACCACGGGACAGGAAGTGACGGACGATATCCTCCGCCGTCTACCGGCGTCACTCGAACTGACGCTTGCGGCACTGATATTTTCCATCGGTGTTGCACTACCGCTGGGTATCATGGCGGCATTGCGTGAAAATTCGTGGATCGATCATTTGTGCCGGGTGGTGGTGACTGCCGGTGTGTCGCTACCGACGTTCTTCACCGGACTGTTCCTGCTTTACATATTCTATTACCTGCTGGGGCTGGCCCCGGCACCGCTTGGACGGCTCAACATTCTTTACCTGTCGCCGGAGCCCGTTACCGGCCTGTATACGATTGATGCGTTGATCGCCGGCGATTTCGATACCTTCTGGGCGTCGTTCACACAACTGATCCTGCCCTCGATTACCCTCGGCCTGTTCTCGCTGGCGCCGATCGCGCGGATGACGCGTGCCGCCATGCTTCAGGTGCTCGGCGGAGAATTCGTTCGTACGGCCCGTGCGGCAGGACTTTCGCGACGGACCGTGGTCATTACCTATGCGCTCCGCAACGCGATTCTGCCGGTGATCACGACTCTCGGCATGGTCTTTTCATTCATGCTTGGCGCAAATGTGCTGGTTGAAAAGGTGTTCGCCTGGCCTGGTATTGGTTCCTATGCGATTGAGGCGCTGATCGCTTCGGATTATGCCGCCGTCCAGGGGTTTGTGCTGACGATGGCGATCCTGTTTGTGATCCTCAATCTGTTCATCGATATTATCTACACGCTGGTCGACCCGCGCGTCGGTATCGACTCATGAGTACGCTTCCTCCGACTAAAGATACGACCCCGACAGGGGGGCGTCAGCGCAGCGCGAAGGTTTTCTGGTCGCAGTTCGTCTATATCGCGACCGGGAACCCGGTGACGTTGATCGCTTTCTCCCTGTTCCTGATGATCGTCATCATCGCGATCTTCGGGCCGGTACTGGCGCCGTATGACCCCCTGGCATCGAACGCGTCGAATGCGCTGCAGCCGCCGTCCTGGGATCACTGGTTCGGCACTGACAATGTCGGTCGAGATGTATTCTCCCGAGTACTGGTAGCGACGCGGCTTGACCTGCTGATATCAATCACCGCCGTCGCCATTTCGTTCGTGGTCGGCGGCTTTCTGGGAATGCTGGCCGGGTATTACGGTGGCTGGTGGGACCGCCTTGTCGGTCGCATGGTCGACACGATCATGGCGTTTCCGCTTTTCGTTCTTGCGATGGGTATCGTCGCCGCCGCCGGCAATACAGTCGAAAACATCGTTTACGCCACGGCGATTATCAATGTGCCGTTCTATGCCCGTGTTGCCCGTGCCGAAGTGAACGTGCGCCGGAATGCCGGTTACGTGCTGGCGGCGAAACTGGCCGGCAATTCAGACATTCGCGTGATGGCGCTGCATGTATTTCCAAACGCGTTGCCGCCGATGATGGTACAGGTATCGTTGAACATGGGGTGGGCTATTCTGAACGCTGCGGGGCTTTCCTTTATAGGCCTTGGCGTTCAGCCACCGACGGCGGAGTGGGGCATCATGGTTGCCGAGGGTGCAAACTACATCGTCTCCGGCGAATGGTGGATGGCGATTTTCCCGGGCGCGGCGCTGATGCTCGCGGTGTTTACATTCAATCTCATGGGTGACGGGCTGCGCGATCTTGTCGACCCACAGCGGCGGACCTGAGCTATGTCGATGCCGTTGCTCGACGTACGTGATCTGACGGTCGAATTCGCGACACGAAACGGCATTGTCCGGGCGATCGATTCCGTATCGCTGTCGGTCAAAAAGGGAGAAATCCTCGGCGTGGTCGGCGAGTCCGGCTCCGGGAAGTCGGTCACATCCTATGCCGTCATGCGTATCCTTGATCGCGCCGGAAATATCCTTGAAGGCGAAACTCTTTACAGCGGGATGGACCTCGCGCATATGCCGGAAGCAGAGGTTGCCGAACTGCGCGGTCGTGAAATCTCGATGATTTTCCAAAACCCGCGTACTGCCCTGAACCCGATCCGCAAGGTCGGCCATCAGATAGAGGATGTGCTGCACGCCCATGCCCGGGCAGCCGGGGCTAACCTGAAGATGGCGGCGGTCGATGCGCTTAAGCAGGTGCGGATTGCCGACCCTGAACAGCGGTATCATTCCTATCCGTTCGAACTGTCCGGCGGGATGTGCCAGCGGATCGTGATCGCGATCGCCCTTGCCTGCCGCCCGCAGCTCCTGATCGCGGATGAGCCAACGACCGGGCTCGATGTGACCACCCAGAAGGCGATAATGGACCTGGTCGTCGACCTGGCGCGCGAACGGAACATGGGCGCCTTGCTTATTACGCACGACCTCGGTCTTGCCAGTGCCTATTGTGACCGCATCGTTGTCATGCAGGACGGCAAGATTGTCGACCAGGGGGCAACGGATACGCTTTTCGCCAATCCGGGCCATCCCTATACCGAACGCCTGATCCGCGCGACCCCGCGTCCGGACTCCTTATTGAGAGACCTGCTGACCGATCGGGAAGAAACAACAACACCGGCAACACCCGCGCCCGCAACACAGGCTTCTCCAGAGGTGCTTCTGGAAGTGAAGAACCTTGTGAAGACCTACCCTGTGGGTTCCTCGTCGCCGCTTTCCTTTATGGATTCAGTCCGGCGAAAGATCGCCAGAACACCCGCCGAAACATTTCGCGCAGTTGGTGGCATCAGCTTCAGTGTTGGTGCGGGAGAGAGCATCGGGCTGGTCGGAGAGTCCGGTTGTGGCAAGTCGACGACATCCAGCATGATCTCCCGGCTGATCGACAAGACCGAGGGCGAAATTATTTTCGATGGTGTCGATATCGGCGCTGTTCCGGCGAAAGACTTTGCGCGGCATGAACTTCGCCCAGCGATCCAGATGGTGTTCCAGGACCCCACCGAAAGCCTGAACCCACGTTTTACGGCATTCCAGAGCATTTCCGACCCGATGCGCCGTCTCGGTGGCGTGACATCGACCGACGAGGCCTGGAGCCGCGCCGAACTTGTCGCCAAGCAGGTCGGGTTGCCAGCACATCTGCTGACGCGGTTTCCGCATCAGCTATCCGGTGGCCAGAAGGCCCGTGTCGGAATTGCCCGCGCGATTGCTCTGCATCCGAAACTATTGATTCTGGACGAGCCGACATCGGCGCTGGATGTCTCGGTTCAGGCGGTGGTGCTCAACCTGCTTGCGGATCTTCGCCAGGAAATGTCGATCAGCTATATTTTTGTCAGCCACGACCTTAATGTCGTCCGACTGCTATGTGACAGGGTGATTGTGATGAATACGGGTAAGGTAGTCGAGCAGGGGCCGGCCGATCAAATCCTGTCGAACCCGCAGATGGATTATACGAAGTCTCTCGTTGCCGCGATTCCTCATTTTTCGTCATGAGCCAGGCCGGCTGAGAGTAAGATCAGGAGAAAAACGGCGATGGATCTCGGACTAGCAGGCAAGAACGTCATCGTGACCGCGGGCAGCGGCGGCCTCGGTTACTACATCGCGAGGGCCTACGCCTCGGAGGGGGCGTCGGTCACGGTGTCGGCCCGTAATCCGGACCGGCTGGAAGCGGCGGTTGCGAAAATCCGAACTGAGACGGGCGGGAGCATAACTGCCGTGGTTGCGGATATGACAGATGCAGATGCCATTGGCGCGATGATAGACCAGGTGGAAGAGCGGCAGGGCGGGATTGATGTCCTTGTCTCAAATTCTGGCGGTGCCAATACGGCGCCCTTTATCGACATGACAGACGATCTGTGGCGCGATGCCGCGGAAACCAAGATTATTCCGCAGATTCGCGCGGCGCGGCTGGTGTTTCGGAAGATGATTGCGCGCGGCGCGGGCGGGCGCATTATCTTCATGGCCGGTACCCATGGCCGCCAACCCCATGCGCACGCCATCACGGCGGGCTATTGCAATGCCGCGCTGCAGAACGTGAACAAGGCGCTGTCCGAAGATGGCGGGCCGCACAATATATTGTGTAATGTTATCAATCCCGGTCCCTTTGCAACGGACCGCATGGTCTATCTGGCGCAGGAGAAGGCAAGAGACGAGAATATACCGATGGAACAGGCGGTTGCCGAACTTACCGCCGAGACGGTCCTGAAGCGATACGGTAAACCCGAAGAACTGGCCGCCGTTGCGGTCTTCCTGGGATCGGCGCAGGCAAGCTACGTCACCGGCTCTACGATCGACGTTGACGGTGGTCAGGTGAAAACGATCTAGGAATATACCGATGCCCCATGCATCCAGTAACGGCGCAAATCTGTACTACGAAGAAACCGGAACAGGCATTCCGATCATATTCGTGCATGAATTTGCTGGGGATTATCGCAGTTGGGAGCCGCAGATCCGCTCTTTTTCCAGGCGTTACCGCTGCGTCGCTTTCAATGCTCGCGGTTATCCGCCGTCGGATGTGCCGACCGACCAGGAATTGTACTCGCAGTATATTGCGACCGACGATATCGCAGCTGTAATGGATGCTTGCGGCATCGACGAAGCGCATGTTGTCGGCATATCGATGGGTGGATTTGCCGCTCTTCATTTCGGTATTCGCCATCCGGGCCGCGCGCTTTCGCTGACGGTCGCGGCTTGCGGATATGGGGCGGCTTACGAAGACCGTGACCAGTATGCCGACGATTCAGAAACCCTAGCGCAAGAGTATGAGAAAATCGGGTCCGTCAAAATGGCAGAGATGTATGCCGACGGTGCTTTCCGCCAGCAGTTCAAGGCCAAGGACATGCGCGGCTGGGAAGAATTTCGGACGCAGCTCGGCGAACACAGTGCGGAAGGTGCTGCGCTTACCATGCGGGGTGTGCAGAAGATACGCCCATCGCTTTACGACCTGGAAGACGACCTGAAGCAGATGAAAACGCCGACCCTGATCGTCAGTGGTGATGAAGACGATTGGTGCCTGGAACCCGGCCTGTATCTCAAGCGTGTTATCCCGGCATCCGGGTTGTATGTGGTCCCGAAGACCGGTCACACGATCAATCTGGAAGAACCTGCCTTGTTCAACCAGGCCCTCGCGTCGTTTTTTGACAGCGTGGAGGCAGGCTTCTGGACCGAGAAGACGGAATATGCCGAAGCGTCGGCGCTGCTTTCCGGCCTCCAGGAATCCTGAGGGGGGTGAATCATTGATGTCTGACAAGAAACGCGCATCCGACTTTGTTGATGAAGAACGCCTTTGGGCGCGACAGATGTATCTCGCTACCTTTGGTGAGACGTCGAAGGGCGGAGTGAACAGGCAGGCCCTGTCTGCAGAAGAGATCGAGGCCCGGAAATTGCTGATGGACTGGTCGGCCGAAATTGGACTGACTGCGTTTATCGATGATATCGGGAATCTTTTTTTCCGGCGGGATGGGACCGATCCCGCGTTGGCCCCCGTTATGACGGGATCACATATCGATAGCCAGCCGACAGGTGGGAAGTTCGATGGCAGCTATGGCGTCGTGGCGGCCTTCGAGGCAATCCAGGCGATTATCGATGCGGGATTAGAATTGAAACGGCCGGTAGAGGTCGCCGTCTGGCTCAATGAGGAAGGCTCCCGCTTTGCGCCTGGCATGATGGGGTCGGAGGCCTATGCCGGTGTGCGCAGTCTTGACGACATGCTGCCTGTAACAGATCGGGAGGGGGTGAGTGTAAAGGATGCGCTGCCTGCAGCCCTGGCCGCAACACCCGACGCGACCCACAGGGAATTCGGGTGCCCGGTATTTGCGTTTCTCGAAGCACATATCGAGCAGGGCCCTGTTCTGGAAGCAGAGGAGAAAGTCGTCGGCGTTGTCACCGGTATTCAGGGGGTTCGCAGAATGCGGGTCCGCGTGACCGGTGAGGAAGCACATGCCGGCACCACGCCAACGGCAGAGCGCAAGGACGCGATACAGGCGGCATCAAAGATTGTTACCGAACTCTACGAGCAGATTAACGAGGATCCGCAGACCAAGTTCACGATCGGGATGATGAATATCACCCCCAACGTTCCGTCAGTCATTTCCAGCGAAGTCCTTTTCTCGATCGATATCCGGCACGAGAATTCAGAATACCTTGAGAAAATGGCCGTCCGGACAGAGGCAATCTGCGCCGAATTCGGCGACGTCTGTAAAGTCGAAGCATGGCGGATTGCTGAATCAGATTCGGTTTATTTCGATGACCGCATGACGGCAGCGGTTGAAGAAGCCTGCGTTGCTCTGAAGACACCGTATCGGCGCATGTTCTCCGCGGCAGGTCACGATGCGCGACAGCTGAGTTATATTTGTCCCACAGCGATGATTTTCGTTCCTTGCGAAAAAGGGATAAGCCACAATGAAGCGGAAAATGCTACTCCGGGTGACCTGCGCGATGGCGCGAAGGTGCTCGCGGACGTGCTGACGAAACTCGGAAACGACACTGATACAAATACGAAGGAAGTATGATCATGGCCGGTAAAAAACTATACGACATCGTTCTCAAAGGCGGTCGCGTTATCGATCCTGCCCAAGGGATAGATGGTATTCGCGATGTCGGGATCAAGGACGGCAAAATTGCCGCGGTCAAAGCGGATCTCAAGGGCTCGAAGAAAAATATTGATGTCCGCGGCAAGATTGTTCTGCCGGGCATGATCGACAGCCATGCTCATGTCTTCCAGCATGTCAGTGGCCGTTTCGGGCTGAACCCCGATATGGCCGGCGTGCGGTCCGGTGTGACCACGCTGGTCGACCAGGGCGGGCCGAGCTGCATGACGTTCCCGTCCTTTAGAAAGTTCATCGTCGAGCCCGCGGATTCGAGGGTGCTGGCGTTTATTTCGATCTACGTCGTCGGCGGACTGGAGGGGCATTACTATCCTTATCTGTATGCGCCCGAAGGCGTGGACGTGAAGGCAACCGTGCGGGCCGCCCGTGAAAACGGGGACCTTGTGCGGGGCATAAAATCCCACGCGGAAATTGCGGGTTTCGAGCGTTGGGGGCTGGATGTGATGAAGCTCGCAGTTAAAGCAGGCAAGGAACTGGACTTGCCCGTTTATATCCATTTCGGTCAGCTTTGGGCGCGTCCGAAAAAACCGAAATACCAGGTCGATGTCGACAAGGTGCTCTCAGACACGGTTAAAATTCTGCGGCCGGGTGATATCCTGGCGCATCCGTTTACCCGCCATCCCGGCGGCTTCGTGAACAGCAAGGGCAAGCTGCACCCGATCGTTAAACGGGCGCTCGACAAGGGTCTGAAGATGGATGTCGGCCACGGGTCGCATTTCAGTTTCGATATGGCGAAGAAGGTCCTCGATGCGGGTGTGCTGCCCCATACGCTGGGTGCCGACATGCATGGCTACAACACAAGCGTGATGCCGCAGCCGGGGACGCCGGTGGATCATCCCGATGATGAAATGCATCTGTTTGCAGGCCGCGCACAGTTCTCGCTGTGTCACGCGATGAGCGAGATGCTGGCGCTCGGGGTGGCGCTCGAGGATGTTGTGCCGATGGTCACGAATAACTGCGCCACCATGCTCGGCATGGAAGGTGAAATCGGGACCCTGAAGAAGGGCGTCGATGCCGATATCAGTGTGCTGAACGACGAGCGTGGGAAATGGACCTTTGTCGATAACAGCAGAACAGAAGTGGGTGCCGAACGTTTGTTGACGCCGCTGTTCTGCATGCGCAAGGGTGAACGCTTCGAGGCGGATTCACCGCTCCTGCCGCAGCCCGACCTGATCGCAGCCTGATCCATACATGACACGGCGTCACCACGATGTCGGCGGTAACCCCGCCGCAGCGTCGCCAATCGTCCGGTCGGGGAAGCCGGATGAGCCCTGGCAGGTCGAATTTACGGCAACCCTCTGGGCTCTGATCGGCGGGGATGATCGGCGGATGGCATTGGACGAGATGCGGCGCGGGGTCGAAGACATGTGCCCTGAGGACTACGATGCGATGCCCTATTACGACCGGCAGACGTTGTCCGTGACAAGTGCGATGGTAGAGCGCGGTCACCTGACATGGTCCGAGATCGAAGACCGGATCGAATGCCTGCGGAGAAGTAGGGCAGGAGATCAGGCCTAGCCCCGGCTGGTACTGATTGGCAGGCGCCGCTCGTGCATAGTAATCAGGATCGGTGACCTCTATAATTTTGGGCGAAGGCA